>VOFK01000223.1_pt1 | contig 19408 bp, 20 predicted proteins | sample 5384121 | NCBI WGS metagenome assembly VOFK01 (sample SAMN12384730, study PRJNA508395) | human gut metagenome | isolation source: healthy gut J | host: Homo sapiens
TGTATTTCCAAGTTCTTAAAGCCAATTCGACGCAACCAAGTCTCTACAGGATCTCCCGTCGAATTATCATATTTCATCCAATCTTCAATAGAAACATCTGCGGGTAATTTACGAGGGTCATTAAACTCATAAGGTCTATGGTTCGGATTTGCACTATTAAAGACATCCGTCCTCCAAGCAGTAAACTCATCTCCCTGATATACTTCAGGAACTATAGCCTGAGTAGCTACACCTATAGAAGCATCAAAAACTAATTGTCGGTTTTTCACTTTTACCCATCTTTGTAGTGATGATAATAACTCCACTAGCAGAACGCGCTCCGTAAATAGCAGCAGAACTAGCATCCTTCAACACATCAATTTGTTCTATATCATTCGGATTAATATCGGCCAAGTCACCCGGATATATAACTCCATCAATACAATCAACGGATCAGTTCCAGCATTAATTGAGTTCTTTCCACGAATCAAAAAGACTTCCACCCGGTTTGGGACCTGCACTAAAACCAACACTCAATCCCGGAACATTCGCTCTTAATAAGTCTTGCATGGAGGAAGGACTTTCATTTTCCAACTGCGCAGACTTTACTTGCATTACTGCACCAGTCAAGTCTCTTTTTGCGAGCACTACCATAACCAATCACAACTACTTCATTCAACGTTTCTGAATCTTCTGCCAGACGAATCACAAAATCGCGTTTGTCTTTGACAGGAATTTCTTGCTGAGCAAATCCTATATATGATACTACAAGGGTAGCTCCGGAAGAAACATTTAAAGTAAAAAAATCCGTCAAAATCAGAAATAACTCCATTCGTTGTACCTTTCTCCATTATATTAGCCCCAATAACAGGCTCATTATGTTCATCAGTTATCTTACCTTTCACTGTTACTTTTTTGTTGAGCAGACAGTTGAACGGTAAACAACAGAAAAGCGATTAACCATAAGATTCTCACTTTCATAAAACAATGTCTTTCCATTTCGTATAAGTTTAATTATTATTAAAAGGCTATTTCATTTTCAACATCTCAATTCCTGCCATCAAGAATGCTCCAACCCCATATACCTCAGTCATATTCTGAGTCACTTGTTCAGGAGCAGCACTAACCGGTTGGACATATCCAAGCATGCCATCTTCATGAACATAGCTTTTCAAAAGCCTTCCACCCCTTACGGGCAGCTTTTTTTATATTTTCTATCTTTCAAAATTCCTTGATTCACTCCCCAGCCCAAGCCATAAACAAAAAATCCGGAAGCACTTTTATTTTCAGGGGAAGGATATGAATCCGGATCAAGCATACTGGCATGCCAAGAACCATTCTTATCCTGACACTGAACTATAGCGGAAGCCATTTCTTTATAAATGTTCAGATAATAATCATAAGTAGGATGATCTTTTAGGCAAAGTTTGCAACAACAAAGGTATTCCTGCAAACACCCAACCATTACCTCTTCCCCCAAAATACCTTCTCGCCATTCTTCTCTCTTTTTGGGAATATATCTTCTATCACGATAGTATAACTTAGCATCCGCATCATATAAAGAATCTGTAGCTTCTTTAAATTCCCTATCCATAAAAGCCAAATAGTTTTTTCTCCGGATAGAGCATTCAACAACCCGTATACCGGCGGAGCCATAAATAACGCATCACACCATGACCAACGTTCCGACCAATTCTTTGCTCCGAGCCACAAACGGGCCTTCGAAGGTTTAGCAACAACAGAATCTACACGGGCAATTGTAGGCTGAATCATTGCAGGATCATGGTATTTCTCATACATACGAATATACATCTGTGCTATAACAAGATCGTCCGCATGATAGAGACGTTTTAAGAACCCCCAATGATGTTTCTTCCCTATCTGCATCAGAAAATCATAATAACGGGAGTCTTGAGTATAATCTGCCCATTCTACCATCCCCCGGAACAAGACTCCGTTTGTCCACGCCAAATCATGATGTTTAACTTTTGACTGATGATTTACCTGCCACATGGCAACTTTATCAATTAACACACGATCTTGTCCCTTCTTACTTTTCGCTTCTACTGTAGAGAATATCGAAAAAAGACTAAAAACCAAAATAAGTATTTTTCTCATGGTAAATATAAAATCTCTATATTTGTTATTTTAACGTTTTACAAATCTCATTATTGATCTTCTTCAATGTTGCTTCATCCAGCTTTTTATTACTTTACGGTCATAAGTCATCAGTCCATTCACTTCTACTTCTACATCTGTCGTTTGTGTGTAAATTTTTTTTTGCAGAAAAGCCTTGCTTTATCATTTCTTTCAGCATTTCTGCATACTTCAGATATTCAGCAGTAGCTTCCGTAGATGTATTAAACTGGATGTATCCCCAATTCCGGTTGGGTTCCCAAAGATGATTCTTCAAAAACTAAACCAATCCCCCATATTCTCCTAGTACCGTAGCACGTTGTGCATCATACAAATACATTTCCGGCCCCGGATAATTATGCAAATCAAGCATATCACCGCAAGTATAATGATTTCCACCACTTGCCGGATTGACCAAACGTGTAGAGTCATATTGTTTGGTCCATTCTGCAATCTCACTTGTCTTAAATTGCCCCCAAGCCTCATTAAAGGGCACCCAAGTCCCAATACAAGGATAAGAATAGAGATAATCAATAATTTCTTTCCATTCCTTACGATAAGTAGCCTCAGATTCAGGAGAACGTGTCAGTTCCGTTCCATCAAAATACTTCTTTCTCTGCCACTCCAAGGTTTTATCACCATTAGGCATATCCTGCCAAACAATTACTCCCATTTGATCACAGTATGTATACCAACGTGCAGGCTCTACCTTTACATGTTTTCTTATCATATTAAAGCCCAAATCTTTCGTTTTCTTGATATCATAACACAATGCCTCATCCGTAGGAGCTGTATATAATCCATCCGGCCACCAACCCTGATCTAACGGACCAAATTGAAACAGATCTTTATTGTTTAACTGTAAACGCACAATACCTTTTTTGTCTCTTTTCATAGAGTACTTACGCATCGCCATATAACTCCTTACACAGTCTACCCGTTTTCCTCCCTCAAATAAAGAAACTTCCATCTGATATAAGAATGGTTCATCCGGCGACCAAAGTTTGGCATCAGCCGGCATGGAAACCTCAACTGGTAACCCATTAATTGATGTTCCCACAGCCACCAGACGCCCTCCTTCAAACACTTTTACCTCAAATTTATCTGAATACCTATTGTCATCTGTTTCAACCTTTACTTTAACCTTATTCAAATCTATATCAGGTGTTGTTTTTATATATCTGTAATATAGTGTTCAGACACCGGTTCCAACCATACAGTCTGCCAGATACCACTCACCGGCGTATACCAGATACCATGAGGATTACTCACTTGCTTTCCGCGTGGCTGCGTACCTTTTTCTGTCGGGTCCCACACTTTGACAACCAAATTATTTTCCGAGTTCTTCAAAGCTTGGGTTATATCAAATGTAAACGGAGTAAATCCTCCTGTATGTTCTCCTACTTTTATATTGTTAACCCATACCTCAGTTTTCCAATCAACAGCTCCAAAATGAAGCAAAATCCTTTTTCCTCTCCATTTAGAGGGTATAACAAACTCACGCTGATACCATAATTCTTTATCTTCTCCCAATGTCTTTCCGACTCCCGAAAGGCTGGATTCGACAGCAAATGGTACTAATATATCACCTTCAAAAGAATCCGGAATTGATTTTCCCAACGGTAAAACTGCATACTTCCATAAACCATTCAAATTAGACCACTCAGAACGCTCCATAATAGGACGCGGATATTCCGGTAATACATTGTTCACATCTATCTTCTCCGCCCAAGAAGTTTTTTGATCCTATCTCCTACAGGGGTCCATTGTGCCCATAACATCTGAGAAAATAATGACAGAGCTATTCTATTGAAAATAATTGTTTTATCATATATAACTAGTTTTATCATTTGCAGTAATCAACACAGGCAAAATTAGAGGTTCGCACAATATATAGATGATATAAACATCCCAATAAATCACAAAAACGTCTCAAAATAAAATGATATAGACAAATGAAACATGAATGGGATAATTGATGCATATAGCATAAAAAAAAGCCTTGTACCATTTGTAGTACCCGTTACTACAAAAAGATACAAGGCTTTCATATAATTCTATAGTAAGAAAAATGACCTTATAAATCCTTTTTGTTATCTCTGCTATTTCTTTTAATTGATTTCAAGCTCATCCGACTCACTATAAAAATAATCTATGGCGGTTTCTTCCGGCAAATAAACGGAACGATAAGTGATATGGTCTCCTGCGAAATCATCTATCTTCACCTGTGTTGCGGGAGCTTTCAAAAGCACAGTTTTATTTTTCCCCTCAGAACTCATATAAGTAATTTCAGAAGCAAAAAAAGTTGGTTCAAGCGAAGCTGCAAAAGTAACGGTCAATACATCATTCTTTAAAACCGCCGTCTTTACTTTTGTATTGAACAACAATTTCTCATAAACATCACCATATACTGCACAAGGAACCTCCGACATAATAGAAGAATTACCATACGTATCGTATGTACAGATTTCAAAGACATACGAGCCTTCCGCCAAATCCTCTACTACAACCTGAGTAAGAGTTGCTTTATCTGTCAATTGTAATTCAGTAGACTTCGTTCTGTTTTCCCAGAATATTTTTTTGCCGTTTTAGCACGAGGATCAAGTAATTTCTGCCATTCGAGCATAACCCGATTACGTCCTGCATAAGCTTTCAGTGAATCTACTTTTCCAATATATACAATAGGCCCTTCTTCTATAAACTCTTTATACGTGGCATCCATACCATCGCAAAGAGATCAAGGCACCTATACTTAAGAATATAAAAATCAGTTTTTTAAATAGTTTCATAGCATTATCCTTTTACTTGTTACTAATTATGCCTCGCACCGAAAAACGTAAGTTCGTGAAGATGCATATAACGTGTTTTCCCCCATGTGTCATTCGTTTTAAAACGAATATAACGTACAGCCGGAGCATTATCAGGAATAATAAAATTCTCACCATTTTTCGCTGCTTCCTGATCCTCTGTTGTAAGAGCATCGTTTACACCACCTCCTGAAGGTTTCACCGACTCATATTCAGAAAGTAATACCCAAGAATCATCAAAGCTACCATCTGGATTTGGATCATTACTACCCCACAGTTCAAAATGCTTCGGGTGTCCTGCTTTAAATGTATTACCATACTTACCCGGATAATAACGTGAAACCATTACAAATCGGCTCAATTTATACTTTTCCCCATATCAAAGGTAAACCATTGCGGCATTACTGTTGTCGTCTTGGTTTGAAAACAAGGATCTGTATCTGTGATTCCATCCCAAAGCCGCGTCATATCATTTCCTTTCGTCACTTCATTCCATGAGTGGCACTCATAAGAGTCAGTCGGCAAAGCCATCTTCCTGAACAAAGACTTATCGCATTGTTCTTCATACAAAGGAGTCTCAGTGACATACAATGTATCAGAAAGATGTCCCCATCTATCTCTGACAAAAATACCAAAATCTGTAGTAACAGCATCCAGGCCGCGTACATAGAAATCACCACCTTTAGCCTCAGTATAATGCATATATACCTGTGTCCAAATCCCTTCTGCCTGTTTCTTTATGACCCCCAGTCCCAATTTAGCCTTTTCCGGGTTATCAAAGTTCACTTTGATACCGCCAAATGTTTCAGCTGAAATTAATGTTCCACGCACTTTCTGATAAGGAGGAGTATCCGGACTTACTTTTACCACAAGCGGAGTAGAGACAGCCTCACCATAACTAACGGAATAAAGTTCAACGTCATACTCTCCCTTAGTAGGGAATCCTTCTACTACCAAAGAATCTGTATAGAAAGAAGCATTAACTGTACGAATCATATTATCAACTTTATAGCTAGCCCGAACATATTTTAAATTTTGATCATCCGGCAAATCATAATAGATAATTGCTGCACCAGGCAGATTCTTTACCGTCGCATTCAGCACCTGTGACGGTGGTGTCGTACTTCCCGTAGGTTCGTTCAGATCAGCATTGTCGGCACAAGCAGCCAAAACAACTCCTATATAAAACAACCCATATTTATAAAATTTCTTCTTCATAACGTTTTTATTTTAAAGTTTACCAACCATAATTCTGTACCAGATTTTTTATTCGAATATAGTTCCTTATCTAAAATCGGCCAGAAATAGTTTCTTATTCTAAACTCTTGAGTATAAATCAATTGTTCTTGTATAGTAATCTTCATTTTTGTGCTATACTGAGTATTCCAACCAGTTATCGGCTTATTCTGTTCCTGAAATGCCAATTTCCATCTACGTAAGTCCCAAAATCTCTGTGCTTCGAATGCCAATTCAATTCCACGTTCCTGTTGTATGATCTCACGTCTGCCATCTATTGTTTCATATTTCTTATTGTTCGTATATGTATCCCAGCTTTCTTCCACACCTTTCAGTCCTGCTCTTTCTCTGATCAAATCGACCCAAGTCAGAACATCAGTTTTAGTAGCACCACTTTCATTCAAAGCTTCAGCATACAACAGATATAAGTTACCCAATCTCATCACCGGGAACGGATATGTAATCTTAGTAAAACCACTGGTCTGCCCTACCACACTCTTAAAATGAACTAGTTTTTTAGGCCATATACCTGTTTCATTCCATGAATTCGCAATCTGATTGGCAGCAGACTGTCCTTGTTTACATTGCACATAAATCGGTTTCGTCTCATCTGTCACTCCCTGCCCGAACCAGACTGCACCATCAAATCCTAAACTTGCGTAATAGCGTACTTCTCTGTCAAAATTCAGATTAGCTGTTGTATACCCTTCCTTGATAAAGTACTTATCATTAGCTGTTGCTTTTCTCAATTCAAAACGATCATCATAATTCCATGTCTTATCTTCTGTAATAGGAACTCCATTTTTTGTATAAAACAAATCTGCTATTTTTAGAGGGACAGCCAAATTACCACCAACACTCGCATTTCCTTCTTTTCCCGGTTCCAATCCACGTGGAATAGCATGATCCTGTAACTGTCCGATAATACTATTTGAATTAGCCCAAATAATTTCTTGATTCCACTTTTCCGTCACAATGTTACGAATATTCATTTTCGCACGGGTCTGATCGGATATTGTGTATTCAAGAGAAGTATATTTATATAAATCATGTCCCTGAGCTTTCAGAAAATCAATAGCCTGCCTACAAGCTTCCGCAGCATCTATCCAACGCTGTTTTTTGGCCTGTTCCGATTTATTCGGATTGAATAGTTCAATACCTCTGGAATCAGTATATCCTTTATAATCAGCATTTCCATTAAATAAAGGACTGGCAGCAGTTACCATCACTTCGGCTTTTATTGCCATTGCAATTCCTTGAGTAATTCGTCCCAACTCTTCAGCCTCATTCATTATCTTATCAGGCAAATGATTACTGTTGATAATCTCGGTTAAAGAATTGATTACATAATCAAAGCATTCGTCTATAGTACTCCTAAAAACCTTTACTTCATCCTCACTTGCATTTACCGGAATATTCCGATCCATAATAGGAATTGGTCCATACATTCTAATCAGCCAATAATGGTAATAGACTTTCAAGAAACGTACTTCTGCCGCCCAACGGTCTTTCTCTGCTTGTGTCATATCAGGTACCTTCTGAATATTCTCCAGAAAGATGTTACAGTCACTGATTCCTTGATACAATGATTTGTTATTCTGTTGATCGGCTCCGGTCCAATAATCACAGCGTGGTCTTGCCGAACTTTGCATATTATGTGAAATATACCATGCATGTACGTGTGCTGCACTACGAAAAGACTCCGTAATATACAGTTCGTCACCACCGGCAATTGCCGGATTTGCCTCCAACAGGCCATGAGCCGGAAGATAATAATAACAGGTAAACAAATATTTCTCTGCCTGTGCCCTCATTGTAAATGCATTATCGATTGTAGCAATATCATCCGGAACAATATCCAAGAATGAATCACATGAAGATAAAGCGATAATCAAACAATTTAATATAAACAGTTGTATTTTTTTTCATTTTATATCAAATTTAGAAAGTTAAATTTAGTCCTATATTATACACACGCTGTACAGGATAACCTAAGCCGGAACCTGCCATTTCAGGATCCCAAAGTTTAAATTTACTAAAGCATAATAGATTGTTTCCTGTAACATAGAATCGAAGGTTCTTGATTCCTACTTTATTAGTCACTTTTTTTCAGGAATAGTATAACCAATCTCCAATTGTTTTAAACGCAAGAACGAACCATCCCGCATAAACCAAGTACTCGTTTTACTGTTATTCTCAATAGAAGTCGGGCTTAATCTCGGCCATACCGCATAAGCATCTCTATTATCCTCCGACCAATGACTATCTGCAATAAACTTTGCAAGTGCATTATGCCCAACTCTATTACCTACAACTTTTGTATCAACCGTGTTAAAAAATGGAGATACATTATTATAATCAATCCAAAATGATTCTCTAGCCAATCCTTGGAAAAACACTGATATATCCCAATTCTTATATCCATAAGAGGCACCAAAACCATCTACAATTTCCGGTTCTTTCGGATATCCAATAGGTACCTGATCGAGATCAGTAATCTTACCATCCTTGTTCACATCACGATACTTAATATCACCTGCACCATATTCTCCAAATTGCACAGGAGAATTAGCCACTTCATTGTCGTCAACAAATAGACCTTCTGCTATATATCCCCAAGTCTGATTAGTTGGATAACCCACTTTCTGTTTCCACCATGCTCCCGGATATTCATAATCCTCATACACCATATATTCACTTGTCGCATAAGTAAAGTTTCCTCTCAACTGCAACCATGATTTATTGGCGAAATATTTATTATAATCTAACGATAAGTCAACTCCGTGCCCCTTGGCCTCTCCCAAGTTTGCATAAGGTTGTACCCAAAGTCCCATAGATGCCGGGATCGAAGTTCGTTGTTGCAAAATACTCTTACGGCGTTCCGTATAATACTCTGCCGTCACATTCAAATCATTAAATAAAGTGAACTCAAGTGCAAAGTTTGTTTTAGCGGACTTTTCCCATGTAATTTCAGGATCAGAATATCGCTTTTACCGAAATACCATCCCGATGATAATCATAATTATATCCGAAGTTTGCCCCATACTTACTATCATTCATATTGATATCCGACAAATACAGGAAACGCCCGCTTCCGATAGCATCATTACCAACAATACCATAAGACGCTCTCAATTTCAACTTGGATACTACATCTTTAAATGGATCCCAAAAAGACTCATTAGAAACAACCCATGCCAAACCGGCAGAAGGGAAGAAACCGAACCGTTTACTTTTATGGAAGCGTTCGGAACCATTATAACCGAAGTTGAACTCTGCAAAATAACGATTATTATATGCATAAGTGAAACGCCCCGATAAACCGACATTGCGGTAAGGCAGAGATGCCTGAAGCGAGCCTGCATTCGGCTGAAGGTTATTTCTCAACTGATAGACTAATAATCCGCCTACTCCATGTTTTCCGAAATCACGATTATAATTCAATGCAGCCTCTATATACATATTAGCCGTAATACTCTTACCACCCGGATCATAAATCAGATATTCCGAACCGTCATCCGGATTAATGATATCAATGGCATAATCACCGGTCAGATAATCATAATTAGTCATCTTATAATAATATGGATTCAGTTTACGTGAAACATCATAACTGGAGATACGGGAAGTATTAAACAACAAGCGTGCCGATAAACCTTCCGTCAAGAATTTCAGATCCTGTTTCACTTCAAACTGCGCACTCAAATTAGAACGGCCGGATTCTTTATATCCTCTTACCATTTCTGCATACGGATTCAAATATTGTCCATTTTCAGCATTACCAAATAAAGTATGTTTCGTGTATGTATGAGCTTCATCTTTGGGATATTTAGCGGGAAACAATACCGGATTACTCTTCATAATCAGATTGTACATAGCCGAACCACCATATAACGGTCCGTTATAATCATCGAACACACCACTTAGACGGACAATCAATTCTGTTGTCTTGGTAGCGTTGATATTCACATTAGAACGAAGAGTATAAACTCTCTGTTTGATATTATTATTAAAATTACTGTTCTTATCAACCTCCAGAATACCATTGTCTTGACTATACGAAGCTGCCACATAGTAACGTGCGACATCACCACCACCTGTAATATTCAGGTTGACGCGCTGGTTCATCGTAAAATCTTTTAATAATTCCTTTCTCCAATCCGTAGCCGGATAAATTACAGATCCCGCCCCCGGTACAGTATTGTCTATTTTTTCCTCAGAATACATCAACGGCGCCAACGGATTACGAGTTAAATAGGCCTCATTGTGCAGACGCATATAAGTAACAGATCTGCCAATTCTATCTCTTGAGTCGGAGTGGATATTGAGTTCTCAACTCTTAAGCCTTAACCGTGCTTTTCCCTTCTGACCTTCTTTGGTTTTCACCAGAATCACACCATTTGCACCACGGGCACCGTAAAGAGCGGTAGCAGTAGCATCCTTCATAATAGAAAAGCTGGCGATGTCATCTGGCTGTAAACGAGCCAGATCGGTAGAAGTTAACTCAATGCCGTCAATCAAAATCAACGGATCTTTTTATATCCGAAAGTTGTAACACCGCGAACAAAAAAGAAAGAGGCGTCATCCCCCCCCGGTTCACCAGTTCTCTCTGATAAGAGATTACTCCTGCAATACGCCCGGCAAGTGCATTCGTAAGATTACTGGAGGGTGTTTTCAGTTCCGCCACTTTCACGGTTGAAATAGCACCAATAACACTCTCCTTTTTCTGTGTACCAAAAGCCACAACCTCAACTCCCTCCAACATCTGAGAGTCCTCATACAGAATTGCATTTATGGTTGTTTCATTTCCTACGGTCTTAGTCAGCTTTACATAACCTACATAACTAAATTCCAAAATAGCTCCTTTAGAAACGTTAGACAGTGTATAGTTACCATCCAAATCAGTAACAACTCCAGTAGTAGAGCCTTTCACCAATACAGATGCACCGATAATAGGTTCACCGTCTGTACCCAAAACCTTACCTTTAATCACCATTCCTTTTTTTTGCTGCTGGACAGTCTGATTATCACTGACTGCATATGCAACAGATACAGAAAGAAAAAGAAAAGGTCGTCAGACATACACCTACAATCCACAACCGCCTTTTTAAGCATGTGCTTTTTAAGATCTCTTGTTTTTGTTTTCATAATTATTAATAAAAAGGTTATTTCATTATAAATACTCCCGATACCAGTTGATAAGAAGCCCACAAAGGATAAAAAGCTTCTTTAATTGATGCAATGGTTTTATCATAGTATTTTTGATTGATTAACATAGGCAAAATTAACGGATGAGAGGATTTCCTGATAAAATAAATATCCCAATAAATCGCAATACTGTCTCAAACAAAAGAAAGAATAGCAAATTCGTTTCAAATGAAATATAAATGGAACAAATATCCCATAAATTATCATATTAGCCTATTTTTTTAGAAAGATATAGAGCTCCTCCGCTGCATTATTACAACGCTCTAATCCCTCTATCTATCAAGCACATAAGTCTACGATCTGCAGGATATGTACCCTACAGATATCTATATACAACACCAATACTTTTGTGAGAACCAAATAATAAACTTAACCGGCAAACTCCTTAGGGAGTACAACCAAATTGCTTTTTGAAAACATTTAGAGAAATAGGAAGGAGAATTAAAGCCTACCATATAACAAATTTCATTTACCCGCCCATTTCCCTCTTTCAATAACTGAGCAGCCCGTTTCAATCTTTCCAACCGTAGATATTCATTCGGACTTAAATCAAGTACACCTTTAATTTTCCTATAGAAATTAGAACGACTCATATTTAAAGAGTCTACTATATCATCCATACTAAAATCCGGATTATGCAAATTATTCTGAATGATTTCATTCAGCTTTTCATAAACTCCTCATCAGCTTTTGTCAAAGCCATCGTATTAGCTGCAACAAAAGGAGATTGGGCAAAAAAGGCTTGCCGCAACTTTTCACGACTATTGATCAGATTGGCGATGCAAGCCTGTAAATACCCAACAGAAAAAGGTTTTTCAATATATGCATCTGCCCCTAATTCCAACCCTTCTATCTTTGATTGAATATTCGTTTTAGCAGTAAGCAAAATCACCGGAATATGACTATAATCCAATTTAGACTTTATCAACTTGCACAATTCAAATCCATCCATACGAGGCATAACAACATCACTTACCACTAATGAAACCTCCTGATTATCCAATACTTTCAATGCTTCCACACCATCATTGGCAGTCACAACGACATAATTACTTTCCAACTGACGAACAATGAAAGACAACATATCCGGATTATCATCCGCTACCAACACTACCGGTTTGTCTCCCCTGCTGTCCGCTAGTTCCGTCCGCCGTTCCACCACTTTCTCCTCTTCTACGGATTTATATTCCGAAGTCAGCTTTTATTACACTATCCTGTTCCACAGGAAGCGACAGACAGAACACATTTGCCTCTTCACCTTCCAACATCATCAAACTTCCCTGATGTAATTCAGCTAATGAACGTGAGAGAGCTAATCCGATTCCTGTTCCTGTGGTAACTTTACCATCTTCTTTTTCATTGAAACGGACAAAAGGTTTAAAGATTTCCTCTTTCATTTCATTCGGGATGATAACGCCATCATTCACTGTACGAATATAAAACATCCTCTTTTCTCCTATCCCGTTCATTTCCAAAAACACATGTACATATGTTTCTGCATATTTCACAGCATTATTCAACAAATTACTAACAATCTTAGTAAATGCTTCCTTATTGACATGTGCATAGAAGTCCTGTTCGGCTACATTCAATACAAAGTCCAGTTCTCTCTGTCTCGCCAAAGATGTAAAACGGTTATAAGTTTCTTTCAGTACCTCAGTAACATTACACTCGGCAAAGTTCAAGCGGAATCCCTGACTCTCTGTTTTACGGAAATCCAGCAACTGGTTCGTCAAACTTAACAACCGTTCCGTATTCTGTTTCATGATATTCAAATCCTCCCGTATCTCAGGATCCACCGTCTTTTTTTTCAGAAGAATATTCTCCAGAGGACCATTAATCAACGTCAAAGGAGTACGTATCTCATGAGCTACATTCGTAAAGAAATCTATTTTCGCATAATATATTTCACGTTCCTTCTCCTGCTCAAATTTCTCCATTTGCCGATGATGTTTTCTATTACTACGGCGTTTTAAATAAAGAATCAAATAAACGGAACATCCAATAATCAAAAAAGTATATAAATGCAATAAGCCCAAATTGACAGATAGAAAGGAGGTAAAATCCGGATGCTCAACGAGATTTCATTATTATTCCAAACGCCATTGTCATTTGCAGCTTTCACCCGAAATACATAATCACCATAACGCAGATTAGCATAGGTTATCAACGGACTCTCACCGATAGATAACCACTCATTATCAAACCCTTCCAATTTATACATCAGTTTATTCATTCCGGGAGCTTGATAACCAAGAGCCGAGATGCGGAAAGAAAATGAATTCTGATCAGCCCGAGTACTATCTTATCAGAAAAAGTGATATTCTTTTCCAAAGGCGAATTAGGTTCATCTGCATACACTTCTTTATTAAACAGCAAGAAATCTGTAAATCACTACTGTGGGAAGATTCTTATTCTCCGAGAAGCTTTTAGGATTAAAAGCTATAAAACCATCAATTCCACCAAAATAAATCATTCCATTTTCATCTTCAAAACTGGACCGATAGTTAAACTGATCACCCAACAGACCATTGGCAGTAGTGTATACTTTCATCGTTTCAGTTTTTGGCTGAAAATAGACAAGTCCATTGTTAGTTGTTAGCCACAGCTGTCCATCTTTATCCTCTACAATCTGATAAACAACATCGCTAGGTAGTCCGTCAGTTGAGTTATAACTAGTAAACGTCTCTGACTCCGGATGAAATAAGCAAAAAGCCTCCTCCCTGAGTTGTTAACCAAATCCGGTGATAGGGATCTTCAAAAATACTAGAAACCTTATTATATGAAAGACTTGTGGTATCTTTTTTTCATCATGCACATAGTTTTTTCCATTTCCGATCGTTCACATTATAACAATAAGCACCATTAGCATAAGTTGCCAACCAGATATTACCACCAGAATCTTCCTTTATATCATATACAAACTTCCCATTCAATTCCGGTATACGGTCAAAATCGTCCGATTGCTTATTATATTTTACCAGTCCGAACATCGTTCCTAAGTAGATGTCACCTGTGGCGGTTCTACAAATTGCAAAAATACTATTATCAATCAAAGAACGGGGAGAGCTGTTCTTCTGATATGTCTTCAAAACAGTCCCTGTACGGGTATCTATAATCTTCAATCCTTTAGAGAATGTGCCAACCCAAAGTTTATCGTCCACTAAACATAACCCATGTATATTGGTAAATCCCGCACTAGGAGCAAAAAAAGAAAATTCTTTTTGTATTCAAATTAAAACGGTTCAACCCGCCATCTTCCGTACCAATCCATAACACACCATAGTTATCACGACAAAATTCACGTACCCGCTTACCATGCAGACTATTTTCCTCTCCTTTCGGATAATATTTCTCAAAATGGGTATACGAGCGCGGATAATAGTTTACTCCGCCAAAATACGAACCGATCCATATACCATCTTCACGGTCTTTGCAAAAAGAATAAATTGCATTATCAGACAAAGAATAGGGATCATACTCAGAACTACGCAAGTGCGTATACTTCCCCGTGCGGAGATTATAAATATAAAGTGCTCCGCTTTCTGTACCTATCCATAACTCATTATCCGTAGCAAAAAGTAATGTCCGACAATAGATGGATTCATTATCTTCATCTTTCAACAACAAATCCCGTAATTTACCCGAAGTCAGATTCAATTCTTTCACTCCTCCTTTTAAAGAACCAATATATAAACAATTGTATGCTCCCGGGAGTATTTCGCTCACAACGTCATTATTATAAGTTTCCTCATTATCAATAGGTGATATATAAGGATGAAGAGTTTTCAACTCATCTTTCGAATAAAACAATCCGTCACCGTAGAAGCCAATCCAGATAGTACCACTATTATCAACCGTCAGGCATTTCACATTGGTAGAGACCAATGGATGATCGGTCAGAATATAGTTTCTCAAGGTTTGCTTTTTCAAATCATAACAAAACAAGTTTTGCGCCTCTGCAGCTATCCATACCCTTCCCTGACTGTCTCCTGAAATCATAGCAACGGCTCGTTCCACCCTTGTGTTTTTGTCACTCTGTTCTACAAAATGACGAAAAGTATCTTTCTCCGGATAATAGATATAGACTCCCACATCAGTCCCTACCCAGATATTCCCTTCGATATCTTCATAAAGAGAAGTCACAAAATTATTGCCCAGACTTCTCGGATTGTTTCTATCGTACTTAAAATGCCGGAAAGATACCCCATCATATCGATCTAATCCATCTTTCGTACCAAACCACATAAAACCTTTCGAGTCCTGCAAGATAGCACTGACTGTGTTTTTGTGACAACCCATTCTGGCTACTAAGATTCTTAAAATAATAATGTTCATTAACCGTTTGTGCACGGCTAAGAATTCCAATTATTAAAGAAATAAACGTTATTATAATTTTTTTCATATATTCGGTTTATAACACTTCTTTTATTCAACTTACCAAATGTAGGTGAAATAACAATCGAAAAATAGAAGATACGTCCCAATGAATGAAAAAATAGTCTTATTTCTCTATTTTAATACGTGCATCTACGGCCACAACAGCCTTTTCCGTTGCGAGAAGCGGATTTATATCCATTTCTTTGATCTCTGTAGCGAAACGTAGCAAAGTGGACAAACGGACAATAATTTCAGCAAATTTATCCTCGTTCACTCCCTTCTGGCCTCGCGTTCCCTGAATGATTTTATAGGCACGCAAAGAGTGAATCATTGAATAAGCCTCTTCGTAAGAAAGCGGAGCCAAACCGGAAGATACATCTTTCAGCACCTCCACAAAAATACCTCCCAAACCACAAAGCACTACGTGACCGAACTTCTCCTCATATTTTGCGCCAAGAACAGTTCCGTCCCTTTCAGCATCGGCTGCACCATAATTGACTCTGGCATCAAGGTATCTGCATCATACGATCGAATTCCAGTGCCAGATGTTGCACACTTTTAATGTTCAAAACGACACCACCGACATCTGATTTGTGCACAGGACCAACAACCTTGGCAACTACCGGAAATCCGCACCGACGGGCAAAAGCTACTATCTCCTCTTTATTGTCGGAAACAAATTCATCTACCAACGGAATACCGGCAGCGTGCAACAATGCCTGTACATAATTGGGAGCGATATAACCATCCTCCGGAATAGAATCAATAATACGACGAATCCTCGGAACGTCCACTCCGAACAGTTCTATTTCAGGAACTGCCGGTTTAGGAGCATTGACGATACGTGAAAGGGCAGTACCCAAGGTCACTTCGTCTGCAAAATTCACATGCCCTTTTGCCAGGAAGGCGGAAACCTCTGCTCCGGCTGTATTAATGGAAGGAAGAATGGGAAAAATCGGTTTCTTGCAAGTCTGCATCTTTTCGTGAAGCACATCATACATTTCAAACATAGTAACCAATCCCGGAGTTCCGAAGATAGCCATCATGGCGTCTATATTGTCAAGCTTTTCCTCGCAGTAGTCAATGCAAAGGCGCAGATGTTCCGGTGTTCCGGTAGCCAGAATATCAATAGGATTCCCGACGGCAGCACCGGGGAATAGTTGGGCTTTTAGTTCCTCGGCTACTTCTCCCTCCAGCTTAGGCACATTCAGTCCACCCTTGCTCAGGGCATCGGTCAGCATCACCCCGGTCCTCCGGCATGAGTGATAATGGCAAAATTCTTTCCTTTCAATTCGGGTAAAGTAAACACGCAACCCACAGTAGTCAATTCTTCACGAGAGAAGCAACGCACAATGCCTGCTTTACGGAACAAAGCCTCCACCGCCGAATCAGAACTGGCAATTGCACCTGTATGGGAAGATGCCGCCCGGCTTCCGCTCTCCGAACTTCCGGCTTTGATTGCTGCAATCTTGCACCCTTTTTCTAATCAAAGACGAAGCATGAAATAACAACCTGTCCGGATTCTGAATACTTTCAATATAGAGTAGTTTCAGATGAGAATCTTTTCGGGATCGAAGTTCTCATCCATAAATTGCAGTACATCTTCCACTCCAATCTGCTTGGCATTTCCCACCGACCAGACTGAGTTAAACTGCAAGCCTTTTGTCACCGCACTTTCAAGAATAAAGACCGCCGTAGCACCGGAACTGGAGATCAGGTCGACTCCTTTCGGGTTTAAATTCGGAATAGGCTGGCTGAATACACTATGATGCCATGTATTCATCAGTCCGATGCAGTTCGGACCAATCAGAGAAGCACCGTATTTATTGACAGTTTCCAATATACATTCTTCCAGCAGTGCCCCTTCGTGGGTCTCTTCACCAAATCCGGCAGAGAGTATGATAAATGCCCTGGTTTGTTTCTTGCTAGCCAATGTTTCCACCATATCAGGACACATCAAGGCAGGAACAGCCAACACCGCCAGATCGGTATCCGGCAGTTCTTTTACATCTGCAAAGGCAGGAACTCCCTGCACTTCCTTTTCCTTCGGGTTCACAGCCCGAAGTTCTCCCCGATAACCTCCGTTTATCAAATTCTTTAATATTGCGCCACCCGGCTTATGTACATTATTCGATGCCCCTACTACGACAATACTTTCAGGACGAAGCAACTGGGTTGTTATCATATCATGCTTTGGTTTTCATTTAACTTAGGTACAAATATATTCTTTCTTATGAGAAAAAAAGAAAAAAGGGGAGAATTGCATATAGAAATAGGCTATGGAGAAGAAAAAAAAAAAATAAAATATCAGTTAGATTATACTAGCTTTTTTTGAAATATAAAAGGGCATCTTACTATTTGTACTAACCCGCCCTTCTCTAGAGATTCACACAGTAATTGTTAGGATTTAACGAATGATATCTCTCAGACTCCGGATCTACTACATACCAACATCCAATAGCTGCATCATACAAAATAATCTTGCTCTAATATGCTGATTTAGTTTAGACAACTTATATATCAGAGCAAGACTGTTTTATTAACTTTATATTACGATAAGACAGATAACATAAAATTATAATGGTATTTGTTTATAAAATTTCGAAAACTAATAATATGTCATTAGTTGCAAAAATCAAAAATCAATCCAAATAGTTTTCTGAAAAAAATAAAAGAATCTATGCTGCACTTGGATATTATTACATTTCGCAGAAACCTTGTAAAAAGCCGACCCTCATTTTCTTCTTTTCCAACAGCATTGAATCTCAGCAAAAACTTTTAAAAAGCCATTATATAATACCTTATCATCCACCGAAATAGTAACATTAATTTCTTTTGCTATTTTCATAAGAGTTACCTACAAATATTAACGCAGTTCTGGATGTAAAACACACACAACAACACATAATATTATTCCTATCGTTATTATTATTTTTTTTCCTTTCATAATTTCATCTATATTATCGCCATTTAAGACCTAAATTATATATATATCGACAACAAGATTATTATTTGGATTATTTTGTTGCTGCAACATGATAACTCTTTTTGGTTGCTATTGCTGTTGTGAACAACTCCTCCCTGCTTCATTATATTAAATGGATTCTTATGAATGTGATAATCCAATTGCATGCCCAAACTCATGAGCAACTGTAAAAGTTTTATTATAAGACAAATTATTCGACAACCAATTATTATTAGCAAAATCGCTTGAAGCCAAAGTCATAACCTTTCCACCCTAACATACTTGTTGCTCCACGCGCTCGCTTTACTATCGCTATCTGCTAATACAAATAAATGATCAGAGTTTTCGACATCTTTCATAGAAGTTGCAACTTTAAGATCCATATCAACCTTTAAATTGTAAGTTTTTATTATCGCTCCATTCAAATTTTCCTTCATAAGTACTTTTTTATATCAGAAACTATATCTTTGGCAAAAATTTCTAGCCATATTTTATATTATCACTTGAATTATTAAATATCTTTGCAGTTACATGCATAGTGACAATATCACCATTCAGTATACCAAACACTATCTCCATTCACATCAATATTATTCACCAGGATTATTTGCGCCATATTGATAAGGTGATAAAAAAACATACTTCTCTGAAAATCTATCAGTTTTCATAAATCTCCCCTAATGCCGCATCATACATC
>VOFK01002457.1_pt1 | contig 19401 bp, 31 predicted proteins | sample 5384121 | NCBI WGS metagenome assembly VOFK01 (sample SAMN12384730, study PRJNA508395) | human gut metagenome | isolation source: healthy gut J | host: Homo sapiens
CGCGCGCTGCCGCTGGAGTGTAGGTGAGGATTACATAACGCTTCCCGCGCAGCGGGGCGCCGCACAGCGTTCAAAGCGGAACGGCAGGGACTTGGGGACGGCGGCTGGTCGTGCCGCTTCAATCGGAATATTTACGGCGCAGACAGCGGCTTCACAGCTGTGCGCGCCGGAGCACCAGGAGGTGCCGCGAGCTGGTCTTCAGGCGGCTTTGAAGTCAGGCTTTTGCGCGTGGCTGCAATTGTGTAAGCACGCGCAGCGAAGATCTTCTGCCATCGGCGGCAGCGATTCGCCCCGCCGCCGCTTCGCGGGAGGTAGAGGCCGAGATGCTCGCGCGGCTCGACGAGGGCGACTTTGAGGTGCGGCAGATCATTGAGCACAATCTCCGTCTCGTCGCCTACATTGCCCGCCGCTTCGACAACACCGGCATCAACATCGAGGACCTCATTTCCATCGGCACCATCGGCCTGATGAAAGCCATCAACACCTTCAAGAGCGAAAAGCAGATCAAGCTGGCGACCTACGCCTCGCGCTGCATCGAGAACGAAATACTCATGTATCTGCGCAAAAACGCCAACCAGAAGGTCGAGGTCAGCTTTGACGAGCCGCTCAACACGGACTGGGACGGCAACGAGCTGCTGCTCTCGGATATTCTCGGCACGGACGGCGACACGGTGCTTCGCCCCATCGAGGACGACGTGGACCGCCAGCTGCTGACGACCGCGGTCAGCCGCCTTTCCGAGCGCGAGCGCGAGATCATCACGCTGCGCTTCGGCCTCGGCGGGCGGGAGGAAAAGACGCAGAAGGAGGTCGCCGACTACCTCGGCATTTCGCAAAAAGCTACATCTCAAGACTGGAAAAGCGTATCATCGCGCGGCTCAAGCGCGAGATTCTCAAGATGTCTTGACAAATCGGTCAATATTGCATATAATAACAGCCGAAAATGCAAGGAAGCGGAAGAGTACGCGGCTCACGAAGCACAGAGAGAGGGCGGATGGTGCAAGTCCCTCGTGAGCGGGCCGCCGAAGTCGCCGCGGAGCAGCCGGGCTGAACGATGCAGTAGGCCGGACGGGAACTCCCGTTACAGAGTCGCGAGTGTCCGCCCAACGGCGGGAATTCAGGTGGTAACACGGACTTTTTGGTTCGCCCTGGAGCAGAAATGCTCAGGGCGTTTTTCTTTTTGAAAGGAAGGCTCTATGGACTACTTTGTGCTGCGCTTTGACCACAGCTACCGGAAGGAGGATTTCCGTGCGCTGAGCAAGCTCGCAGGTAAGACAACACGCAAATGGAGCAGCCGCATCATTTCCGTATTCGGCTTCGCGGTTGGACTGTTTGCGTTCCTTTCCGGCATCCTGATGCTGTGGTCAGACCGGGAAATATCCGATCTTACCGCAACGCTGCTGCTCTTTGGCGGGCTGTGTTTGGTGCTCGGCTTTTTCCGCAACCGCCTGAACGCATGGGGGGCGAGAAAGCAGTCGCTTCAGGTCGAGAACCTGACGATGAAGTTCAGCGACGAGGGGCTGGCGCAGAGCAGCAGCAAGGCCGCGGCATCGGTGCCGTATCATGCGTTCGAGCGCTTGTATCACTATCGGGACCGCTATTTCCTCTTTGTGGACAAGCTGCACGCCTATATCCTGCCGGAGGATCGCTTTGTGGTCGGCGACAGTGTGGATTTCCGCGCGTTCATCGAGGCCAAGACCGGCAAAACGGTGGAATATATCTGAGCGAAAATCAAAACGATAACAGGAGAGAGAAGATGAAATTCGTATTTGAAGCCAAGGCGAGCGACTACGATCTCGCCGCCGAGCAGGAGATCCTGCTGCGCCACGTCAGCAACCGCAAGCGCAACTGGACGAGGGCTGTCATACTGTGCGCTGCGACGGTCGTGCTGTGCGTCCTGATCGTCGTATTCCGGCATAAGGACATGACGGAGGCCGTGCAGGTCGCGGCGCTGGTCGTCGGCGTGATCCTGTTTCAGCAGGGCTATCTGGACTATACGAGCGGCAACCCCAAGGCGTTTCTCAAAGCTGCTCTACCGTGGGCGGAGGGATCAGACCTATGCCGACCTGAATAAGGTACTGCGCATTGAGATCACCGAGGACAGCCCCGCCGTTGAAATTTACAACGAGGACGGCAAGGCCGGCGAGTGGGACTTCCAAAATCTCAACCGTGTGACCGAGAGCGACCGCATTTTTGAGCTTTGCCGCGGCGGCGGACGCTCCAGGCAGTACCTTGCGCTGCCAAGGACGCGCTCCGGGGCACGGTCGAGGAGTTCCGCAGCTGCATGGATCGCTGGCTCAAGGGCGATAAGACCGTGGAATACTACGACATTTCCGAGCGCCGCCAAAAGCAGCTCATGAAGGCCAAGTATCAGCTTTTCAAGCATTAAAAATCAGAAATCTACCATAAAGACAGGAGAAAGCCAATGAAAGAGCTACCGAAAGTGTATGAGCCACAGCAGGTCGAGGGTCGCATCTACCGGATGTGGATGGACCACGATTGCTTCAAGGCGACCCCGGACCCCGACAAGAAGCCGTTTTCCATCGTCATGCCGCCGCCGAACGTCACCGGCCAGCTGCACATGGCCACGCGATGGATGCGACGCTGCAGGACATCCTGACCCGCTTCAAGCGGATGCAGGGCTACTCCACGCTGTGGGTCCCCGGCACCGACCATGCCGGCATCGCCACGCAGATCAAGGTCGAGGAGGGGCTGCGCACGAAGGAGGGGCTGACCCGCTACGACCTCGGCCGTGAGAAGTTCCTCGAGCGCGTGTGGGAATGGAAGGAAAAGTACGGCAACCGCATCGTCGAGCAGCAGAAGAAGATGGGCGCAAGCTGTGACTGGTCCGCGCTCCCGCTTCACGATGGACGAGGGCTGCTCCAAGGCCGTGCGCGAGACCTTCTGCGAGCTGTACGACAAGGGGGCCTCATTTATAAGGGCAGCCGCATCATCAACTGGTGCCCGCATTGCCTGACGGCGCTGTCCGACGCGGAGGTCGAGTACGTTGATAAGCCCGGTCACCTTCTGGTATATCCGCTACCCGCTCGCCGACGGCGCAGCGGCGACATCGTCGTCGCTACCACCCGTCCCGAGACGATGATGGGCGATACCGGCGTCGCGGTCAACCCCGAGGACGAGAAGTTCAAGCACCTCATCGGCAAGAAGTGCATCCTGCCGATCATGAACCGCGAGATTCCCATCGTGGGCGACGAGTACTGCGAGATCGGCTTCGGCACGGGCGCAGTCAAGATGACCCCCGCCCACGACCCGAACGACTTCGAGGTCGGCCTGCGCCACAACCTTGAGGTCATCCGCGTCATCGCCGACGACGGCACCATCAACGAAAACGGCGGCCCCTACAACGGCATGGATCGTTACGAGTGCCGCAATGCCATCGTCAAGGACCTTGAGGAGCAGGGCTATCTCGTCAAGACCGAGCCGTACTCCCACAACGTCGGCACCTGCTACCGCTGCCACAACGATGTCGAGCCCCTCATCTCCGCGCAGTGGTTCGTGAAGATGGAGCCGCTTGCCAAGGAGGCTATCCGCGTCGTGCAGGACGGCACCATCAAGTTTGTGCCCGAGCGCTTCACCAAGACCTATATCAACTGGATGGAGAATGTGCATGACTGGTGCATCTCCCGTCAGCTCTGGTGGGGTCACCAGATCCCCGCGTGGTACTGCGACGACTGCGGCCACATCAATGTCAGCCGCGGGAGGACCCGAGCAAGTGCGAAAAGTGCGGCAGCACGCACCTCACCCGCGAGGAGGATGTGCTCGACACCTGGTTCTCCTCCGCGCTTTGGCCGTTCTCCACGCTCGGCTGGCCCGATCTGGACTCCGCCGACCTCAAGTACTGGTATCCCACGTCCGTCATGGTCACGGGCTACGACATCATCTTCTTCTGGGTCGCCCGCATGATCTTCTCGGGCATCGAGCAGATGAAGAAGGAGCCGTTCAAGACGGTGTTCATCCACGGCCTCGTCCGCGACGACAAGGGCCGCAAGATGTCCAAGTCCCTCGGCAACGGCATCGACCCGCTGGAGATGGCGTGAGAAGTACGGCGCGGACGCGCTGCGCTTCCCTCATCACCGGCAACTCTCCCGGCAACGACGCGCGCTTCTACGTGGAGAGTGCGAGGCCATGCGCAATTTCGCCAACAAGGTTTGGAACGCGAGCCGCTTCGTGCTGATGAACCTCACCATCGACCATGTCGAGCTGCCCGAGCAGCTGGAGCTGGAGGATAAGTGGGTGCTGAGCAAGTCTCAACACGCTCGTGAAGGAAGTCACCGACAACATGGACGCCTTTGAGATCGGCGTCGCGTCCGCAAAGGTCTACGACTTCATCTGGGACACCTACTGCGACTGGTTCATCGAGTTGTGCAAGGCGAGCCTGACCGGCGAGGACGAGCGCTCGAAGATCAACGCGCAGAACGTGCTGTGCTATGTGCTGATTGAAACGCTCAAGCTGCTGCATCCGTTCATGCCGTTCATCACCGAGGAGATCTATCAGGCGCTGCCGCATACGGCAGAGGATAAAGGCGAGTTCATCATGCTCCAGAAGTGGCCGGAGTACCGCGCCGAGCTCAGCTTCCAGCAGGAGGAAGAGGCGATGGGACTCATCATCGACGCCATCACCGCCATCCGCGCCCGCCGCAACGAGATGAATGTCGCACCCTCGAAGAAGGTGCATTACACTCATGCGCCACCGCGCACGCGGACACTCTTTGCGCGCGGCATTCCGTTCTTCAAGCGCCTCGCCTCCGCGAGCGACGTGACCGTTGCCGACGCGAATATCCCCACGCCGGACGGTTCGATCGAGGTCGTGACCCATGCCGCGCGTGTGCTGATGCCGCTCGCTGAGCTAGTGGACTTCGAGAAGGAGCTGGCCCGCATCGCCAAGCGAAAAGGCGAACGCGGAAAAGCAGCTCGCCGGCATTGAGAACAAGCTCTCGAATCAGGGCTTTATCGCCAAGGCGCCCGAGGCCGTCGTCAACGGCGCCCGCGAGGACGCGGCCAAGCTCCGCGCTCTTATCGAGAAGCTCGACGCCTCCGCCGCCGCGATGAAGAAGTAAACGATATCTGAAAACGCCCCGACGGGGTCCTGCGGCAGGGCGTTTACCATATAAGGCGTGTGATTACTTCTTCTTCATTTCCCTAATACACATGACAACGATATAGATCAGATAACCCAGGAAAATAACGACTGCGGGAAGGACCATAACGGCAAAAAAGAAGGCTGCGACGGATTGCATGAGCGCCTGATAGACGAGCTCTCCCATAAAAGTTCCTCCTCTCAAATTCCGGATTGCCTATGATATTTTTATGGTAGCAGAGAGATGTGAGAAAGTCAACGGCAAAGTGAGGGCTTTTCAAGTCCCCGTTCTTTTGTTATACTTACCTTACTATCAAAGGAGGGTGACACCTATGCAGAAGATCGAATTTGGCTCCACCGGCCTTGTGATCGAAAAGAACGGCTTCGGCTGCCTGCCCATTCAGCGCATCAGCGAGACGGAGGCGGTGAAGCTGCTGCACAAGGCCTGCGACGGCGGCATCAATTTCTTCGACACCGCTCGCGCGTATTCCGACAGCGAGCAGAAGGTCGGCGCGGCCTTTTCCGGGATGCGCGACCGGATCGTGCTGGCGACCAAGACCGGCGCGCAGACCGCCGAGGGCTTCTGGCGCGACCTTGAGACCAGCCTGCGCACACGTTCAAGACCGACTACATCGACATTTACCAGTTCCACAATCCGGCCTTCTGTCCGAAGCCGGGCGGCGAGGACGGTCTGTACGACGCGGCGCTGGAGGCAAAAAAACAGGGGAAGATCCGCCACATTTCCATCACGAACCATCGCCTTGCGGTGGCGCAGGAGGCCATCGACTCCGGGTTATACGCCTCGCTGCAATTCCCGTTCAGCTATCTTGCCGGGGAACAGGAGCTCGCATTGGTCGAGGGCTGCCGCACGCACGGTATGGGCTTTATCGCGATGAAGGGCATGGCCGGCGGCCTGCTCCGCGACGGCTTGACCGCGGCGGCCTGGATGGCGGTGCAGGAAAATGTGGTGCCCATCTGGGGTGTGCAGCGGGAGAGCGAGCTGGATCAGTTTTTGCAGTGCATCCGCGAGGGCACGGAGCTGACGGACGAGCGCCGCGCAACGATCGAGCGCGACCGCCGGGAGCTTTGCGGCGAGTTCTGCCGCGGCTGCGGCTACTGTATGCCGTGCCCCGCGGGCATCGAGATCAACCAGTGCGCGCGTATGTCGCTGATGCTGCGCCGCGCGCCGGCGCAGGCGTGGCTCACCGAGGAATGGCAGGACAGAATGCACCAAATCGAGCAGTGCAGACACTGCGGACATTGCATGGCAAAGTGCCCCTACGGCCTCAACACCCCGGAGCTGCTGCAGGCAAACTACAAGGATTACTGGGAGGTTCTGGCACAGAGCCGGAAGTAACTGAAGTACCGTCAAGACAAAGAGCATATCGGGAAAGCGCAGGGAGACCCCTGCGCTTTTCAATGCTTTTTTGCCTTTGCGCTCAGCGACCTGACTCGGATGGCGAGAACCGCCACACCGCGTGCCTGCTCTTCCGTAAAGGTATCCTCACGGCCTGCCATGTGGCGCATGAGTGCGGAGAGCGCATCGAGCTTTTCCGCACCCTCAATGAGCTCTGCCGTGCCGCTGCCGATGACGGAGGCATAGTAGTAGCCGTAGCCGCAGGCGTGGTCGGCGGACTGCAGCTCGCCGCGGCAGTCCATTTCAAAGGATACGCGCGGGTCGCGCGCGCAGCAGCTCGAGCTTGCGGCCTTCCCTGGCGCTGTGGCAGTAGAAGGTAAAAACGCCGTCCGCGAAGCGGTAGCCGAAATTGAGCGGGATGATGTAGGGGAGTCCCTGTTCATCAAGCATGGCAAGGTGAATAACTTTACAATCATTGACAATGGAGAGGATCTCCCGGCTGTCGGTGATCTCGCGGTCGTGTCTGCGCATGGCACTGCCTCCTTATATCAGGCCGTTCGGCCCTTTGATATGATAGCAGCATTTTACAATGTCCGATGGGAAAAGAGCAAACGAAAAAAAGACAGAACAGGCAAAAAGAAACGGAATGGCACATTCTTTCGACAAAAAAACGGCCGCGGACAGGCTATACTGAAAGCGCACAGAGGTGCAGAACGAGCAAGAGGAGGTCGGGACATGGAGGTTCTGACAAGAACAAACGGAAGAGAGATGACGCTTGCGATCAGCGGAGAGCTGGATCACCACGGCGCGCACGGCGCGATGCAGCAGATCGACCACGCGCTCGACGCGGCGCTGCCGCTGTCGCTGACGATGGACCTTTCGGGAGTGTCCTTCATGGATTCCTCCGGGATCGCCGTGGTGCTGCGCGCACACCGCCGCATGGCGGCGCTCGGCGGAAGTCTGATCGTCACCGGCGTGCCGGCGCAGGCCCGAAAGGTTTTCGACGCGGCGGGGGTGCCGCGTCTGGTCACAATGCAGTAAGGAGGAAGGATATGAAAAAGAGCAGCAACTACATAAAACTGGAGTTTCTCAGCCGCAGCACGAACGAGGGCTTTGCCCGCAGCGCGGTCGCGGCCTTTGCGTCCCAGCTCGACCCGACGCTCGACGAGCTCGGCGACATCAAGACGGCGGTGAGCGAGGCGGTGACAAATGCCATCGTTCACGCCTATCCCGATACGCTTGGAAAGATCGTGGTCCGCGTGCGCCTGCTGGACGGCGGTGTGCTGGAGATCGCAGTATACGACTGGGGACGCGGCATTGCGGACGTGGAGAAAGCCCGCGAGCCGCTCTTTACGACCGGAGGCGAGGAGCGCAGCGGTATGGGCTTCACCATCATGGAGAGCTTCATGGATACGCTCAAGATCCGCTCTCGCCGGGTAAGGGGACCGTCGTGACCATGCGCAAAAAAAGGATCGCGCAGCGCGCGGGCCGCGCATGAGCACAGCGGAGACCTTTGCCCTGCTCGAAGCGGCGCAGAGCGGCGACGAGGAAGCCGGCGAGCGTGTACTGCGGGAGAATACCGGCTTGATCTGGAGCGTCGTGCGCCGCTACAATGGCCGCGGCGTGGAGACGGAGGACCTCTATCAGCTCGGCTGCATTGGATTTCTAAAGGCTGTTAAGGGATTTGACCTTACATACGGAACGCAGTTTTCAACCTACGCCGTGCCAAAGATCGCGGGTGAAATACGGCGATTTCTCCGCGACGACGGCGCGATAAAGGTGAGTCGGACCCTGCGCGAGCGGTCGCAGAGCATCTATAGTGCGCGGGAGAAGCTGCGGGTGCAGCTCGGACGCGAACCTGTCCTCTCTGAGCTTGCGGAGGAGACCGGCTTGAGCGTCGAGGAGATCGCGGATGCCGACCTTGCCTCTGCCGCGCCGGAGTCCTTTCAGCAGGAGATGGGCGACGGGCTAACGCTGGAAACGCTTCTCGGCACAGAAAGCCCGGAGGAGAGCCTGATCGAGCAGCTTTCCCTTCGCGCGGCGATCGACCTGCTGCCGGAGCGGGAGCGCATGACGATCCTGCTGCGCTTTTTCAAGGCGCTGACGCAGGAGCAGACGGCGCGGGTGCTTGGCGTGTCGCAAGTGCAGGTATCGCGGCTGGAGCGTCGGGCGCTGCAAAAAGCTGCGCACGGCGATGGAGACGGAGGGATAGCGTCCGGATCGGCCTGAAATTCCGTCAGCAGCGGCCAAAAACGCTTCGGCATATGCGACATGCGGAGCTTCGGATTTTCCCGCTCGCGGATGGCGATGGTGTCATAAAAGCAACGCCAGAGCCGGCGATAGCGCTTTTCCGCCTCGTCGGTCGGAGCCATGACGAACTCCTCCAGCGGTACGATGGCAGAATGACCGTCGGCATAAAAGAGCGCCTCGCGGTGCGTGCGGTCATAGAGGAAAAAGGTCTCATCGTGGCAGCGCTGGCAGAAGTGACCGCGCAGAAGCGGCAGAACGCGGTTTTTCGGCTCGATCTCCGCGGCGAGCACGCCACCGATGTCGGAAAAGCGCACGAAGCCGCGGTATTGCTCCAGCTCGCCGTTCAGCTGCCGCACAGCGCGCAGCAAGGGATGGTACGTTTCATCGGAAAGGCGCTGCAACAGCGGCTTTCCCTCGCGGTAGAGCTTGGCGGCAAAGCGGTAGATGGCAAGCTCCTTTTCGGGCAGGCATGTCCAGTATGCGCGGCGCAAAAATGGTCCGACCTCCGGCGAAAAGCGCCGGAAGCCTTCGTATACGCGGCGTGCGCGTGCGCCGCGTCCGTCGTGACGGCGCGGACCTCATACAAGCATGGCTCGAGCTCTCCGGTGCGGAAAAACGCGGCGGGGAGCTCCTTTTGCGTGTAGCTTTCATAGATGCAGCACAGAAGTCCATCGAAGCTGCCGTCGTATTCATAAACGACCTCGCGCCATGTCATAAAAAACTCCTCATTATGCCGGCTCAAAGAGTGAGAGCTGGTCGAGCGGTCCCGCCGGGAGCGAGGCACGCTCCGTGGCGGTCAGATTGCGCCGGACCCCCTCGAGCGAGAGCCGCAGCGGTGCGGTGCTTCGGCCGGAGCAGGTGAGAAAATACTGCGCCCGCTTGAGCACGACGCCGAGCTTTTTGAGGTCCTCGGCGCGCAGCGCCCCGCCGCGGCGCGCGACAAGGATGCGCTTCGCGCTGACCACGCCGATGCCGGGAACGCGCAGCAGCGCTTCGTAATCCGCGCGGTTGACCTCGACCGGGAAGAAGTCGGGGTGCCGCAGCGCCCAGCAGCACTTGGGATCGAGCAGCGGATCGAAGTCCGGCTGGCTTCGTCGAGCAGCTCGCCGGCGCGGAAGCCATAGAACCGCAGCAGCCAATCCGCCTGATAGAGTCGGTGCTCGCGCAGAAGAGGCGGCTTGGTATCCAGAGACGGTAAGAGCGTATTTTCCACCACCGGCACATAGGCCGAGTAGAAAACACGCTTGAGGGATGATAGGTGTCATAGAGCGATTGCGTCAGCGTCAGGATGTGGCGGTCGCTCTCTCCGGTCGCGCCGACGATCATCTGCGTGGCCTGCCCCGCAGGGGGGGCAAAGCGCGGCGCGTGACGGTATTTGACCAGCTCGCGCCGGTTTTTCCTGTCCGCGGTCCGCGATGAAGCGCATGGGTCGCAGCACGGCGGCTTTTTGTCTTGTTCGGCGCGAGGGCGCGCAGCGATGCTTCGCTCGGCAACTCGATATTGACGCTCAGGCGGTCGGCGAGCATCCCGAGCTGCTCGACCAGCTCCGGCGAGGCGCCGGGGATGGCCTTGGCGTGGATGTAGCCGTTGAAGCGGTATTCGCGGCGCAGAATGGCCAGCGCGCGGATCATCAGCTCTGTCGTGTAGTCCGGCGAGCGCAGCACGCCGGAGGAGAGAAAGAGCCCTTCAATATAGTTGCGCCGGTAGAACTGGATGGTCAGGTCGGCAAGCTCCTCGGGCGTGAAGGTCGCGCGGCGCGTTTCGTTCGTGCGCCGGTTGACGCAGTATTTGCAGTCGTACATACAGTCGTTCGAGAGCAGTACCTTGAGGAGTGTGATGCACCGTCCGTCCGCGGAAAAGCTGTGACAGCAGCCCATGACGCCAGACGAGGTGCAGCCGATCTTGCCGCGCTCAAAGCCGCGCCTGGCCCCGAGGAGGTGCAGGCCGCGTCATACTTGGCAGCGTCCGCTTAAAATCCAGAAGCTCCATACCGTTATCCGCGCGCACGGACGCGGCGTGTCTTGCGGCGCGGCTGGTCGAGATAGGTGATGACCTTCATCAGATTCGCCGTGACGGCGGTGATACCGAGCAGCACAAAGATCGTCGTGGAAGCAGCCATGTTCATACCCTCCGAATCGTTCTAAAACTCTTGTTCTAATCGCATTATAAATCGAACAAATGTGCTTGTCAATAGAAAATAGAACAAATTTTTTATTTCTTTGCAAAATTCGGGGAAAAACGGTTGACCGGGGAGGGGAGATGCACTGTAGAATCAAGGAGAATTTTGAGAAAACAGGTGGAACGCATGAGTGATTTTTCTTCCCGCTTCTGCGCGGCGCGCCGCGCGTGCATTGCGCGGGATTTTGCAAAGCTGAATCCGGAGCAGCGGCGCGGCGTCCTGACGACGGAGGGGCCTCTGCTGCTGCTCGCGGGAGCTGGCAGCGGCAAGACGACCGTGCTCATCAACCGCATCGCAAATCTTTTGACCTACGGCCGCGGGAGCGACTGCGGGGAGGTCCCTGCCGGTGCTTCGGAGGACGATCTCGCCTTTCTTGAGAATTACCCCGCCCAGCCGACTGTGGACGAGCGCCGCCGGATGCGGCAGCTCTGCGCGGTGGAGCCGCCGGTGCCGTGGCAGGTGCTCGCCGTGACCTTTACGAACAAGGCGTCGAAGGAGCTGCGCGAGCGCCTGGAGGCCTTTGGCATCGCAGGCGCGGGCGACATCTGGGCGCTGACTTTCCACTCGGCCTGCGTGCGCATTCTGCGCCGCGACATTGATAAGCTCGGCTTCTCCAACAACTTTACCATCTACGATACCGACGACTGCAAGCGCGTGGTGAAGGATATTCTCAAGGAGATGGATCTGGACGAAAAAGACCTTTTCTCCGCGCGAGGTGCTCTCGGTCATCTCAAGGCGAAGGACGAGCTGCTCTCGCCGCAGGATTTCTCGAAGAAATGGGCGGGCAGCGGCGACTGGAAGCGCGAGCGCGTCGCCAAAATTTACGCGCGCTATGACCGCATCCTCTGCGAGGCGAACGCGCTGGACTTCGACGACCTCATTCTCCACACGGTGCGCCTGCTGCAAAACGAGCCGGATGTACGAGCGTACTACCAGCGCAAATTCCGCTACATCCTCATCGACGAGTATCAGGACACGAACCGGATGCAGTACGAACTGGTGCGCCTGCTTGTGGACGGACATCGCAACATCTGCGTCGTCGGTGACGATGACCAGAGCATCTACCGCTTCCGCGGCGCGGACATCTCCAACATTCTGAATTTTGAAAAGGAATACAAGGGTACGCGCACGATCCGTCTCGAGCAGAACTACCGTTCCACGCAGAACATTCTTGACGCGGCGAACGCCGTCATTAAAAATAACGTCGGCCGTAAGGGCAAGACGCTTTGGACCGACGCGGGCAGCGGCGAAAAGGTGACCATCAAGACCGTGTTCAACGAGCAGGACGAGGCGAACTTTGTCGTCTCCGGCATGATGACGGACTTCAACCGCGGCAAGAACTGGCGCGACAACGCGGTGCTCTACCGCATGAACGCACAGTCGAACGCGCTGGAATACGCGCTCAAGCGCAACGGCATCCCGTATCAGGTCGTCGGCGGCATGAAATTCTTTGACCGCGCCGAGGTCAAGGATATGCTGGCCTACCTCGCGCTCATCAACAATCCCGCGGACGATCTGCGGCTGCGGCGCATCATCAATACACCCGCCCGCGGCATCGGCAATGCGAGCGTCGAGCGTGTGCAGACGCTGGCTGCCGAGCAGGGCGTGCCGATGATGACCGTCCTCCGCGCGGCGGGGGAGTACGCGGCGCTCAAGACCGCCGCGGCGCGGCTGGAGAAATTCGCCGCCATGATCGACGCGCTGCACGACGCGGCGGGAGACACGGAGCTTGCGGACTTCTACGACCTCGTGTGCGAGCAGTCCGGCTATCTCCGCGCGCTGGAGGACAAAAAGGGCGATATGGAGAGCCGCGGGCGGCTGGAGAACGTGCAGGAGCTCAAGTCCAACATCCTCGCCTTCCTCGACGGCGAGCCGGAGGATGCGACGCTTGCGGGCTTCCTCAACGAGATCGCGCTCTATACCGACCTTGACAGCGCCTCGACCGACAACTGCGTGACGCTCATGACGATGCACAGCGCCAAGGGACTGGAATTTCCCTGCGTCTATGTCGTTGGCATGGAGGAGGGTATTTTCCCGGGAAATCGCGCCGTCGGCGACGAGGAGGAGCTGGAGGAGGAACGCCGCCTCCTCTGCTACGTCGCCATGACGCGCGCCAAGGAAAAGCTGACGCTGACGAACGCGCGGCAGCGTATGCTCTTCGGCCGCACGACGCCGAACGCGCCCTCGCGCTTTTTGAGCGAGATCCCCGCCGAGAACGTCATCTGGCTCTCGAAGCCCTCGGCGGAGCCGCGCAGCCGCTACGACGAGGACTATGCCCGCCGGCTACGGCAGCTTTCGGTCGAAGCTCCGGCTTCGGCAGCGGCTACAGCAGCCGCGGCGGCTCGGTGACGACCGGCTTTTCCGGCACGGTCGCGCGCCCGACGCACCCGAAGACCGCGGTCAGCGCCGCGGCAAAGCCGGCTGCGGGCAAACCGATGCTGCAGCTTTCCGCGGGCGATCAGGTCAACCATAAGACCTTCGGCGACGGCATGGTGATCTCGGTCACGCCGATGGGCGGCGACGCGCTCATCGAGGTGGCGTTCGAGCAGGTGGGCACGAAAAAGCTGATGCTCAAGACCGCCGGCGTCCACATGACCAAAAAATAACAAGGAGCGAAGCACAGAAATCTCCTGTGCTTCGCTCTTTTCAACGGTTGTAATGCAGTTATACTTTACAGCATTTCACCAAAGTCGCGGATGAAGCGGTCGCAGACGAGCGGCATTTCGTCCTTCGTGCCCTCGAAAAACGGGTCGTACACGCCGATGACCGTCATGCCGCTCGCCTTGGCGCTGCGGCAGGACTTGACCGAGTCGTCGAAGAAAATGCACTCCTGCGGCGTGACGCCGAGCAGCTCCGTCGCCTTGGCGAAGATCGCGGGATCGCTCTTGTCCATGCCCAGCTCCTGCGCGAAAATGACGCGCTCGAAGCAGCGGTTCAGGTCGTGGACGGCGAGCGCCGTTTTGCAGTGCGCGGGGACGCAGCTCGTGAAGACCGCCATACGCTCGCCCTGTGCGCGGAGCTTTTCCAGATACTCGCGCACATGTGGCTTGAGCGCGACGTGGGCGTAGTTGTCCTTCGCCAGCTCCATCCACTCCGCCATGATCTCATCCGTGCTTTCGGAGAGATGGCAGTATTCCTTGGTGAACACGGCGGCGAGGGAAGAGTGTGCGCCACGCCCCCTCATAATACTCCTTGGTATAGGGGTAGCCGCGGCGGGCGAGAAAGGTGCGGTCCACCTCCGCCCAGATGCCGTTGGAGTCGATGAGCGTGCCGTCAAGATCGAAGAGATACATGGAAAGGCTCCTATTAAAAAATATTTTCATGGGGTACTTGCCAAACGCGGCGCTTTTTGCTACGATAGGCGATATTCTTGTTTCGTTAAGAATTATACCATCTTTGAAAGGGGCAGGCAAGTGCTATGAAAAAGAGAAATACAAAGCAAGTGATCCTGCCGCTCATCACTTCATTCATTTGGGGCAGCTCGTTCGTGGCACAGAGCCTCGGCGCGGGAAAAGTGGGCGGCTTTACCTTCACGGCGGCGCGCTCGATCCCCGCCGTGCTGGCGCTGGGGGCGCTCGTGCTCATCCTGCGGCGCGTGCGGCACGAGGAAAAATACACGCCGCAGCAGAAAAAGGACCTGCTGGAGGGCGGTCTCGTGTGCGGCATTTTTCTGACGCTCGGCACGAACCTGCAGCAGTTCGGCATTGCCGATACCACGGCGGGCAAGGCGGGCTTCATCACGGCGCTCTACATCGTGCTCGTGCCGCTCGCCGGCATGTTCCTCGGGAAAAAGGCAAACAAACGGCTGTTCCTCTGCGTTCTGATCGCAGTGGTCGGTCTTTATTTCCTCTGCTTCACGGGCAGCGAGGGCGCGATGAGCTTCGGCCGCGGCGACTTCCTCGTTTTCCTGTGTGCCTTTGCCTTCACGGGGCACATCCTCTGCGTGGACCATTATGTGCAGAAGGTGGACGGCATCGCGCTCTCCTGCGTGCAGTTCGCGGTGATGATGGTCCTCTCCACCGTCTGCGCCTTCACCTTTGAAACGGTCGATTTCGCGGCGCTCGGCGAGTGTACGTTCTACATCCTCTACATCGGCATCCTCTCGAGCGCGGGCGGCTACACGCTGCAAATTCTCGCGCAGAAGGACGGCGACCCGACGGTCGTCTCGCTGCTGCTGAGCCTGGAGTCCTTCTTCGCCGTGGTCTGCGGGGCTATCATCCTCCACGAGCGCATGAGCGGACGGGAGTACCTCGGCTGCGCGCTGATGCTCACGGCGGTGCTCCTCTCGCAGCTGCCGGAGAAGACAGCCGACGCAGCGGAGCCGTAGAATAATAAGATCAGAAAAGAAAACGGCTTGGGACACGATGGCGTGTCTCGCCGTTTTCTTTCATGGAATGTCAGGAGCAAAGGATCAGTCGTTTGCCTTGCCGCGGACGAAGTGGAGGATCAGACCGATAACGAGTCCCAGCAGCGCGGGAAGAACCCAGAACAGCCCGAGCTTCGCCAGCGGCAGCGTCTCCCGCAGCATCGCGAGGACGCCGTCCAGCCGGCAGGCGGCGAGCAGCGGCGCAGGCAGCGCGGCGGCGAAGTCGTAGAGCGCGCCGGCGAGCGTCAGCGCGGTCGTCCAGACAAAGACGGCGCGGTCGTAGGCGAAGAATTTCCCGAAAAGGGAGAGCGCGATCAGCGTGATGGCGAGGGGATAGAGGAACATCAGCACGGGGACGGAGTAGCCGATGATGGAGCTCAGGCCGAAGTTGGCGAAGAGCAGGGAAACCAGACTGAAGATCACCGCCCAGACGCGGTAGGTCGGACCCTTGGGAAAGAGGCCTGTGAAGGTCTCCGCGCAGCTTGTAATGAGGCCCACGGAGGTCTTGAGACAGGCGAGCGTCACGGTCGCGGCGAGGATCAGAAGGCCGACGGAGCCGAGGTAGTGCTGCGCGATCTGCGCGAGGGCGATGCCGCCGTTTTCCGAGGTCTCGAACAGTCCGCGGCTCTGCACGCCGACGACGGTGACGGCGACGTAGATGGCAGCCATCAGCAGACAGCTGAAAATACCCGCGCGGACAGTGCTGCCCGCCACGGCGTCCGGCTCGGTCACGCCGAGGTCACGGATGACCTGCACGACCACGATGCCGAAGGCAAGGCTTGCCAGCGCGTCCATGGTGTTGTAGCCCTCGAGGAAGCCGGTGAAGAAAGGCTGAGAGGCGTAAGCGCCCTCTGGTACGACCGCGCTGACGGCGGCGCCGGGGCGGAGCATCGCCACGATGACCAGAATGCTGAGGAACAGCAGGAAGCAGGGGTTGAGCACCTTGCCGACCCAGACGAGGATCTTGCCCGGGCGGAGCGAGAAGAACAGCGCCGCGGCGAAGAAGGCGGCGGAGAACGCCAGCAGGCAGAGCCGCGTATTGCCGCCCTGCGGCAGCACCTGCTCCAGTCCCACGGTGAAGGAGGTGGTGGCGCAGCGGGGGATGGCGAAGAACGGCCCGATGGTCAGGTAGAGCAGGCAGGTGAAGAACATGGAGTAGGGCTTGCCCACACGCGGCTGCCGAGCTCAAAGAGCCCGCCGGAGCGGCTGATGCCGAGCGCCGCTACGCCGAGCAGCGGCAATCCGACGCCCGTTACGCAGAAGCCTATGACCGCGGGCCATACGTTTGCGCCGGCCATCTGACCCATGTGAACGGGGAAGATGAGGTTTCCGGCGCCGAAGAACATACCGAAGAGCATACTGGCAACGTAGGTGTAGTCGCGGCCGCTGAGCTTCTGTTTCATTTTCGTTTCTCCTTTTTCATTTCCACCCGCCGGGTTCGATCCGCGCGGTGCAGAATGTTTGAAAATCAGTTTACCACAGCGGCGGAGAATGGGCAATCGGCATAAGCAATAAAAAACCATGCGGGGAGCTTGCCTTTCTTCAAAGAACGAATAGACCTTCCGTGGACGGGCGGCGGAACGGCGTGAAAAAAGATTTTTCAAAAGACCGGCCGCGAGCTGACCGAGCAAATGGAAAAAATTTGATCTTGCGCCCGCCGAATGGAACATCATGGGCCTGTGGGAGCGCGCGCGCCGCAACCGGCCGCGAGCTGACCGAGCAGCTGGAGGCCAGCATGGGCTGGAGCCGCAGCACGACGCTGACGCTGCTGCGGCGCATGGTCGGCAAGGGCGTTGTGACGTGCGACACGGAGGGGACGAAGAACACCTTTTCCCCCGCGGTGCGCCGCGAGGACGCGGCGCTTGCCGAAACAGAGACCTTTTTAGACCGCGTCTATCAGGGAAGCCTGAGCATGATGGTCAGCGCCATGACGCGCAGGCAGGCCATCTCCAAGGAAGAGATCGACGAGCTTTATGAGCTGCTGCGGCAGATGGAGGAGGGAACAAAATGATGCAGTGGATCGTTTCATCCAGCGTTTTGATCCTGGTGGTCATCGCGCTGCGCTATGTGCTGCGCGGGAAGCTCAGCCTGCGGATGCAGTACGCCCTGTGGCTGCTGGTGCTCGTGCGCCTGCTCGTTCCGGTGAGCTTCGGCGCGAGCGATCTGAGCGTGATGAACGCCGTGCCCGAGCGTGCGCCGACCGTGCAGCAGGGGACTTACAAGCAGGACATCGTCGGCGAGCGGAACGACGCGCCCGCGAACGCCGGTACCGTCGGCGTTCCGGCGCAGAGCATGAACGAGGCGGCCCCGCCGAACCTCGTGCAGAACGTCACGACCGCGACGGTGACCGCGCCGACGGTCGAAAAGACCGACTGGGCGCGGATCGCAAAAACCGTCTGGCTCGCCGGCGCGGCGGCGCTGGGACTGGTGTTCCTCGCCGTGAACCTGCGCTTCGGCAAGAAGCTGCGCCGCTCGCGTGAGCGCGTGGAGGAGACCGACGCCTGCCTGCCGGTCTACGAGAGCGGTGAGACGGATACGCCGTGCCTGTTCGGCGTGGCGAAGCCGAGCATTTACGTCACACCCGACACGCGCACGGAGGCGGAGACGCTGCGCTATGCGCTCGCCCATGAGCAGACGCACTACCGCCACGGTGACAACCTTTGGGCGGTGCTGCGCGGCGTGTGTCTGGCGCTGCATTGGTACAACCGCTCGTGTGGTGGGCGGCGGAGCATTCCCGCCGCGACGCGGAGCTGGCCTGCGACGAGGCGACCATCCGCCGCATCGGCGAGAGCGAGCGCGCCGCCTACGGCCGCACGCTGATCCGCATGACCTGTGAAAAAGCGCCCCGCGCTGCTCGTCACCGCCACGATGATGACCGACAGCGGCAAGGGGTCTCAAGGAGCGCATTTCCCTGTTGGTGAAGAAGCCGAAAACGGCGGCGTATACGGCGGTCGCCGTGCTGCTCATCGCGGGGCTTTCGGTCGCCTGCACCTTCACCGGCGGCAGGGAGAATGCGGAGCTTGCCGAGCCCCTTTTGGAAAGCACTATGTTGAGGAAGCGACCGTCGCCTGCGCACCCGGCTATATGAATGCTTCCATCGGGGGCGAGCTGGAAGTCGTTGCGGACAGGGACTCGGACGATTGCGGACGCTGCTGCTCAAAAAAGGATGGACAACGAGGCGGAGCAGCTTTACGAAACGGTAGCGGAGGTCACACTCACGAAGGAGGAATTTGATGTCCGTTTCAACAGCAAGACGGACGGACCGACTGAATGGCTCGTCGACGGGCTTTCTGCCGCAAAAGCTGCGCCGCGAGAACGCGAAGACATGGCTGTGCACCTCGTCCACAGCAGATGACAACGGTTGGGCAAATCGGGTATACTTCCTTCAGCAGAAGGACGGCACGCTCTATTCGTGATGGCGGCTGAGCAGCCTGAAAATCAGAATAGGAACTTTGTCTGCTGGGTCTTTCGCCTGACCGAAAGCCCGTGCCGACCTATGACAGCATGGAGGCCTACGCCCTCTCCGTCATCAACGCGCTCAAAGCAGCCGAACGGCTACACCTATTACATCCTCCCCGGATGGCGCGCAGAGCAGCGCGGACGGTCGCCGATCGAGGTCACCAGGCGGCGGCCGATGTGCGCGTGACCAAGCTGGAGAAGCGCGGCGACTGCACGGATCTCGCGCCGGACGGCACTCTGGAGCTGTGGCGCTTCAGCTATGAGGTCAAGCCCGAGGACAAGGCGGGGGCGCTGCCCGACCGCTTCTTCTGGGTCGGCGGCAACAACATCACCGACGACGGCTACATCTCCGACGGCTTCTATTACTACCTCACCATGCTCCGCACGAACGACGAGCCGAGCGTCTACCGGCTGCTCGACAGCCGCATGGCGAACGACGGACTGTGGTACAACGGCTGCACCTACACGAGCGCCTATGAATACCTCTACGACTTCTACGCGGACTACGCGGGCCTTGACGTGCCGCGCTGCCTGATCACCGACTTCCTGAACGCGGACGACCTGATCCGCGAGAACACGGTGACGAGCAGCGATGACTGCACGGCGCGGCGCTACGACGGCAATGGCTGGTATCTCTACGTTCCGACTGTGGCGGTGGACGAAAACGATCGGTCAGGACAGCTGGTACTCCCGCT
>VOFK01001804.1_pt1 | contig 19396 bp, 38 predicted proteins | sample 5384121 | NCBI WGS metagenome assembly VOFK01 (sample SAMN12384730, study PRJNA508395) | human gut metagenome | isolation source: healthy gut J | host: Homo sapiens
GTGCTGAGACCATGCCATAATACAGAAGAGGTTATTGAAAAATTCGGCTATGAGCCTGAGCGTGATACAAGAAACTGGTAGATTCAGTATTCTGTGCAGGCGGTTCGGGATATGTTGTGCCGTGGAATGAAGTAAGAGAGCATGCACATGTCGAGATAGCCGTGACGGATTCCGGGGTTGCCGGTGGACAGTCTGACAGGGAGGTCAAGCTTACGGCAAAGCAGGCTTCAAGAACAGTGTCTGACGAATGGATTGGAACAGACGAGGTAGACAGAATCTTGAATGAAACATATTTTTTCTAACAGCAGAGGCGATAATGAAAGAAGAAAGTTATCGAAAAAGGAAAAGCTGACACAGCAGTTGGAAGATATGTTACAGGCGGTAATGCCAATGTTAAAAACCCTCCTAAAGCACCTGAATATAATCCAGATAAGAAGAGTTTTTTCTTCTTGTTGACGGATATAATATAATACATGCATTTAAGGAGCTATCAGAGCTTGCACAGGTCAATCTTGACAGTGCAAGAGGCAGGCTGCTTGATATACTGTGTAATTATCAGGCGATGAAGGGATGCGAATTGATTGTGGTATTTGACGCATACAGAGTGCCTGGACATGATGAAGAGTTTATAGATTTTCATAATATTCATGTTGTTTTTACGAAGACAGCGGAAACTGCTGACCATTATATAGAAAAAGTTTGCACATGAGAATGGAAAGAAATATAATGTAACGGTTGCAACATCAGATGGTGTAGAACAGGTAATTATAAGAGGACAGGGATGCCTGCTTATATCTGCCAGAGAGTTCGAGAAAGAGATAGCTGCGATGGAGGAACACCTCCGCGAAAACTACCTTAATAAGACATATTGATGATAACACATATATTTAAAACGAGGTGACATACGATGAGTACATTATGGGTTGTTGGTGATTCAACATTAAGCTCTTTTGATGATAAATACTATTATCCAAGATATGGATACGGAACCAAGCTTTTGGCTGTTATCTTAACAGCAAGGTGCAGGTTAATAATCTTGCACTTTCAGGAAGAAGCAGCTTAAGCTTTACTAAGGAAGAGAATTATAAGGAACTTCTTGCAGGCATGAAAGCAGGAGATTTTCTTATAATCGGATTTGGACATAATGATGAGCAAGCAGAGGCAGGAAGATATACAAGCCCGCTAGGCGGCAGGGATAAGAAAGGCACATTTGCAGCATCATTATATGACAATTATATTAAGCCGGCACTTGATGTTTCATGTACACCAATACTGTGTACACCTATTGTAAGAAGAACTGCAACAGGAGAGTGGACAAGGCAGGAGCTTCACATAACTGATGACGCAGCACAGTTTAAGGGAGGGATTATTCAAAGGCAGTCCGTGACCTTGCAAGAGACCTTGGAATCGTCTGTGTTGATATGACCGAAAAGACAAAGACTTTATATGAAGAGTTAGGACCAGAAGAGACAATTTATCTTCACGCATGGCCATCTAATAAAGAAGTAAGTGTTGACAATACACACACTCAAAATATATGGGGCGGCAGGGTTAATGCTTTTTCTTGTTATGCAGGAGCTTGAAAAGGCTGGAATATCAGGACTTTCAGAGAATATAGTTAATATAAGGGCAGATGAACCGCTTCCAGACAAGAACAGATATCTTGAGAAAAAAATGCTTCATACAATCCGGTAGTGTTCAGCGATGAACTTACTGAGAGTAAGAACTTTTAAAGATGCATATGGATTCAAAGGCACAGTATTCGGTGGTGTTACAACTCTGCCAACGGAATCTGATAATTATATACTCGAAGAAGTTGGGGGAATACACATCGCGGTTAAGAATAATGATGGCAAGATATCTGCTGTTACAGACGGAATTGCAATGTATTATAAGAAAATTCCTGTAAATGTGAACTTTACCCTTAAGGCTAAGATGACAATTAATGATTATTTCTATAACAATCAGGTGTCATTTGGGCTTATGGTAAGAGATGACAATGTATATTGATAAGAAAATGCCAGATGTACTTGGCGATTATGTAGCGGCAGCACCACTTAACCTTACTTATAAAGACCAGGCATGGAGCTGTTTTTGCAAGAAAGAACAGCGAACTTATGCAGGGAAGCGTGACAGGAAGAGAACTTAAACCGGGTGATACAGTAGAAGTATGCATAAAGTCTAATCCGGACGGATATGCAGTAAAATTAGGCGGTGGAGAGTTCTTAACAGGCGGATTTGATTTTAAGCTGACAGCCGTAGACCCTAAGCATGTATACGCAGGATTCTTCGTTTCGAGAAATGCGGATGTTACATTTACAGATATAGAATATACAGAGAATTAATACAATTTTTTATATATGATTGTATTTAATTTTACATAGGAAAATGTTACAATTACATCAGAAATATCGTGAAAAAATAGCGTTGACGCGGAAATGAGGCATATTATGAAACTAACATTTTTAGGCGCGGATCATGAGGTAACAGGAAGCTGTCATCATTTCTTACAGGCGGCAGGTCTTAATATTCTTGTAGACTGCGGTATGGAACAGGGCAATGATGTATATGAAAACCAGGAACTTCCTATTGCAGCATCTGATGTGGATTGCATATTGCTGACGCATGCACACATTGACCATTCAGGTCTTATTCCTCTTATGTATGTGAATGGATTCAGGGGACAGGTGTATTCAACATCAGCTACGGCACAGCTGTGTGAGATAATGTTAAGAGACAGCGCACATATTCAGATGTTTGAAGCTGAATGGAGAAACCGGAAGGCTGCCAGATCAGGAGGAAAACTCAAGGAATTTGTTCCACTGTATGATATGGATGCAGCAGTTAATGTCTGCAAGCAGTTCGTAGGCTGTGAGTATGACAGGGTATATGATATTGCAGAAGGAATTAAGATAAGATTTACAGATGTGGAGGACATCTTCTTGGTTCAGCAAGTATTGAGGTATGGGCAACAGAGAAGACAGAGAATGGTGATGTAACAGAGAAGATTGTGTTTTCGGGTGATATAGGTAATATTAACAAGCCGATAATTAAAGACCCGAAGCATGTCAGGGATGCCGACTATGTAGTTATGGAGTCAACTTATGGTAACAGAAGCCACGGAGGAACTCTAATTATGTGGAAGATTTAACTGATATATTTAAGAGAACATTTGAAAGAGGCGGTAAATGTTGTTATTCCGTCCTTTGCAGTAGGGAAGAACTCAGGAACTGCTTTATATCATAAGAAAGATTAAAGAAGATAATCTCGTTGGCAGAGATTTTGATGTATATATGGATAGTCCACTTGCTATTGAAGCGACGAACATATTTATTAAGAATGTGGAGAGCTGCTTTTTGATGATGAGGCAGTAGAACTTGTAAGAAAGGGGATTAATCCGCTTTCATTTCCAGGACTTAAGTATGCAACTACGGGGTGATGAATCAAAGCAGATTAACTTTTGATCTAATCCTAAGGTTATTATTTCTTCATCAGGTATGTGTGTGAAGCAGGGAAGAATAAGACATCACCTGAAGCATAATTTGTGGAGACCAGAGTGTACAATTGTATTTGTCGGTTATCAGGCTGTTGGAACAACAGGCCGTATAATAGTTGATGGTGCAGAAGGAGATTAAACTTTTTGGCGAACCGATACAGATAAAGGCAGAGATTGTACAGCTTAAGGGTTCAAGTGGTCATGCTGATAAAGATGGGCTTCTTTGTTGGATTAATGCATTTGACACAAAGCCTAAAAAAGGTGTTTGTTGTGCATGGCGAAGACAGTGTGTGTGACGAGTTTACGGAATGCCTTAAAGAAGAATATGGTTATGATGCCATGGCACCATATACAGGCGGAAGTTATGACCTTATTGCAGACAGAGTTATCTCTGAAGGTGTTAAGGAAAAAAGACTAGAAGAACGACAGTACACAGCGTGGTAAAACTGTATTTGACAGACTTGTTGCTGCTGGAAAAGCGCCTCATGACAGTTATTACACACAAATGAGGGTGGTACGAATAAAGATCTGGCTAAGTTTACAGATCAGATTAATGCATTATGTGATAAATGGGACAGGTGATTATGATGAAGATGCTGTTTGTTTTTAATCCAAACTCAGGAAAAGCTCAGATTAAGAATCAGCTGATGAAGATAATACAGGTGTTTTCTAAGGCTGGATATGAGATTACTGTATATCCGACTAAGGCACCGCTTGATGGCTATCAACACATTTTAGATAATGAAGGCAGGTATGATGTCATAACATGTAGTGGTGGAGATGGTACTCTTAATGAAACGGTTGCGGCTGTTCTTAAGTATAAAGGAGAGAAGCCGCCGATAGGGTATATTCCTAGTGGAACAACGAATGATTTTTGCTGCGAGTCTGGGAATTCCAAGAAATATGACGAAGGCCGCTGTTAATATAGCAAAGGGTAATCGTTTTCCTTGTGATGTAGGAATTGTAAATGGAGAACGCTCATTTAATTATGTTGCTGCATTTGGGGGCGTTTACAAGGGTTTCTTATGGAACTCCCACAGAATCTTAAGAATGTACTTGGGCATCAGGCTTATGTAATTGAAGCGGTCAGAAGCTTATCAACTATTAAACCACAGTATATGCGTGTATATTCTGAGGAGATGAATGTTGAGGGCAATTTTGTATATGGAATGATAAGCAATACAGATTCAGTTGGTGGAATAAAGAATCTTACCGGCAATGATGTTAATCTGCAGGATGGATTATTTGAAGTTACCTTGATAAGAGAACTTAACAATCCTATAGCAGTCCAATCGCTTATTAATGCTTTTATAACTAAAGATCTTAGCAAATGTGACTGGTATGTACATGGAAGACCAAGTCTGTAAGGTTTGAATCACCACAGCCTGTATCATGGACACTTGATGGTGAATATGGTGGAGAACATACAGAAATACAGTTTTCTGTTAAGGAGAGAGCAGTTGATTTCCTGATAGGAGGAGTACCTGTTAATAACTAATTGATAATCACATTAATAATATAAAGTGATAAAACCTTGTAAATTAATATGCAGGGTTTTGTCACTTTATTTTTTTACTAATTTTATACAGATAGGTAAAAATCAGACACAATTTAGATACAATTTGGCTGTTTTGCTTAAGGACAAGTAGAGATTAAACAAAAATAAGATGATAATAAATGTAGATAACAATGTGCTTCAAGAGACAATACTGTGATAATTTTCATAATTATCAGACAATTATAAATAAATATAACAATAGTTATATTATCAGACAATTACAGCAAAAAATATTTACAAAAACTTATAAAACAGGAGTATATTATGTGCAAGCAAAGCTTTTAGAATATACGAAAGGATGATTAGACTTATGGAAAATGAAATCAAACAGCCTGGTCTTTACAGATCTGAACTTGAGCATGATGCCTGTGGTATCGGAGCTATTGTAAGTATTAATGGAATTAAGACACATCAGACAGTATCTGATGCTTTAAGCATTGTAGAAAATCTTGAGCATAGAGCTGGTAAAGATGCAGAAGGAAAGACTGGTGATGGTGTTGGTATCCTTCTTCAGATATCACACAAAATTCTTTAAGAAAGCCGTAAAGCCATTAGAAATTGAGCTTGGAGATGAGCGCGATTATGGCGTTGGAATGTTTTTCTTCCCACAGGATGAACTGGCAAGAAACAGAGCCAAGAAGATGTTCGAAATCATTGTTGAGAAGGAAGGACTTGAGTTCTTAGGTTGGAGAGATGTTCCAACATTTCCTAATGTCCTTGGTAAAAGGCAGTTGACTGTATGCCATATATCATGCAGGGATTTGTAAAAAAGACCTGCCAATGCAGCTAAAGGAATTGAGTTCGACAGAAGACTTTTTATGTTGCAAGACGAGTATTTGAGCAGACAGCAGAAGATACAACTTACGTATGTTCATTATCAAGCAGAACGATTGTATACAAGGGAATGTTCCTTGTAGGACAGCGTCAGTTCTTTGGTGACCTTGAAAATCCCTGATTATGAGTCAGCTATTGCACTTGTTCATTCAAGATTCTCAACTAATACTAACCCAAGCTGGGAGAGAGCTCATCCTAACAGATTCATGGTACATAATGGTGAGATTAATACTATCAAGGGTAATGCCGACAGAATGTTAGCAAGAGAAGAGACAATGACATCTCCATATCTTGAAGATGAGATGTCAAAAGATTACTCCGGTTGTTAATACTAACGGTTCAGATTCAGCAATGTTAGATAACACACTTGAAGTTCTTTGTTATGAACGGCATGCCGCTTCCACTTGCTGTTATGATTACAATTCCTGAGCCTTGGATTAACAATGGTGCAATGGCACAGGAGAAGAAGGATTTCTACCAGTATTATGCAACAATGATGGAGCCTTGGGATGGTCCAGCTTCTATTGCATTTACAGATGGAGACTACTTTGGAGCAGTGCTTGACCGTAATGGTCTTCGTCCTTCAAGATATTATATCACTAACGATGGTTATCTTATTCTTTCTTCAGAGGTTGGTGCACTTCCAATCCCAGAGAGCAGAATTAAGGTAAAGGACAGATTAAGACCTGGAAAAATGCTTCTGATAGATACAGTTAAGGGTGAATTTATAGAGGATGATAAGCTTAAGGAAGAGTATGCAACTAAGAATCCTTATGGTGAGTGGCTTGACAGTAATCTTATCCAGCTAAGGGATTTAAAGATTCCTAACAAGAAGGTTCCTGTTCATACTAAGGAAGAAAGAGCAAGACTCCAGAAAGCATTTGGTTATACATACGAGGACTTCAAGACTTCAATACTTCCTATGGCGCTTAATGGAACAGAGCAGACAGGAGCAATGGGTATTGATACACCACTTGCAGTACTTTCTAACAAAGCATCAGCCACTGTTTAATTATTTCAAACAGTTATTTGCACAGGTTACTAACCCACCAATTGATTCAATAAGAGAAGGTTGTTACATCAACAACTGTTTATCTTGGAACAGAGGGTAATATTCTTGAGGAAAAGGCTGAAAACTGCAAACAGTTAAGAATTAATGACCCAATCCTTACAAATACAGACCTTTTGAAGATTAAAAATATGAAGGTTGACGGATTTAAGGTAGAGACAATTCTATTATTTATTATAAGAATACATCTCTTGAAAAAGCTATCGACCACTTATTTGTTGAGGTTGACAGAGCACACAGAGAAGGTGCTAATATTATTATTCTTTCAGACAGAGGTGTTGATGAGAACCATGTTGCTATTCCTTCATTACTTGCGGTTGCTGCATTACAGCAGTATCTTGTACAGACTAAGAAGAGAACAAGCATGGCTGTAATCTTGAGAGTGGTGAGCCAAGAGATGTCCATCATTTTGCAACTCTTCTTGGATATGGTGCTTCTGCAATTAACCCATATCTTGCACAGGAAAGCATACAGGAACTTATTGACCTTAATATGCTTGACAAGGATTATTATGCAGCAGTTGATGATTATAATAATGCTATTATCACAGGTATTGTTAAAGATTGCAGCTAAAATGGGTATTTCAACAATCCAGTCATATCAGGGTGCTAAGATATTTGAGGCAATTGGAATTAATTCAGATGTTATAGATAAATACTTTCAAGGGTACAGTTTCAAGAATTGAAGGTGTGTCACTAAAGGATATTCAGGAAGATGTTGGAGACACTTCACTCTAAGGCATTTGATCCACTTGGACTTTCTACAGATACTACTCTTGACAGCTCAGGCGCTCATAAAATGAGAAGCGGCAAGGAAGAACATCTTTATAATCCACAGACAATTCATTTTTACAGCTTGCAACACGAACAGGTGATTATAAGACATTTAAAGGAATATACAGCTCTTGTTAATAAGGAAGAGGGCGTTAAGAACTTAAGAGGTCTTATGAACATCAAGTTCCCTAAGAAGGGAATAAATATAGATCAGGTAGAAAGCGTTGATTCTATCGTTAAGAGATTCAAGACTGGTGCTATGTCTTATGGTTCTATCTCTAAGAGAAGCACATGAAACTATGGCTATTGCCATGAACATGCTTCATGGTAAGTCTAACTCAGGTGAAGGTGGAGAGGACATTGACAGATTAAAGGTTGGTCCGGATGGTCTTAACAGATGCTCTGCAATCAAGCAGGTTGCATCAGGAAGATTTGGCGTTACTTCAAGATACCTTGTAAGCTGCACAGGAGATCCAGATTAAGATGGCACAGGGTGCTAAGCCTGGTGAAGGTGGACATTTACCTGGAAAGAAAGTTTATCCTTGGATTGCTAAAAAAGACTCGTCTTTCAACACCAGGTGTATCACTTATATCACCACCACCACATCATGATATATATTCAATTGAGGATCTGGCACAGCTTATATACGACCTTAAGAATGCTAACAAGAATGCAAGAATATCAGTCAAGCTTGTTTCAGAAGCTGGTGTTGGTACAGTTGCATCAGGTGTTGCCAAGGCGGGCGCACAGGTAATTCTTATTTCTGGTTATGACGGAGGTACTGGTGCAGCTCCAAGAAGTTCTATACATAATGCAGGACTTTCCTTGGGAATTAGGTCTTGCAGAGGCTCATCAGACACTTACAATGAACGGACTCCGTAATAAAGTTATTGTTGAAACAGATGGTAAAGTTAATGAGCGGAAGAGATGTAGCAATTGCTGCAATGCTTGGTGCAGAGGAATTCGGATTTGCAACAGCTCCACTTGTAACTATGGGCTGCGTAATGATGAGAGTATGTAATCTTGATACATGCCCTGTTGGTGTTGCAACACAGAATCCTGAGCTTCGTAAGAGATTCACAGGTAAGCCTGAATATGTTGTTAATTTCATGAGATTCATTGCACAGGAACTCCGTGAAATAATGGCTGACTTAGGAATTAAGACACTTGATGAACTGGTAGGAAGAACAGATTTGCTTGAAGCAGAAGAATGTTGCCAAGAGCGGACGTTCAGCAGAGGTTGATTTATCACAGATTCTTGATAATCCATATGTTAAGCAGACAAAGATACATTATGATAAGAAAAATGTATTTGATTTCGAACTTGAGAAGACAGTTGATGAAAAGATTTTTACTTAAGAAGTTTGAATCTGCCATGGAGACAGGAAGCAAGAGAAGTCTTGAAATCGATGTTGCCAATACAGACCGTACATTAGGAACACTTCTTGGTGCTGAGATAACAAGAAGATTTGGTGATAGGCTTGCTGATGATACATATACAGTTAAATGTACAGGCGCAGGCGGACAGAGCTTTGGTGCATTTATCCCTAAAGGGACTTACACTTGAACTTGTAGGTGATAGTAACGATTACTTTGAAGTAAGGGACTTTCAGGTGGTAAGCTTATTGTATATCCACCAACAGGATGTACTTATAAGGAAGACGAGAATATCATCATCGGTAATGTTGCATTATATGGTGCTACAAGTGGTAAGGCGTTCATCAATGGTGTTGCCGGAGAAAGATTCTGTGTAAGAAATTCAGGTGCAACAGCAGTTGTTGAGGGAACTGGTGACCATGGCTGTGAATATATGACAGGTGGTATAGTAGTAGTATTAGGCAAGACTGGCAAGAACTTTGCTGCTGGTATGAGCGGCGGTATTGCTTATGTTCTTGATGAAGATACAACTCTTTACAAGAAAGTTAATAAGCAGCTCGTTTCAATGGAAGCAGTTTCTAACAAATATGATGTCCTTGAGTTAAAGCAGCTTATAACAGAACATGTTGCTTACACTAATTCTAAGAAGGGCAAGGAAATACTTGATAACTTCGGAGAATATCTTCCTAAGTTCAAGAAAATCATGCCACATGATTATAAGAAGATGCTTAACATGATAGTTCAGATGGAAGAAAAAAAGGTCTTAGCAGTGAACAGGCTCAGATTGAAGCATTTTATGCGGCTACCAAGTAGGGTGCGCAAGATGTAGAAAAAGGACAGTGCAGGTTTACCTGCAGCTGTACTTGTTCTGTATCTTGCATAGGCGACGCAGTCGCGACTGACAAAAGCGAAGCTTTTGGAAGTGCACCCGTAGGGACAGTGCAAGTTTATAACATACATGAAAGGAGCTAACCATGGGAAAGCCAACAGGATTTTTTAGACTATGAAAGAGTTGAAGCCACAGCGGTTTCACCTAAGGAAAAGAATAAAGAATTTTAATGAATTTCATACACCTCTGTCAGAAGATGAGCAGAGAAAGCAGAGTTCACGCTGCATGGACTGTGGCGTGCCATTCTGCCAGTCTGGTATGACAATAAAGGGAATGACTAGCGGATGTCCTCTTAATAATCTTATTCCGGAATGGAATGATCTTCTTTACACAGGAAACTGGGAACAGGCATATCACAGGTTACATAAGACAAGTAACTTCCCTGAATTTACAAGCCGTGTGTGTCCTGCACTCTGTGAGAAAGCATGTACATGCGGACTTAATGGCAAGGCAGTATGTACCAAAGAGAATGAAATGGCAATCATTGAACATGCATATGCCAAAGGTTATGCGAAAGCAAATCCTCCTAAGGTAAGAACTAAGAAGAGAATTGCTGTAGTAGGTTCAGGCCCTGCCGGACTTGCTGTAGCAGACCAGTTAAATCAGAGAGGACACAGAGTTACTGTATATGAAAGAGCTGACCGTATCGGTGGACTTTTAAGATATGGCATTCCTAATATGAAGCTTGAAAAGCATATAATTGACAGAAAGCTTGATATTATGAAGGAAGAAGGCATTGAGTTCGTAACTAATGCAAATGTTGGTGAGAACATTAAGGCTAAGAAGCTTATGGCAGATTATGATGCTGTTGTGCTTGCGTGTGGTGCTTCTAATCCTAGAGATATCAATGCACCTGGAAGAGATGCTAATGGAATACATTTTGCAGTAGATTTCCTCACAGCTACAACTAAGAGTCTTCTTGATTCAGGACTTAAGGATGGCAGATACATTTCTGCAAAGGATAAAAAATGTTATCGTTATCGGTGGTGGTGATACAGGTAATGACTTTGTGTCGGAACTTGTATAAGACACGGCTGTAAGTCGGTAACACAGCTTGAAATGATGCCAAAAGCACCAGATGAGCGTGCGGAGAACAATCCTTGGCCACAGTGGCCTTTAGTCTGCAAGACAGATTACGGTCAGGAAGAAGCAATTGCAGTATTCGGACATGATCCAAGAACATATGCAACTACAGTTAAGGAATTCAAGAAGGATAAGAAGGGTAATCTTACAAGTGTTGTTACAGTAAAGCTTGAGTCTAAGACTGATGAAAAGACAGGAAGAAGAATGATGGTCCCTGTGGAGGGAACAGAAGCAGAGCTTCCATGTGAGCTTGTACTGATAGCAGCAGGTTTCTTGGGTTCACAGAAATATGTCACAGACGCATTTGGAGTTGAACTTACAGAAAGAACTAATGTAAAGACAGCAGCAGACGGATTTGAAACAAGTGTACCGGGTGTGTTTACTGCAGGAGATATGCATACAGGACAGTCACTCGTTGTGAAAAGCTATAAGACAGGGAAGAGACTGTGCAAGAGCAGTTGATTACTACCTTATGGGATATACTAATCTCTAATTTATGATTATCAAATATGGCATGGATGATATGAAAACGGCTGAGATATGCGTTTTCTGTGGCATCCATGCCATATTTTAAGTCTTAGTTAATGGTTGTTTTTATAAGTTTTATGGTGTATATTAGTCTCTGATATGGGAATTACAATATGAGGAAGCGGAGGAGATAATATGCTGACAGTGATGATTCTTTTTGGATTCTGTGGAGAAGGTTCAAAGGTTTGTAAGTACAATTAGTAAGTATTCGTGTGGGTTTGATGTTGAATCAGGATATAGCTGTGTTGATGGCAAATCATTAGTTGGTTTGTTCAGCTCTGGATATCAGTAAACCATTACAGCTTACAATTAATGACGGAGAAGGCGAGATTGAGGATGTATTAAGGGATATACAGGAGTTCATGGAATACTAATTAAATATAGCAGGAGAATAATAATAAGTTGAAGAAATTACTAGCAGTTATACTTTCGGTTATTATGGTGTTTTCATTTGCGGCATGTGCAGGAAAATCAGTCAATAACGAAGGCGAGAGTCAGACAGAAGAGACAACAACAATAAGAATCGGAGCTATGGCAGGACCTACAGCAATGGGAATGGTTAAGCTGCGTAAAGATTCAGAGAATGGCAATACTAAGAACACATATGCATTTGAAGATTTTGCTACAGATGCATCTGCATTTGTAACACCACTTGCAACGGGGAGAGATTGATATAGCGGCTGTTCCATCTAATCTTGCAGCTAATATATATAATAAGACGGAAGGTAAGGTTCAGGTTGTTGCTGTTAATACACTTGGAGTTCTTAATCTTGTAGAGAGAGGTAACACTGTCAACAGTATCAGCGACCTTAAGGGTAAGACTATATATGCTACAGGAATGGGTGCTGTGCCGGAATATACCATAAGATATATTCTTTCAGGTAACGGACTTGATGCCGACAAAGATGTTAATATTGTGTGGTGTTCAGATACAACAGAAGCACTTTCTAAGTTAAAGTCAGAAGATGGTGCAATTGCTGTTCTTCCACAGCCTTTTGTTACAGCAGCAAGTGCCCAGATTAGTGGTTTAAGAGTTGTTATGGATCTTAATGAAGCATGGGAGAAGATTAATAATAATTCTAAGATTGTTACAGGTGTAATTGTTGTAAGAAAAGAATTTGCTGAAAAATATCCAGAACAGCTTAAGAAGTTCATTGATGAATATAACGAAAGTGTTGCATATACTTCAAGCAATATTGATGAGACAGCACAGCTTATTGCTGAGTATGGAATTGTTGCATCAGAAGCAATAGCTAAGAAGGCTCTTCCTAAGTGCCATATTGTATGCTATATTAATAATAACATGAGAAGTGCACTTGAAGGGTTCTTACAGGTGTTATATGACCAGAATCCTAAGTCGGTAGGTGGCAGTATGCCGAAAGATGATTTCTATTATGAAATATTAATAAGAAGATATTGAATGTAATATATAAAGTGCTGGCAGTTATGCTGGCACTTATTTTATGGGAAATAGCTGCGCTAAAGATTGATTCACCAATAATATTAGTGACACCGGTACAGGTGCTTGGAAGATTATTTACTATATGGCATGAGCCGGATTTTGCAGGAACTGTGTGGTTTACAATGTATCATATTGTCGTTGGATTTCTTGCAGGATTATTATGCGGAATAGTATGTGCAGTGCTTGCACATATATGTAAGCCTGTTGAATATATTCTGTGGCCGTGGATGGTTATAATTAAGGCAGTACCTGTTGCGTCTTTTGTGGTTATATGTCTTATATGGTTTACGGCAAAGAACCTGTCGGTGTTCATTGCATTTTTAATAGTTGTACCTGTTATATATCAGAATACACTGACCGGTCTTAGAAGTACTGATAAAGGCATTAGGGGAAATGGCAGATGTATTTCATATTCCTTGGATTCGCAGAATACGTTATATTATGATGCCACAGATTTCACCTTATCTTATATCAGCAGGAAGAGTTACTGCTGGCATGGCTTGGAAAGCAGGAGTGGCAGCAGAGATTATCGGAATGCCCAAAGGTTCTGTTGGACAAATGCTTTATATGTCGAAAATATATCTTGATACGGATGATTTGCTGGCGTGGACGGTTATAATTGTTGTATTGAGTGTGATATTTGAAAAACTTGTTGTGCTTGCTTTAAAAAGCAGTACTAAAAAAATAGCGTTGACAATGTGAATATTGCCAGCGCTATTTTTGCGTTAATTTTATTTGTGCATTGAAAATGCTGTTAAGTCATATTTACTTAAGTTGTCTGAAACATTACGGTCGTCTGCTTCGGCGAGCAGCTTGTCACGGTCTTTGGCAGCAAGAACAGGATTCTTTCCGCTTCTGTGACGGCTTGGTCCACCAACACAGCCGCCTTCACATACCATTCCCTCAATGAAATCTGCAGGGAGTTTTCCTACTTTTAAGAAGTGTAAGTGCTTTCTTACATTCGGTAGCACCTGAACATTTTTCTATATTGAATTTATCAGGGTCAGCACCTGCTTCACGCATACACTGTGCAACAGCAGCGGAAACACCGCCTCCGTTAGCGAATCTTTTTACCATATATGCTTGCCTGCTGGTCGCTGTTTTCCTCAGGCTCAAGAACTATCTCTTTAGCTCGCATCATTGCTCTGAATTCACCGATTGTAAGTACGAAATCAGCATTTCCCTGACCCTTATATTCCTGCTTTTCATTCTTCTTGGCAATACATGGTCCGATGAATACGGTTATTGTATCAGGGTCTTCTGATTTAAGAAGTCTTGAAAGTGCAAACATAGGTGATATTGTTGTTGATATATGTTCTGCAAGCTCAGGATACTGTTTCTTAATCAGATTAACAAATGCAGGACAGCATGAGGTTGTAAGCTTCTTTCCTTCTTTAGCTGCTTCAAGCCATTCTTCTGCCTCGGCCTGTGCAGTAAGGTCTCCGCCAAGACCTACCTCATACATATCATTAAAGCCCAGCTTCTTGCATGCTGTGCGGATGCTGCTCATTGTTATTGTGTCTCCAAACTGTCCTTCAACCGCAGGTGCTACCATGGCAACGACTTTCTTTCCGTCTACGATTGCCTTTATTACATCAACTATATCAGTTTTAGAACCAATAGCACCGAATGGACAGGCGTGGATACACTGTCCGCACTGGATACATTTGTTTTCATCTATTTCACAGATGCCATTCTCATCCATTGTAATAGCATTGGCTGGACAGATTTTCTTACATGGCCTTATGCGGTCTGCGATTGCATTGTATGGACAGGCTTTTGGCACACATGCCGCATTCCTTGCATTTGTCAGGGGGTCTATGTAGGCTCTGTCTCTTGTCATGCTTACAGCACCGAACTTACATGCCTGCTGGCAGGCTTTCATCATACATTTTCTACAATTATCAGTTACGATATAGTGAGAAAGTGGACAGTCGGCACATGCGGCTTCAATTACCTGGATTATGTTATTGGCACCCGGATGGTCACTTTCTGTTGGACATTTGCCTTCTGCAAGGCGGATTCGCTGTCTTGCGATTTCTCTTTCTTTATATACACAACAGCGGAATCTTGCTTTAGGACCGGGAAACATCTTGTATGCCAGTTCGTCCTTTTCTTCTTCAAACCTTCCTGCATATGCGAGCTTGGCAACTTCATACAGGATTTCATGCTTGATATTCTGAATAGTAGCATCATTAGATAACATAATGAAACCTCCTTTGTAATGATTGACAAAAAATTATCGATTACTAATTACTATAGCAGATTTTTTTTAAAATGATTCTATATAAATGTGGTATTTTTTTCTCATTATATGTAATAATGTTTTTGAAAATCAAAAATATATAAAGGGGATTAATTATGCCTTACATTCCAATTATTCAATCATTATTGTGGTACTGCTTATATTGTTATTCGCATTTGTACCAATGAGATTATGGATTACAGCATTAGCATCAGGAAGCCATGTCGGTATAGGAACTCTTATCGGTATGAGACTGAGAAAGGTTCCACCAGCAAAAAATTGTGCTTCCACTTATTCAGGCAAGAAAAAGCCGGATTACAGCTTAACACTAATCAGCTCGAGTCACATTATATGGCAGGTGGCCATGTAGATGCTGTTGTTAATGCACTTATTGCATCAAGCAGAGCTGGTATGAACATACCATTTGAGATGGCTGCAGCTATCGACCTTGCAGGCCGTGATGTTTTAGAGGCTGTCAGAATGAGTGTTAATCCTAAGGTTATTGAGACACCTAATATTTCAGCAGTTGCCAAGGATGGTATTGAACTGTTAGTTAAGGCAAGAGTTACTGTTAGAACTAATATTAACCAGTTGGTTGGTGGTGCAGGCGAGGCTACTGTAATTGCCAGAGTTGGTGAGGGTATTGTAACAACAGTTGGTTCAGCAGATTCGCACAAGAGCGTGCTTGAGAATCCTGATTCTATCTCTAAGGCTATATTGCAGAAGGGTCTTGATATTGGAACAGCATTCCAGATTCTTTCTATTGATATTGCGGATGTTGATATCGGAAGAAATATAGGTGCTCATCTTTCAGAGCCTTCAGGCTGAGGCTGATAAGAATATTGCACAGGCCGAGGCAGAGGAAAGAAGAGCAGCCGCTGTTGCTCTTGAACAGGAGATGAAAGCAAGCGTTGTAGCTGCTGAGGCAGAAGTACCTAAGGCTTTGGCTGAAGCTTTAAGAACAGGCAGAATGGGCTTTTAAGGATTATTATGACCTTCAGAATTTAAAGGCTGATACCAAAAATGAGACAGTCGATAGCAGGAGAAACAGAGAAGCCGGCAACTATTTAATGAACTTGTGAATTAAAAGGAAAGCGGATTTGTATGGAAATAATAATTATATGGGCAATATTCATTATTATAGTTATAATGAATATTAATAAAGCCAAGAAGATGCAGCAGGAGCGCAATGCAGGAACACCAGCGTAATATGCAGGAACATAACCAGAATGTGCCGGAGTATGGTAGTAATATGCATCGGATGCAGAATAACAGTTCGGGAATGGCTCATTAAGCCACGGTGCTAATCTGAATAAGAAGGATGACAGCCATGCACAGTCTGCACCATACATGGTGAATTCTTATGGTGAAAAGCAGTACATTGATCCGTCTGTACAGACATATTCAGGTTCTCAGAAGATGACAAGTGCAGAAACTGAAAAGCTTAAGCAGGAGGTTCGTTCAAGAAATAACTTTAATGGCAAGAATGTTACTTCGCATAGAGCAGAGGCACCGGTTCCGCAATATGTTACTCCACCGCCAGCAGCAGATAATGCAGCACCTGCAATGAAGACACTTGATAAAAGCAGAAATTTCATTCACCGGTTATGCAGGCGGGAAGCACTGGAACATATTCTGATATGACAGGCGGACATACATTTACACAGTATGACTGCGGACATGAATATAATGATGAGATTGTTCCACAGAGTCAGGCACGGGAGGTAAAAAGTTATTCTTGATGACCTTAAGTTTGATAAGAATGAGATGCGCAAGGCTTTTTGTTATGCAGGAGATATTGAAAAGGAAAGTTATATAATTGATATGAAAAAAAAGAACCGTGTGACACAAAATCACACGGTTCTTTTAATCAGTGCAGAAGATGGGACTTGAACCCACACGCGGTAACCCGCACAAGAATCTGAATCTTGCTCGTCTGCCATTCCGACACTTCTGCATATATAATATGTGACGAACTTAATATAAGTTACACAACATTGATATTTTATAAGAGAATTTAAAATGTGTCAATATGAATGACTAAAAAAAGTTAAACATGAATTTTTTTAAAAAAATTTTAAAAAAGTTGTTGACAATGTGTGTGCATGATGATATTATAATCAAGTCGTCAGCGAGCAGCGAACGACACGAAAACAAAACAAGCAGTCGTGGCGGAATTGGCATACGCGCTAGACTAAGGATCTAGTCCATATTGCTTGGGTGCGGGTTCAAGTCCCGCCGACTGCACTAAAAGCACCGAGGTAGCCTCGGTGCTTTTTTGTGCGGGCAGCGATGAGAATAGATGTCGAAAGGAAATTATATGAATACAGCATTAACAATAGCAGGGAAGTGATTGCAGTGGTGGAGCAGGAATACAAGCAGACTTAAAAACATTTGCGGCACATAAGGTATATGGAATGTCAGCAATTACTGCCCTTACAGCACAGAATACTTTAGGAGTTACAGGAATATCGGAATCTTCACCTGAATTTCTTAAGGCACAGCTTGATGCAATATTTACAGATATATATCCTGATGCAGTTAAGATAGGAATGGTTGCGTCAAAGGAACTTATAGAAACAATAGCAGATGCGTTAATTACGTATAAGGCAAAAAATATTGTTCTTGACCCGGTTATGGTATCAACAAGTGGAAGCAGACTTATTAAAGAAGATGCAGCAGAGGTTCTTAAAGAACGTCTGATGGTGCTTGCTGATGTTATAACTCTAATATTCGGAGACAGAGGTTCTTACAGAAATGACTGTTGACAGTGCAGATTCAATGGAGAAAGCAGCGATAAAGATATATGAGAATCTTAAATCAAAAGGTGGACATGCGGCTGTCTTAGTAAAGGAGGACATGCTGTTCATACGGCTAACGACTGTCTGTGTGTAGATGGCAGAATAGTTTGGCTTAATGGGGGAGAGTTGATAATCCTAACACACATGGAACTGGCTGTACGTTGTCATCAGCCATTGCAGCTAATCTTGCACAGGGATTATCAATAGAAGGAAGTGTAAAGGCAGCTAAAGAGTACCTGACAGGTGCGTTGAAAGCAGGGCTTAATCTTGGAAGCGGCAGCGGCCTTGACCATACATACTGGCGATATTAATAAGTAGTAGAAGGAGATACAGATGGACAGCTTCTTATATAGTATAAAATGCAACGGTACCAATATTTTTAGTTATGATAGTTGGTTGGGTAATAAAGCAGCTTGGCGTTATAGATGACCATTTTGCAAATGTGGCTAATAAATATGTATTTAAGGTGGCACTTCCGGTACTGTTATTCAGGGATTTAGCAGCAGCAGATTTTAAATCGCAGTTTGATGTTAAGTTTGTATTGTACTGCATGTTAGTCACTACCATAATGTTTAGTGGAATATGGATATGTACAGAGATATTCATGAAGGATGATACGCAGAAGGGTGCATTTGTGCAGGCATCATTCAGAAGCAGTGCGGCGATACTTGGCATGGCTTTCATACAGAATATGTACCAGAGCACTGGAATGGCACCACTTATGATAGTTGCTGCAGTTCCGTTGTTTAATATATTTTCGGTAATAGTGCTTACATTTAAGGCACATCCTGAGTGTCATGGCAGCACAGAAGAACAATCTACGGATAAGAAAGAAAACATTAAAAAAGCGTGCTTTAATATTGTAAACTAATCCGATAATTATAGGAATTGTGCTGGGGTTGTTATCTTCTCTTGCAGGATTAAGATATCCGGTAATTATCAATAAGACAATTAATAATATTGCGCGAGACAGCTACACCTGTTGCACTTATATGTATTGGTGCGTCATTTGAAGGAAAAAGGCAATTAAGAAGATTAAACCTACGGTTATTGCTACATTTTTTAAAACTCGTGGGTCTAGCAGCAATATTTTCTTCCTATGGCAGTAAAAATGGGATTTCGTAATCAGGAACTTATGGCAATTTTATTATGCTTGCTTCACCATCTACAGTTACCTGCTTTGTTATGGCTAAAGGTATGGATAATGACGAGGTGCTGTCATCAAGCATAGTTGTGCTTACAACATTACTTTCAAGTGTGACTCTTACAAGCAATACGTA
>VOFK01001900.1_pt1 | contig 19387 bp, 25 predicted proteins | sample 5384121 | NCBI WGS metagenome assembly VOFK01 (sample SAMN12384730, study PRJNA508395) | human gut metagenome | isolation source: healthy gut J | host: Homo sapiens
TGGGAACATGTGGAGGCCCCAGTATCCAGAAATCATTGCATATAAATCTTAGGGAAAATGTATGCATAATGTAATCAAGATATCATACTCTGTCTTTCCTTTGGTGTTGTAAGAATAGTGATAACTGCACGCTGAAATGGCAATTATTTAATTTAGATAGCATTATGGAAATGCTTTTTATTGTATATCTTTGCAGCCGCATTTATTGGCTGATGAAGATATTATGAAACAGAAACGAATACCGTTAGTGGGGGAACAATATCTTGTTCCCTTTATATTGATTACTTCTCTCTTTTTCTTGTGGGGATTTGCACATGCTATTCTGGATGTGCTGAATAAACATTTCCAAGAGTTGCTGGATATAACAAAGGCACATTCGGCCTTTATCCAAGCAATGATGTATATGGGATATTTTGTAATGGCCATTCCGGCAGGACTTTTTATAAGTCGCTTTGGATATCGCAGGGGAGTGGTTTTTGGATTGGTATTGTACGGCGTTGGGTCGCTGTTGTTCATTCCGGGACAGTATTATCTTTCGTTCAATATGTTTCTGTTTGCTCTTTTTGTCATAGGTTGCGGACTTACATTTCTGGAAACGGCTGCCAATCCTTATGCAACGGAATTGGGAGCGAAAGAGACGGCAGCCAGTCGCTTGAATTTTGCACAATCCTTCAATGGATTAGGTTGTATTTGCGCTCCTGTATTGGTAGGGCTGCTTTTGTTTTCGGAAGACGGGAATAGTGGTGCCGGCAATGTTGCCTTGCCTTATGTTGGTATGGGGATAGTGGTGCTGCTGGTAGCATTGGTTTTCTCGAAGATAAGTTACCCGAAATAGAGCATGGTGTAGAGGTGGACAAGCCGGGCATGAGGTAGGGCTATGGTCGCATAAGCTTTTTATATTTGGTATTGGCTTTGTTTGCTTACGAAATAGGGGAGATCTCCATTAACAGCTTTTTTATTAATTATGTAGTAGAGCAGGGGTGGATGAATGCTCGTGAAGCCTCATTGGTACTCTCATTCGGCGGATTGGGATTATTTATGCTGGGACGTTTTGCCGGCAGTTGGATTATGGGGCGTGTACGCGCGGAGAAGATGCTGCTGGTTTGTGCTACGGGAACGGTGATGACTACTCTGGTGGTGTTGCTTGATGTCGGTATGGTGTCGCTGATTGCACTGCTCTGCGGATATGCTTTTGAGGCTATTATGTTTCCCACTATTTTCGCTCTTTCTCTGAGAGGGTTGGGTAACCATACCAAGCGCGCTTCCTCTTTCCTGATGATGTCTCCGGTAGGCGGGGTGGTAGGTCCCTTGCTGATGGGAGTTGTGGCGGATTGTACAACAATGGTGATGGCGTTTATCGTACCTTTGGCTGCCTATTGCGTAGTATGGTGTTATGCACGCAAAATGCTGTCTGTTGCAAGAAAGGTACGATAAAAGAAATATTAATAGAGGATATATCCGGCTATTCCTGACAATGTTATCAGCAGAATGGGGTGTATGTTCCATTTCCAGGTTACTCCGAAAGCGACTGCGAAAATCAGGCTGCTTCTATAATCTATGAAATTTTCTTTGTTCATCAGCAACAGAGCTGCCGCAGCAATCAATGAAACGGACATTGGCAGCAGTCCGGACATGGCAGCTTTGATGTACTTATTGTCTTTGCATCTCACAAAGAAATAGGAAATAAGCAGCACTAATATAAATGAAGGCAGGCAGACTGCTATTGTAGCAGCAATGGCGCCCCATACACTTTGAGTGACGGAGTATCCCACATAAGTAGCACTGTTGATGCCGATGGGTCCCGGAGTCATTTGTGAGATAGCTACGACATCCGTAAATTGCTGGAGTGTGAGCCATTGATAGTGATCTACTACTTCATGCTGAATAAGCGAGAGCATGGCGTAACCACCCCCGAACCCGAACATCCCAATTTTTAGATAGACCAAGATCAGTTGCCAATAAATCATGCTTGTAATTTTGTCAGTTTATCTTTTAACCATAATGTGTAGATGAGCCCGCCGGCAATTCCTGCCAAGACGATGTAGACAGGTGACAGTCCGCATTGCCATATAAGTAATGTAGCGATGGCGGAAGCACCAACTGCCAGTATTTCAGCTTTCAAGGCACGTACAGCAGAAATGCAGGGGAATACGATTAAAGCCACTACTGCCGGACGAATTCCGTTGAATATGCGTATCATTGTTTGATTGTCCTGAAAGCGTGCAAAGAACATTGCTATCAGCATCATAATGATAAAGGAGGGAAGTATGGAAGCTAAGGCACATACCAGACTGCCCTTTACTTTTATGCAGTTTTGTAGCCGACAAAAATGGATATGTTTACAGCAAATACCCCGGTAGAGATTGGGTCAATGCGAACATTTCCATAAAGTCGTTTTTGGTCATCCATTTTTTATTTACAATTTCACGTTCAATAAGAGGAATCATGGCATATCCGCCGCCGATAGTAAACATCCCTATTTTGGCAAATGTAAGGAATAAAATCAAGTATTTCATTTCTTCGTATATCTGTACTAAAAGAGTTGCAATATAGGGAAAAGATCCCAATATTACAACTCTTTTACAACTCATGTTAAAGACGTATATTACTTCATCTTATTCAGGTTTTCCTGTGCTTTTTCAGGTTCTACGGTCAAGGCTTTTGTGAACCATTCCTTGGCAATCTCGGTGTCGCCTGACAACCATGCCAATACGCCCAAATTGTTCCATGCACGAGGGTCGTCTTTCACTCTTTCCAAGTATTGTCCGGCACGATCAAAATCACCATAAACAATGTTGGCTGAGGCTGCATTGATGTTTGCTACGATATCTGTGGGGTAGTTGGTAGCGGCTATTTCGTAAACTTCTTTGTATTCTTTCGTACCCGGCCGGAAGTTCTTGGCTACGCCGTACATTTCCTGCAGATTCAGCATCTTGGGATTGGTATAAATCAACGTGGCGGCTTCGGCATTACGCACTTCGCGTATTTCGTAGTCTATAGAAATAGACAGGCGGCGCAGGCGGGGATAATACTCGTTCATCATGGCACGATAGGAAGCAGCTCCCAGTCCGCTTTTCAGTCTGGCTTCGCGTACATCGAGGTTAGTATACTTGTTAATGATTTCCAATGCCTTGTCTGCGTATGCGGGCTTGTTTTCTTCGAGCATTTTAACGAGACTTTCCTAATCCTCGCCGGCTGAACTTACGTTCAATATACTATCGGGGAAGTGATAGCTTCCTCTCAAGTAGAGAGCGAATGAATCGGCACGTTTCGTTGCTACGCGGTCGTTGGTCTTGGCAGAGCCGTCGGGTGAAGCATAGCCGCATATGTTGATGGCTTTGAAAGTAACCAAGTCGCCTTCGGTCAGCGGGTTAAGAGTTTCTTTCAACTTTTTTGCAGTTCTGCGGAGTTGTTTTTGAAATCGGCTTTGAATTCCGTTCCGCCCGCTGCATATTCTATGTATAAGGTATTCTTGTTCCGAACGTACTTTTTAGTGGTTCTTCCGTTGGAGTAAGATAAGATACCATACTCATGCAGGGTTCGCAGATGGCTCCTTTTTGTGGCAATGGTTCTTCTTCTACCACAACTACCGGTTCTATCACCTGAATCTCCGGAAGATCCAGCAGACAGTCTTTTTCTGCCTTCCTGCAATATCCACATATCTGCCTCATTCATCCATTCTTCATAAGGAAGGCATACTGTGTAATTCACAATGTCCTGACGGTTGGCAGACTTGCCTTTGATTATGGTATAGGGTGCATCATAATAACCTTTTTGGCCAGCCTGCGGTCTTTGTGGCGCATCTTGAACTTGTTTTTACCGGTGACGACAACGGGCGGCAAGGTCTTGCAGTTCTTTCCCGCAAACAATACCGGAGTAAAGGCGTAAGACTGGGTACTGTTGACTTTTACGGCTTCCATATTGAACTTGAAGTCCAAGGTCAGCGTATCGTTCTCCAGAGTCAGTACCGGCTTGGTGACTTTTACCTCACCTGCCCATGCAGCCAATGGCAGCATGGCAAACAGCAGACAATATATTTTTTCATATTCTTCTTGTTTTGGTTGATAAATTCAGAGTGATTGGGTTTCTACCGTTTTGTATTTACGCTTGTGCTTCGGTCCGAAAGTAAAGTTGATACCCATATTTACATTGACGGCTGCACGACTGATAGGAGCGTAATAGGCCGGTTCATATTTGCACATGGGAACATCTGCACCAATGAAGAAGTTGAAGCCGCGCGGGTGGAAATTCAGCATGATGCCGGCATCGGAGCCAAAGTTGGATAAGGCGTAGTTTACCGATGCTTCAAACCAGGAGAGGGGAGCAACATTTGCCGAAACGCGTGCTTCTGTCCATGAGTGCTTACCTTGCATGCGGGTGGTAGAAAGGAAACCGAAGTTCAGGCGGTCGTAGGCCGGCAGAGTGTATTGAGCGCCCAGGTGCAGGGTGGCTGCAAGGGCGGTGGTACGCTTCATCCTTCCCCGCTTTATCGAACTTTGCCAAGTCTGCCAAGTCATCTACCAGTTGGTCTACTTGGTTGTCCAGCTTGTTTTCACTGTTAGTTCCATCGTCTTTTACGGAGATTTCACTAAAACCGTCGAAAGTGAAGTCTTTACTCATGGTTCCCTTTAGTTGTATTCTTCCATGAAATGAAACCGAGGTCGAGCAAGGAGGCGGAGAATGTCCATTCGTCATTCAGTTTGTAGGTCGCTCCCAAATCGATAGCCATACCGAAACCTGTGGGGCCGAGGTTGTCCGTATCGAAATCGAGGTCATCATAAGAAATCTGTCCGTCGGTTCCGTCTTTCAGTATCGGGGTTCTGTCTCCGTTGGCATCCAAAATGTAGTCGTCTTCCTGATAGTTGCCGGTTTCGCCTTTGGTGGGCACGATGAGGCCTTTGGCAGACATGTAAAGTTCAGCGTTCTTGGGAGTGATAGTCCATTTGTCTTGAGAAGCGAGGATGTTCCCAGTTCATCAATATGTACGGTTGCCTTTGCCAGTCCCACGAGCGCTTTTACTTTGGCGCCTACCGTGAGGCGTTCGTTGATTTCGCGTGAGTGACCGAAAGCAATTTCCGCATAGTTGGTAGATACGATGTTCACGTTCTTCACGTTGTAGCTGCTTCCCGTTTCGCTGGCTACCCCGTTTTTCATGAACTTGAAGAGTTCATCGGGCATGAAGAAGTTGGTATTTGACTTTACGGAGATGCCAAATGTTGAAGCCTCCCCAGGCGTGGAAGCCTAAGGAAAGAATCGATTCGTCTACGTTGACACCTACTTTCAGTCTTTTGGGCAGTCCTTTCAGGAATTCGGCGCTGCTCACTTCCTCGTTCATAAAAAAGTGGTAAGATCACCGTTTGACTTCTTGAAGATAAAGTCGCCTACACCGCCTGTGGATTGCGCGCCGATTGTAAGATTGCCCAAGCCGGGGAAACTGACGTAGCCACGTTCGCCCATAAAGGCGGGGTTTAGTTCGTGACGGTAGGTACTTCCTTCCAGAAAATAGGTTGAACGGCTGTTCTGTGTCTGTGCCATTGCGTCACTGACAGCAAGTGTAGCTACTGCTCCGGACAATATAATCGCTAAAACATTTGTTCTCATTCGTTTCATTATATATGATTGTTGAATCTTTTGTCTGTATCGCATGAAATGAATTTCTTTCTTAGTTCAAATCTACTTTGATACCGTTTGGAATTTTGAGTTTCATGTCTTTAAGCTGCATCCATTGTGTGCTTAGCAACTGAACATCGGTGGCTTGTCCCGGTATGGCTGTCACTTTTAAAGAAGAGTCCGTCCAAGCTTGCTGATTGCGCCTTCTTTGGTTGACACTAAATTGATGTTTAGTTGGCTTGTTGCTATGCTTTTTCCATCTTTACTTTCAGTTATAGTACCTTCTACGAGTTACATTAATATCTGTTATTTTGTTACCGTTTACGTCCAGTGCGCTTACATTCTCATTCTTGATCTCCCATCTTTAAAGGAATGGTGTTGTCGGCAGTAATGCTGATTATTGCTTTTTTATGTCCACATCTTCAAGGTCGAGGTCGAAATCGTCGATAGTCTCTTCATATACAATCTTCAGTCCGCTGCCAAAACTTAGAGGAATGTCTATGTTGTATTCACTGTTCAATACATAGTCTTGTCCCAAATTGACGGTATAATAGTCGTCTGTTTTTACAGCCGGTTTTAACTCAACGCTTATACGGTCGGGAATTGTTTCAATAATGTCATTCAGATTTGGTACGATAACTTTAGTTGCCCCTGTTTCGACAACAGTTTTTTCATTGCGTACTATTGAAATTGTTTGTTGCTTGTTTCCACTGGGTTTTAACTTGATAGGGACTCCACCATTACCGCTTCCTATCTTTACGGTTTTGGTTACTTTTCCGTTCTTATATCCGGTCATGATACCGTCCATCTCTATTTCTTCATTCAGAGGATTATTAGCCTTAAATGAGAAAAACAGGATTGGTGATGTCCAGTTTTTACCTCCTCGTCTTGTAAGAAGTCGGGTAAATTGGTTAATTCAACTTCCGTAGGTTTCACATCCATATCAGGTTTAATGGTGCCATTTACTTCACTTACTGTCATTGCTGCGAGGATAGCTGTAGGAGTGATACTTAAAGAACCGGTACCCTGGGCTTGATGTACAGTTACATCAGTTTTTACCGTTATCTTTTTGATTTTCGATTTTAATAATCCGGTCACCATTCTCTTCTTTAACTTTGTTTCCGTCGCCATATTTCTCTCCAAATACGTATTTGGAAATATACAGGTCTATTGTATAAGTTGAACTAGAAAGGGTTTCATTACTGATAGTAAGTACTTGACCATTCAGTCCACTTTGTCCTTCCTCAAATTTTTATGAAGTCGGGGAATGTAATTGTCATTTTATCAATAGTGACATCACTATACGATATGGAATTAGTTTTATTAATCTCAAAACTGAGAGTTAATTTTGCGGGTGTGTATTAGCAGTTAAAGAACCGATTTCTATTACAGCTTTCATCAATTCCATGCGCCTCGGGTGTTTACAGAACCTTCAGATTCTATATCCTCAACCGTAACATCTCCTGGTTGGGAATAGTCCACATTATTGAGTACATTAATCGAATTTATAGGATTCGAAGATTCATTAACTGTAACCAGCTTTACCGATGTATTCGTCTCATCAATATTATCCTTTTTCAGCAGATGATATTCTCCATCCACATCTGCAAATCATCTCCCTCGTCCAGTTCGATGATTTTATCCAATGTTATCTTCTCCGTATATCCCACGGGAATTGCCAGATGTTCGCCACCTGCACTGATTGTCATGTCGATGTCCCTGTTTAGGTCATAACTGTTATCGATGCACGATGTGGTTATTCCGAACGATGTCAGTAATAGGGCCGCAGCTATGAACGGTCTTCTTTTAGTGTTTAGCATCATAATTTTACTGTTTTATAATCGATTTATTGTTGTTTGCTTATATTAAATATATGGAAAAAATAGAATAGCTTAAAAAGAATTTTGGAATACTTTTTAAAAGTTGCGCAAAAGATATGAATATTCTTTAATTAGTAGGTGGTAAATCGTTAAAAAGAAGCAATAGCTGACAAAAATAAAATTATTCGTCCGGTTTTTGGCGTAAAGGCTGGGTATTGAAAATTGTTTATACTTTATATAGATGTTTATTGGATTGCATATTGAAGCATGTTTTTAAATAGGTTCAGTCGTATACTTAAATTGGTTCAGTCGTATACTGAATAAGCCCTATGGTTATAATTTTGTTTATCAGTACGTTGTTAGTCTGCATGAGAAGGTAATATATCGCTACATTTTAAATCTTTATTCTTAAAACTGCTTAAAAAAGTGATTATATCATAAAGTTTAATATTTATCTTTGAACATTTACAATCAAAACATAAAACCGATAATACTGAATGGTACAAATTATACAATTAAAGGGAACAGACAATAGGCGGCTATATGAGCTTTTTGTAGCGCCATTGGTGATGAATCCTGAAATATTGAAGCAGAATTATAACTATCCGTTTCGTACATCGGAAGATTTTGTTTGGTTTGTGGCAGTAGACAAGAGGAAAGTTATAGGTTTTATACCCGTAGAGGAGAAGAAGAAAGAGTGTATCATTAACAACTATTATATAGAAAGTAATAATGAAGAGCACGCTGAAATTGTTATTAGAGAAAGTCATTTCAGAAACAAACACAAGTAAGGAATTAACTTCAGTGACTTTTATGGAACACAGTTCTCTTTTTTAAGGATTTGGGTTTTTCAGAGGAAAAAATCTGGACTCGTTATGTGAAAATGAAAAAAGATAGATAATTATGGCCACACCTAAAAATGTATACGAACTTGCACAGGAACGTTTAGAACTGATTTTTAGAGAGTTCGATACAATATGCGTGTCGTTTTCCGGAGGGAAGGACAGTGGCGTATTGCTGAACTTGTGCATAGATTATATCCGGCGTAATAACCTCAAACAAAAATTGTGTGTGTTTCACATGGATTATGAGATACAGTACACCGTAACCATAGATTATGTAGACCGTATATTGGAAGCCAATAAGGATATTCTGGAAGTCTATCGGGTATGTGTCCCTTTCAAGGTCACCACCTGCACATCCATGTATCAGAGCTATTGGCGTCCTTGGGACGAGAGTATGAAGGAGCTTTGGGTGCGTCAGATGCCTGCCAATTCCTATACCAAAGAAGCTTTTCCTTTTTATACGGAGAATATGTGGGATTACGAATATCAGATGCACTTTGCCAAATGGCTGCATTTGCGGAAAGATGCGGTACGCACCTGCTTTCTTATAGGAATTCGTACACAGGAGAGCTTCAACCGCTGGCGCAGTATTCATCTGAACCGGAAATACCAGATGTACCATAACTACAGGTGGACTTCCAAAATCGGCAATGACATATACAATGCGTATCCCTATCTATGATTGGAAGACAACGGACATATGGACTGCCAACGGTAAGTTCGGCTTCGATTATAACCATCTGTACGATTTGTATTATAAGGCAGGTGTCAATATAGAGCGCCAGCGTGTGGCAAGTCCGTTTCTGTGCGAAAGCGCAGGAAAAGTCTGGCTTTTATATAAGGTGATAGACCCCTAATACTTGGGAAAGATGATAGGACGTGTTAATGGAGTGAACTTTACGGGAATCTATGGCGGGAACTCATGCCATGGGATGGCAGAGCGTGCGGATACCTGAGGGGTATACGTGGAAAAGCTTTCTATGCAGTTTCTGCTTTCCACCCTGCCCGAAGAGACCCGGCGTAACTATCTTAAAGAAAGCTGACGGTCAGCATTGAGTTTTGGCGTACCAAAGGAGGATGTCTTTTCGGAGGGTACTATTAAGAAATTGCAGGATGCGGGTGTTTCTTTCGAAGTGGTGAACCATACCACTACAAGACAAATAAGAAACCCGTCCGGCATGGACTATCTGGATGATATCGATATTGCGGAATTTCGGGAAATACCCACATACAAACGCATGTGCATTTGCATCCTAAAGAATGACCACGCATGTAAGTATATGGGATTTGCTCTGACGAAAGAAGAGATATACAAGCGAGACAAAATAATGGAACAATTCAAAAAAAATATGATGCTATGAGTGTAGATAAGAGTCCGGTATATGGTGTAAAAGCGGTTCCGGTAGAAAAAATACAAGCCAATGATTATAATCCCAATGTAGTGGCGCCGCCCGAAATGAAATTATTGGAACTGTCTATCTGGGAGGATGGTTTTACAATGCCCTGTGTCTGTTATTATGACGAAGAGAAAGATAGTTATATTTTGGTCGACGGGTATCACCGTTACCAGGTTTTGAAAACTTCCAAGCGGATTTATCAGCGCGAAAACGGTTTGTTGCCTGTGGTTGTGATTGATAAGGAATTGTCCAACCGCATGGCATCCACCATCCGTCATAATCGTGCGCGAGGAACACACAACATCGAACTGATGTGTAACATTGTTGCAGAATTGGATCATGCCGGTATGTCCGACCAGTGGATTATGAAAAACATAGGAATGGACCGGGACGAGCTGCTTCGTCTGAAGCAAATTTCGGGTTTGGCAGACCTGTTTGCCAATAAAGATTTCAGTATTCCTGACAACAAGCCGGAATATATTCCTTAACATTCAAAATAATTCTTTCACAAACTTGCATATTTTAACCAAATCGCCTACATTTGTCAGCACATAAACAGAACAAACAAGTTGCATGGTCTTCGGACACAGAAATAATAGTGCTGCATGAAAAAAATATTGGTTAGCGGTGGTGCCGGTCTTTATAGGTTCTCATTTGTGTACCCGCTTGATTAGAGACGGACACAAAGTGATATGCTTGGATAACCTCTTTACCGGTTCGGAGAAAGAATATAGCTCATCTGAAAGGGAATTCCCCGCTTTGAATTTGTACATCATGATGTGGAATTTCCTTATGAGGCAGAGGTTGATGAAATTTACAATCTGGCCTGTCCTGCGTCTCCGGTGCACTATCAGCACGATGCCATAAAGACTATTAAGACCTCGGTGTTGGGAGCTATCAATATGTTGGGGCTGGCAAAGAGGACAAATGCAAAAATCATGCAGGCGTCAACCAGCGAAATCTATGGTGATCCAGTTGTGCATCCTCAAGTGGAAAGCTATTGGGGAAATGTGAACCCGATCGGAATTCGTTCTTGTTATGACGAGGGCAAGCGTTGTGCCGAAACACTATTTATGGATTATCACCGCCAGAACGGGATACGCATAAAGATTATACGTATTTTCAATATACGGTCCTCGTATGTTGCCCGATGACGGACGTGTTGTTTCTAATTTTGTGGTTCAGGCATTGCAGGACGAGGACATAACGATATACGGTTCCGGGCACCCAAACCCGTAGCTTTCAGTATGTGGACGATTTGATAGAAGGAATGGTGCGTATGATGGATACGGAAGATGAATTTATCGGTCCGGTTAATTTGGGCAATCCGCATGAATTCTCCATTCTTGAGTTGGCGGGAAAAAGTTATTAAGCTGACAGGTTCCAAATCGAAATTGATATTTAAAACCATTGCCGCATGATGACCCTAAACAGCGTCAGCCGGATATTACGTTGGCAAAAAGCAAACTGAAGTGGCAGCCTACTATTGAATTGGAAGAAGGGCTGTGCCGCATAATTGAATATTTCAGTAAGTATCGTTCTTGAATAAACACGATCTTGATAACGGGAAAAAATATAATACAAAGATGAACATGGAAATAAATCCTTCTGAGTACAAAATCCTCATCGTAGACGATGTGATGTCCAATCGTATTGTTGTTGAAAGTACTCCTGACAAATGAGAAGTTTGCGATTGCTACGGCCAACAATGGACGGCAGGCCTTGGAACAAGTGGATAAGGAACATCCGGATTTGGTGCTGCTGGATGTAATGATGCCCGATTTAAGCGGCTTTGAAGTTGCACAACGTCTCAAGTCCAATCCCGATACAGCAGATATTCCAATCATCTTTTTAACTGCACTGAACAGTACAACGGATATTGTGAAAGGGTTTCAGGCGGGTGCCAGTGATCTTTATTTCCAAACCTTTCAATAAGGAAGAGCTGATAATCCGTGTCACCCATCAGGTTTCATTGGTGGCGGCCAAGCGTATTATTCTGAATAAGACGGAAGAGTTGCAGCGCATCATTGCCGGGCGCGACAAGTTGTATTCTGTAATTGCCCATGATCTGCGTTCTCCGATGGGATCGATCAAGATGGTGCTGAATATGCTGATGCTCAATCTGCCCGTTGAGAAGATCGGCAGTGAGATGTACGAACTGCTGACAATGGCTAATCAGACAACGGAAGACGTATTCTCATTGCTGGATAACCTGTTGAAGTGGACGAAAAGCCAGATTGGCAACCTGAATGTTGTCTATCAGGATATCGATGTAGTGGAAGTGGTGGACAGCGTGATTGATGTGTTCAACATAGTAGCCGGCTTGAAGAAGATTACCATTCGTGAGGAAAAAACGGAGAAACTGCCTGTCAGTGCCGATATTGATATGTTGAAAACCGTTATCCGCAATCTGCTGAGTAATGCCATTAAATTCAGCAACGAAAATTCGGAAGTGTTGGTGAAGATGGAAGAGCAAGGAGATACAGTGGTAGTCAGTGTAAAAAGACAGCGGTTGCGGTATCGATGAAGAGGGGCAAAAGAAACTGCTGCACACAGATACGCATTTCAGTACATTCGGGACGAACAATGAAGAAGGTTCAGGATTGGGATTGCTGCTGTGTCAGGATTTTGCAGTGAAGAGTGGCGGCAAGCTGTGGTTTACATCCAAGAAAGGAGAGGGTTCGACATTCTATTTCTCCATCCCGTTGAAGAAATAAAAAAGAGGACAATAAAACAATAGGGTGCTAAAGTGATATTGGCTGCAATATGATTCCTCGGATTTTATTACTTTAATTGCCCTATTGTTTTATTGTACTCCTCTATTTCTTGCACAGTCTTTTAAAGTCACAGTATTCGCATTTCTTCGCATCTTCCGTTTGGGTAAAAAAAGGCTCTTCGGGATTGTATATCTCCTGCAGGAGCGCTGATAGCCTTTCACGAAACTCATCTTCATAAAACGCAAAATTGTTGACCGGTACTTTGGGCTGGCGCGGTGCGCCCATCTCGATAACGGGCGAGTAACTCTCGGATGCCGCACGGTGGATGTACAGCAGGGATGGAGCTACCTTCAGTCCTTGCTTGCGGCACATAATGGCAGCATACAGGAAAGTCTGGAAGATGTAGTTCGGACGGTTGTCGGCAGGGGTAAACAACTGCTCTATGCTTTCGGGAGTCTTGGGAGTGCCACCCGTCTTGTAGTCCACGATGCGCAGGGTATCGCCTTTGCTGTCCATACGGTCTATCGTTCCGCCGATATTCAGCGGAAGTATTCCGGAAGGAGTATCTATCTCCAGGGTTTCCGTTACTTTTTGTTCCATGCCTTCCATACGGAAAGGGGCGTACTGCAGGTCGTTGCGGAGCAGTTGCCGCAGATAGGATGCGATTACTTTGGAGTGGATAAGCTGTGTGCCGTTGTATTCGGGTTGCTCGCCGGCAGGCACATGGAAAAACTCTTCCTTGAAGGCGGTGTCTACGTATGCCTGCAACCTTTACGTCGTTGCGGAGCAACTGCTCCAGGTCTTCCCGGCGTATCTCCTTTCCGTTGGCTGTGAGGTCCTGGTATACCAGCTCGGCGGAACGGTGGAAGATAGTACCGAACAGGGCGGAGTCTATCTCTGCGCTTACCTCGTCGGGAGCTTTCAGTCCGGCAACGTAGCGGTAGTAGAATCTGAGCCGGCAGTCGAGGTAGGTGTTGAGTGCCGAAGGCGAAAAAGAGTGCGTTGGGATGCCGGCGGATGTCGTATGCGTTGTACATCCGTTTGCAGTACCTCGTCCGTCTTGGTGTATTTCAATCTCGAGGCTTTGTTGGGGAGATTGCCCGGCTTCCAGATATTGGCGTGAGATGTCGTGGGGAGACTCGACGAGAAACTGGAGCATGAAGCGCGACATCTCACCCCGGTTCAGTCCGTCGGATGCCGTATTGTACAGCAAGGTAATGTTCTCCGCACGCTGTATGAGGCGGTAGAAGTAGTAGGCATACACGGAGTTCTTATGCTCGATGGTAGTCATGCCGAACGCCTTGCGCAGGTTATAGGGGATGAAAGACGAATCGCCGCCCGCCTTGGGAAGCTGCCCTTCGTTGAGGGACAGCATGATGAGGTTGCGGAAGTCGAGGTTACGCGTTTCCAGTACGCCCCATTACCTGCATGCCGATGGCGGGCTCGCCGTGAAACGGGATGTTGGTGGCGGTGAGCAGGCGGTTCATCAGGCGTTTCAGCGTGTCTGTATGCAGGCTCAGCCCGTCATTCTCTATCAGGCTGAGCAGGCGGTTGATGAGGGTGTAGCCCTTGAATAGGGACTCCCGGTAGAGCTGGTTGAAGATGTCCTCTTCGTCTTTCTCCTGACGGTATATGACGGCCACTTCGCGCAGCAGCTCGGTGAGATAGCGGCAGATGGCAGCAGTTCCGTTCTGCGGGGTGAATACCTGTTCGAGAAAAGCGTCTTTTTAAGCTCCGACGGGAGAGGGTAGAAGCGGTTGTCCTTGGTGAGCTGCTTCTCCAGGTCTTCGGCCGTGGCGGACAGTTGCCGGGTGCTAGGGATGCTTCAGTACGGCAAGTGCGGCTTCGTAGGTATAGCGTCCCGTGTCCCTGCGGTAGCCGGCGGTTTGCAGTTCCATAAGGGCATTGATATAGCTGTATACGGGTGTCTGCGCCAATGGAAATCCCATGGTTATGTTTACGTTCTCCACTTCCGGCGGGATGGAGTGCAGCACGGTAGCAACAATGCCTCGTTGCATAGCACAATGGCGTTTTCCTTCTCCTTGCTTGCCTCGGTATCGCTTTTCACGACCGTGCGCACCCATTGGGGCAGGTAGCGGGCCTGTGCATTCTCCGTAGGAGCGGATATGAAACGTATTTTCTTGGGATGCCGCAGGACATCGAAGGCCGTTTCGGGCAGTTGGTTGGGAAACAGCTTCAGGTTGCGCAGGATAAATTCGCCCGCTTCGTGCACGTAGGGCGGTTGCTGTTCGTGGGGCAGGCGGGTGTAGAACACGTCATAATCCCAGTAGAACATGGCTTTGCCCGCATCCTGCAGGCGTTGGAAGAAGCGGGTCTCTACCTTGTTCAGCACGTTGAAGCCCACGAAGACGTAGCGGTCGTAGCGCAGCCGGTCCGTATCAAGCTCCTCTATTACATGGCGGTACATCATGCCTTCGTATGCGATGCCCAGTTCGGAGAGGTTCTTCCGGTAGTGCCGGTAGATGTCTCCCAGCTTGTCCCCAAAGGGAGATGAACTTCTCTTTTGAGTTGCGTGCGTTTGTCGATGGAGAAGTTCTGGAAAAACTGTTGTATGGCTTCTTCCTGCTCCTGGTCGAGGAAGTCGTAGTCGTCCATGATGTTCTTCAAATCCTGCAGGTTGCTGAACAGCTTGTCGGCATCTACCAGGTTCTTGTCGGCATCGTCGAAGTCGCTGATAAGCAGCTCGCCCCAGAAATAGAAATCATCCAGAGGCTCTTCGCTGTGCGTTTCTTCGCGGAACACTTTGTACAGTTCGCACACCAGCCGGATAGGGTCGCCGGGGTTTCAGAGGCGAAAGGCTACGGAACAGTTCGCTGATGTTGACATATGCGGGAGACCACAACGGGCGGTCGCTCTGAGCCGCCGGTATTCGTTGAAAAGAACAGGCTGGCACGTTTGTTGGGAATACGATTTGCCGTGCGCGACAGGTTGTTCCCCTATCTTGTATAGGTCTTGGGCTACTGATTGAAGGAATGTTTTCATACTTTCTCTATTATTTCTTCTTCTACATACCACAGATACCCGCTGATGGCATTGGCGTCATATCCCATGCGGACAAGTAATTCCATATACCCTTGTACCTGTTTGTTATATTTCTTGTTGGGCTTGCCGAACTTGAAGTCTACGACCACAATTCACCGTCGCGCATCATTACGCGGTCGGGGCGGCGGTTGCGGAGTTCTCCGTTCTCCCTGCCAGATGATGTCGCATTCGTTGAACAACTGCCAGGTTCCTGAATACCAGTCCTTGATTTGCGGTTGCGCAAATGCCTTGCGGGTGAGTTCCCGTATCTCTTCCTCTGTCTCGGCACGGCCGATGATACCTTCGAATACCAGACGGTTGACGGCATCGTCGATGTCCGCTTCCGTTTCAATGGCGGAGAACAGCGTATGCAGCAGACGCCCCCGGTTGATGAAGCGCCGGCCGGACTCGGCTTCGTCCACTCCGGCTATGAAGTCGGCGGAACGGTTGGACTGCCGGAATTCAATGTCGTGGCGCATGCTTTCCGTATGTACCGGAAGTTTGACGGGCTTCTGTGCAAGCTTGTTCACAGTGCGGCTTTTTCCCGTCCGAAGTGTCCGCATCCTTGTTCTTTTCCCTTCCGAACGCAGTGAAGGAGCGCCTCTTCCGACGGATATACCGCTCCGCTTTCATAGACGCTCCCTTCTTCGTCCCCAACCTCCTTCTTCCGCTTTGGCCCACTTGGGGCAGGGGGCGGAGAAAGTTCGGACATAGTGCCTTTCTGGTCTTTCCGGCTCCATACGATAAGATTCTTTCCGGCACGGGTGAATGCCACGTACAGCAGGTTCAGGTTATCCACCCACAACTGCAACCGCTCGTTGAGGTAATCCTGCCGGTAAACGGACTCCGCCATTGTGGACGAGTAGTTGACGGGTACAAGGTCTATGGCATTGTACGGCGCTTCGGGGGCGGTGCACCACACCAGTTGGTTGTATGTTTCGTTCTCCAGTTTCCAGTCGCAGAAGGGGATGAGCACGGTATGAAACTCCAGTCCCTTGGACTTGTGGATGGAGAAGAATGCGTATGCCGTCCATTTCTCCGCTGGGAATGGTTTTGTTGCAAAGCGTCTCGTCCCAGTAGCGGATGAAACCGTCGAGGTCGGAAGAGTTGTTTTGCAGGTACTCTGTCACCGCATCGAAGAAAGAGAACAGATAGGCGTCCTGCTTTCCGATGCGCCCCATGTCGAATAGTGTGAAGAGTTCTTCCAACAGTTCGTACAGAGGCATCAGGCGCAATTCGTCCATACGGGCGACGAACTCTGCGGGAAGCGCGGTCCCTTGCATCGGCGGTCAGCAGTTTGTGCCAGTCGGCAGGCGCTGCAAGGGGAGCTTCCACTTCTCCCTTACCGGTAATCTGCAAACTGTAATTCGTGATTAGCGAGGCTCCGCTATCTTCTCTTCCGGATTGGACAGGTAGCGCAGGGCATCTATCAGCATGCAAATGGCAAGCGAGGCATCCAAGCGGAACGCTTCGTCCGATACAACGGGCAGGTGCAGCTTTTTGTCGAAGTAATCCGCAATGGGTGGTATATTCTTGTTTTTGCGCACAAGAATGGTTTATATCGTTCAGCTTTCACGCCTTCCCGAAAGCAGCCTTTGCACTTCTTCGCCCATAGCCGACAGGGTCTTTTTCGTGTAGTTCTGTTCTTCATCGGGCTCCAGGAAGGAGACTTTGACATAGCCTTTGTTTTCCGTCTTGGGAGATTCTGGGCTACATCGGCATAGGCGCGTTTCAAGGGGATGCACTCTTCCTTCAGCTCTTCCAGATGCAATGCGTTCAGATAGTCTACTGCGGCGGTAAATAGGCGGTTGTTAAAGTGGATGACATTCGTTTCGCTCCGACGGTTTGTCTTCAAGGTTTCCCGCGCACCGGGAAAGGGAAGGGAGCTGGACACCGCTTTCGCAGTAGTAGGGGGGTTTAGCGTCGTAAAGTGGCACTTCAGCATCGTAAAAGTGGCACTTCAGCATCGTAAAGTGGCACTTTAGCATCGCAGAGTGGCACTTTAGACTGGTCGCTTTCCCAAGCTGTTCAATATCCCCCAGTCGCCATTCCGCCAGCGGTATATGGACTGTTTCACATCGCCCACAATGAGGCTGTCCGCTCCCTGCGAAAGCCCTTCAGCAGCAGCAGGCGGAAGTTATCCCATTGCATGCGGCTTGTGTCCTGGAACTCGTCTATCATTACGTTGCGGATGTTGGCGCCTATCTTCTCGAATACGAAAGAAGAGTCGCCTTCGTGCACTAATTTGTGCAGCAGCGCATTGGTGTCGGACAGCAGAAACCGGTTGTGCTCGCGGTTCAGGGTGCGTACTTCTTCGTCGATGTGATTGAGCAGTTGCAGTTTGTTGAGGTGTTGCAGCGAGAGGCGGCAACTGTTTATCGTGCGATTCTTCTGCGGGCGGAATCTTTCCGCATCCTGAAGCAGGGGTATCAGGCTGGTTTCGGCAAGGCGGATAATCTCGTCCTTGCGCGAAGATGGTCTTGGTAGCCCAGTTCCTGGCGTCCGCCAGGCAGTTTTGCAGGTGGCATTCAAAACATCCTTATCCGCCAGCCGTCCGTCGCGCTTGCGGAAATAGCTGCCTATGCCGCGTGCACCGCCTTTCAGGTCTTCGGGCACAAGGGCATGGCCTTCCAGCTCGCCTTCGAACTGGTCGTAGAAGCCTTTCATCTGCTCCAGTGCATCGGTCTCCATTTCACGCAGTACGTCGCGATAGAGCTTTATTGTTTCGGGAGAGCGCAGCTTGAACCGCAATCCTTCGCCGCGTTCTATGTAGCTTTCGTCGAAAATGTTCCGTCCGAAGCTTTTTACTTCGTTGGACACATTCCAGCGTTTGTCATCGGCAATGCGCTCGTTGATGTAGTCCAGCAGCCAGGCCATACAGGCGAAGAGGGGGTGAAGCTTTTCAATCATGCTGTCTACGGCATCGCTCAGCACCTCGGCGTTGTTCAGTTCGATGTTCAGGTTGGGGCTGAGTTCCAGTTCGCGGGCAAGGTTGCGCATGACCGACTGGAAAAACGAGTCGATTGTCTCCACGCGGAAGCGGCTGTAGTCGTGCAGCATATACTGCAATGCCATTCCGGCGCGTTGGCGCAACTCCCTGTCGGAAAGAGAGGCGGTTTCCGGCTTCTTTGCCAAATCTTCTTTTGATACGTTTCAGGTAGGCATCCGATGCGGGGTCTTCCTTCCAGATGCCGTAGAGCTGCGTCAGGGTGCGCTCTTTCATTTCCGCCGTAGCCTTGTTGGTAAAGGTCACGGCAAGTATCTCGCCGGTAGGCGCGGGATTGAGCATCAGAAGCTTGATGTATTCCACTGCCAGTGTGAAGGTCTTGCCCGAACCGGCTGAGGCTGTGTATACTAATAGTTCCATGTGGATAGCCAGCTTTGAAGTTTGACTACAAACATACGGAAAAAATCACGAGGCTTAAATATAACGCGAAAAACAAGTATACGAAAAGACCGCCCTCATTTATGGTGCGGTCAGCATGTATAAAGTTTATGAGGGTTTGTCAGAGGAACAGGCGTTTGGAAAAAAGCGGTTTTGTGGCAGATATACAGGCGTTTGGAAGTTTTAAGCGGCTTTAGGGCTGAAATCTATTTCATGCAAAGTCCAAGAATGGCATCTCCTGCATATATTATTTCTCCGTTGGTCAGCGATAGTTTTTTATAGCGGCTTTAGAGCTGAAATCTATTTTCTTCAAATCGAGCCAGAATAGGTTAGGGTGAGAGTTGACTCAAAATAATGAGACTTTGTCTTTTCTGATTGGAGACCGAACGCCATCGGGTGGAAGAAGATATGAGGCTTGTCCGGTAATGGTAATTCGAACAGGACGGATACGGTACATCACGCTCAATACGCTGGGCACACTGCAATCTTAGCAGCGTCTGCCGTCTGCGGAATGGCATGGATGTAATGATGCGCGTAGCAAATACGTAATTTGAAACGAAGTAATACTGAT
>VOFK01001947.1_pt1 | contig 19364 bp, 34 predicted proteins | sample 5384121 | NCBI WGS metagenome assembly VOFK01 (sample SAMN12384730, study PRJNA508395) | human gut metagenome | isolation source: healthy gut J | host: Homo sapiens
AAGATCGCCTCCAAGGAGGAGATCGCCGACATCAACAACAAGTACTCGGGGTTCAACACTGCGTGCGCCGCTTTTTATACATCAGTGGAGGTCGCTAACAAGAGCATACAGGATAAATTGAAATCTTTCTCTAGCAAAGCGGGAGGAAGAGCGGACAAAGGCTAACAAGGCCGTATCCGCATTGGCTGGCGACCTAAACGATACCAAGGGGGCCGTGAGCGATCTCGACAATTATCTTGACATGGCTAACGAGGACGGTATCATCACGGAGATAGAGGCCGCTACCATAGGCAAAAGTATATCAATACGGTCAACCAATCCAAGAAGGAGATGGATGCCACGTATACGGCGTTGTACATCAACCCCTTCCTTCTAGGAACCGCCAAGACCAACCTGTACTCGTCCAAGAATAGCTTCGATACGGCGACGTCCAACTTGATAGCGGCCATCAACGCCGCTATCGCCGACGGCAAGACGACCACGACGGAGAAGAGAAACGTTGACAGTAAGTTCACGGCATTCAACAACGCCTATGCCTCTTTGGCGACAGCGATAGAGAATGCCAACAAGTCGATCCAGCAAAAGATCAAGGAGGAGGCGGTGAATGAGTCGAAATCCGATACCAGCTCGAAGATACAAAACATGAGTCAAGAGGTAAAGGATGAGTTCGCTAAAAAAGTTAGGATATAAGGATTATGAGAGCCTAGTAAATGAGTCGTATTCAGGATATACCATCATAGATCCTAACACGGGAGTTTTAAACACTCGTTTGATAGAGGCAGGTGTCGTTATCACTTCTAAGCTTCTGGCGGATACTATCATGGCCAACGAACTTAACATAAATGACCGGTTCAAGATATATACGAATGGCAACGTTGATATGAACGGGGTCTTCCACTCGCTAGGGGCGAATACGGAGCTTGTCCTGTCTAACGGGTACTTGAAGATGTTATATAACGGGGTTGACAGTGGCAAGGCTATCCGTTGATGAGAATACCGGATACCCCGAGCTCTTTTGCTTACGCGGGGGATAAATCCGCGACTATAACCCCCCGGCAAGTTAATCCTGAGCTCCGCCTTCAATGAGTATTTGACATTTGATGCGGCCACCATTGGAAGAGGCGAGGTGTTGAAAAAGGAAGATGGGACATTATGGATACGGGGAAAATGCCATCTCGACTGTTAGTGTCAATATATTATCATCTCCTGTCAATGGAGGGACTACGAGTCCTTTCCATGGAAATGTATTGGTCGTAGCGAATCACCGGTTTACGATCGAGGCGATCCCGGCCGAAGGGTATGAGTTTGACAAATGGTCTGATGGAGGGGGGGGGCGTACGCACTCGGTCGTGTTTACGAGCGATGGACAGAGCCTTACGGCGTATTTCAGAAAGATACAGGTTACCCAGTATACGTTGTCCTTATTGGCCGATCCGTCAAGTGGTGGTACCGTGTCTGGATCGGGCAGTTATGATGCAGGAACCAAGGTTACAGTATCGCGGCCACTCCCTAACAATGGATACCGTTTCATTAGGTGGAGTGACAAGGGTAACCAATCCCATACGGTTACGATGGACGGAAACAAGACATTGACGGCGTATTTCGAGAAAGCGGTCATCACGGGCGACGAGATACTAGTAGGTACGGATCTCACGTCGAACCTTTACGTTAATACGATCAAGACCGGAAGCGGTACACTTACCGCTAATGCGTCCGGAGGTAAACTCACGGTTGCGTCCTCGGAGGATATGCAAGGGTGGGTCTTGTTTGACAAGATGTATCTAGGTAGCAAGCTCCTTCAAGGTCACAAGTACCGCCTGTCCATAACAGCCAAGGCATCCTCGGGCACGACGACGTTCATAGCGGGAATCGGTTACTTGAGCTTGGAGGGTGATTTCAACGACCTGTCATCCGGGGATATGATATATGGCGAGCAAATAACGACCACGTCCAAGACGTTTACGGTGGACATAACGGTTTATCAAAGGGATAGCTCCATGGCAGACTCCGTATGCATGGCCTTTCATCCCAAGCGGAAACGTGACAATAACGATTACCGGAATATCATTAAAAGAAGTATAACATAAAAATATAGGATCATGGGACTGTTAAATTATACCATAGCGAAAATAAACGAGCTGCTTGGCAAGGTAGACAAGATGCCGGAGACTGTTAGGGACGGAAAGACTCCCCGTACTGGAGACCGGCACTACAACGACCTTGTCACCCGCTGAGTCCGCCACGTCCGAGGTCGTACGGAACGGTGAGGGACTCAAACGGAAATCTAGGTACAAGATAAACCTAGGTATTCCCAAAAGGCAGGGACGGGTCCGGTGGATCGGGAGGCGGCGTGGCGGACTCCGTAGACTGAGCAACGTGCTCAATAAGCCAAGCTGGGTAAACTCCACGACGAAGCCTACCTATACGGCATCCGATGTGGGGCTCTCCCGTCCGACACGACGACGATCCCTGTCCAAGACGAGCCAGCTGACCAATGACAGCAAGTTCGTCAAGGAGACCGGACTGAAAGACGATCAATGGACAATCGTTGTTGGGTACCGGAAACATATCCATATCCGGTGGCTCCGGGAAGGAGGCGGGGGCAACGTGAACATAACGAACGCAGCGGAGCTAAAGACCCTTTAAGAAATATGTATTCAAACCCTCCTCCGATGGATCAGCGGAAGGAACGTTTTCTGCCCTCAATGTCGCAACCAAAAACGAAGACGGACTGATGAGCACTCAACGAGTCGAAAAAATTGTATAATATCAAAGATGTTTACAAATTCCCGGCGGCTGTATTGGGCTTGGCCTCGGCATCCACCAGCGATGATATCTTGACGGCATTCGGGTTTGATCCAATCCAAGAAAACACAGCTCTTGCGTATGTGGCCCAAATATTATTATTAGGACAATCAGAAGAATATAACTATGAATATCCATCTATCTTCATCGGTAACTACGCTTGTAATGTGTACGTTTTCATGGATTCAGGCACGATAGAGATGGAATTGTCATATATAGGACAAGGAGGAGTGCTCAAGACAGTCAAAGTAACGTGCAAAAAGAAGAGAAGGATGGTAAAGTTTACCTATTCTGTGTGTTTTCTACGAAAGCGGAGGTGAAGAAGTTTATTTACCTTCCTCAATCTTTGATTTGACAAAAACATCTACCAAAAAGAGGAGATAGCGTCCGTGTTAAATTCTTTAGAGGAATGGATCGTATAATAGACTTGAGCAAAAAAACGACTACGAAAATTCTATATCGTCGATACTTTCAATGGAACGAGAAACAATCGATCTTGTGTTAATTTGGGAGGATAAGCTTGCCAATGTATTAAAAACATTTAGACATATCTTATATTGACAAGAATCTTGTCTCACATTTCATTCAAATCGTTGGAACTTCAACGAATTATTCAATTGGCGATAAAAAGATATAAATCTTAAATCTGCCATAAACTATGAAACTGTTAGGTCAGAAGTTTATGCTTTGACATCCGAATCGACATCTGAAGAGATAAGGTCTGCGTTCTATAGTTTAAGTGAATTTAAAAATATATTGAGGCAGCCAAAAATGGATCCATACTACGAACGAGTATTCCCGAATCCATGGGATTAGATTATAAGAACCCAATTTATCTCAATACGCTTATCACTCATGTCACAAATGACGGTGACGCTATTTTGGAGTATATAATAGCTGGGCCCCGGAATAAATGGCTATGCAGGGATGCAGATTGTATTTATAAGCTATACTGCGTCCAGTGATTCTTTTTCTATAAGCGTATTGCCATTTTCGATTGGTTAAAATATCAAATATTACTAAAATGGAAAATATAAGAATAGGAAACTGACATCAATATAGAGTGGACCATCTTCCGGGACGGTAAGCCCGAGTCTTTGGAAGGTAAGAGCCTAAGCATTCTCATGACCAGCGAGTTACAGAAAGATAAGTGTGGAGGACTTCCATACTCGGGATAATGTGATCCTTCACGTTTGGTAAAGACCAAGAGTATAACGGCATATATACCTTGACCCTTATTGAGAACTTAGGGAAAGAACAAATGTATACTGTTGACGCTTGCGAGGCCTTCCGTCTTGTCCCGAGATCATGCGCTGTCGGAGGAAATGCCGGTTGCGGGAACATAAAGGTAAATACCGTGAGGCTGACCGGTGATATCAAGGTGCCCGTGGCGGGTTCCGGAAGCGGTACATCCGATTACAACGAGCTATCCAACAAGCCTTCCATCAATGGTACAACCCCTTAAGGGAAACATGAGCTTTTGAGGAATTAGGGATACAGCCCACAGGGGATTACGCCACTAGGGACGAGATACCGGTATTGCCAGACAATATTGTGATCGATCCCAATTACACGCATACGGATAACAACCTTACCGATATCTTGTTGGAAAAGCTCAACGGATTGAGAAACTACGATGACACGGCGTTAAGAGTGGCTTTTAACCTCCGAGATCAGCAGGGCAGAAGGAGGTAGAGGGGGATCTTTGACACGGCCATACGAAAAGTTGCTTCCGATCTGTCCACGTTTATAACGGGAGATCCGGACGCGGACAATGTCATCAACAGATGGCAGGAGGTGGTGGAGTTCTTGTCCGGTATGACAGAGGATAAGGATATGGCCGGAGTGTTGCTGGATTTGAGGACACAAATGACTGAGGAGATTGCCTCCACGTTATCCGGTTACTATACCTCCGGTCAAGTTGATGATAAGTTCGTGGCTAGGGTTATTGGAAGCCGCCTTATGACCGAGGATGAGGGGCGAAAGATCGCAGGATTGGACGCGGCTTTGCAGAGAAAGGTTGACAAGGTCGATGGAAGGGTCTTAGCTCTAACGATCTTACGAATGAATTGCTCGAAAAAGATCAGAGGGTTGTCCATTATGACGACTCCACCATAAAAGGTGAGATCACGTCCATAAAATCGGATATCGATACCTTGCTAGGGGAAGGGCCAGCGATGCTATAGACACGTTTCATGAGATAGAGGATTTCTTGCGTGGAATAACCGATAAGCAAACGCTAACGGGCCTACTCGATGATCTTAAGAAGGAGGTGACGGCGATCATCCCGACCAAAAACAAGCCAATTGCAGAATGATGACAATACGGTCAAGGACGCAAGTTATATACACACGGATAATAACTTTTCCAATAAGGATAAAACCAAGTTGTCAGGGATAGAGGAAGGCGCGAAAGTCAATGTTAATGCGGATTGGAACGCTACTGAAGGAGATGCATTGATATTGAATAAGCCAACATTAGCTACTGTAGCTACATCTGGTAGTTATGCAGACCTTAGTAATAAACCTACTATACCTACTGTGGATGTTAATAAGGAATATGTCGATACTCAATTGGCTACTAAATCTGACTTACCAGATTATACAGTATTTGATATTGTTATGGAGATAGCATCAGGTGTCACCCCCATCTATATCTCAGGAAAATTATAATAAATTATTAGAGCGGCTTCCAGGCCAAGCAATTCTGTCAATACACTACCAGTCAGAGATAATGAGGTATATATATCAAGTCTTCTTGGTGGATATAATGCTAATGGTGATAATTCTATTTGGCTTTATCTAGAATCTAGTATGGGAGTACTACAGGATTATTCTATACAAATCTCTATATATCAAGATTTAACTGTAAGTATAGATTCTGGTTCAAAATATTTAGTGCCAACAAGTAACGGAATTGATATATTTACAAATCTAACACACGACGTTTCTGAGGATAATACTAAGCGGTTAACAATATATACTACAGGTGATGGAACTAAATCTTTAATGGATGATGGTGAATATCGTAAACTTCCAGTATACGGGAGGAACCTGTTACTGGGATCGGGGAAGGAGGTGAGTAACTCAAATTACAATATCGCTAATTATTGGTTGGCAGAGCAGATCCCGAATGGCACACAAGTTACATTGACTGTTTGGGGGAGTTGGGGAAAATAAAAATTATTTTGAGGTATTTGCGTCGGATGGCATAACCGACCAAGATGCAGATTTAAAAAAGACAGAATTTGTTAATGGTAGAAATAGTGTAACTTGGAATTGGAAAGTCGGTAGTTCGGATAATACGATGATAGGAATATATGCGGCTCCTGGCGGTTCTTCTGCTACCTCCACCATCCACAAAATAAAACTTGAATACGGTGACCTCTCCACCGAGTGGACCCCCGCTTGGGAAGATATACCAGATCTAGAAGAAAGATATGCATACGGTGTTGAATGGGATACTGCATCATCTAGTCCTGATGGGGTTAGAGTAGGTAATATGCAATTGCATAGAGAGCTACCTATCCAGAGTAAGATGAGACGTTGTATATTAGATAATAATGGGGGTATTGCTGCATATGATACAGAGGGGCTTTCGGAAGACTACAATAATGTCTTAAAATTTTCTGCCATGACAGAAATCCCTGATCATTGGTATAAAAATATATATTCAAGGTACTAAATTTAGGGTGATGTTGTCGGCTATGCCATTGCCCGGATATAACCACATTAATAAATTCTACATATCTACCATAGAGGCTCGTATTAACAGATCTATGTCGACTCTGTTTAGTTCTTATGGCATTGGTTCTACCGATACAAATTCACGTGGCGGCGACAGCACCGCCGAATGGGACGGCACCTACCGTTCCTTGCTGGGCCGTCCCGTCACCAACCTAACCCGAGACCAATTCCGGCAAGCTGCTAGAAAACGTGGAAGTGGTTGGGAGATATACACATATGGAGCACATAAAACTTTATTCTGGTTATTTGCAGTAGAATATGCTACATTAAATAGTCAAAAACCATTTAATGCTCAAAAGGATGCTAATGGGTTTTCACAGGGTGGATTAGGAGAAGGTCCAACACAAATGACGGATTGGGCAAAATTTCAATTCCAATCCACTTATCCCATGTGGTTATACCAGCGAATTTGGGAACGGCTCCGGAGAAAAGGCATATGTGGTAAAGAACGCTTCTGGTGGTACTCACGCTACATTGATGGCTAACAGGTATCGTGGTATAGAGAACCGTTCGGTCATATCGGAAATACACTGACGGGGCTAATATACAGGTCACTACTGGCGATGCCGGATTATCCGTATTATGGACTACCGATGACCCGTCGAACTTCAGCGACACCTCTTACACCGGCTATGACAAGAAGGGCAATATCTGCCGTAGTAACGGTTATGCCAAGAAGATGTTGCTTGGGGAAGATGGCGATATAGTGGCCACGGGAGGTCGGCGGTAGCTCCTCTACCTACTGGTGCGACTACTACCTTTTCCACACATCATATGACCGTATGCAGGCGATACTGGTGGGAAGTGCGGCAAACGACCATTCGGATGCTGGCCTAGCTAGTATGTATGTGGGAGGTATTCCTTCCAATAAGTATAATTACTTCGGTTCTCGCCTTTGCTTTTTCCCCGAATTTCGTAAAAACGTCGGCGTAGCCTCACGTCTCACGCGTCGAGGATTTTTTTAGTAACTATTAAACGATAAAATATGAAAAGAACATATAGCGATACTATACCGATCACTATGGAAAAGGACGGTGACGGTTCCTACCTTACCGGTGGGACGTTAGGGAAGAGAAAAGGGAGATGGTGACGATATGGCCCCCGTGACTCCTATAGTTACAACGAGGTCAGGGTATGGCCCACGTTGACTGCCAACAAGATATTGGAGGCCTGCATTAACGCCCTATGGGACAAGGACGTGGAGCAAAAGAAGCTGAACGACTACAACGCCGCCCAGCTAGGCATACTGGACTTGTCATACGTGGAGTCTTATAAGACGTTCCTTAACGAGAGGAAGGCGTTGAAAGACCGTGTGGATAGCGATTTCGCCGAGTGGGGAGGCGGCGAGAGGGATGAGAGCGTAGTGGTTGTTTAACTAATTAAAAAAAAAGGATCGGAAGAATGGATTGGACGATGATATTCACTGCCGTATTAACCTTGTGGGAGGAGGTGGTCTTGGAGCAGTGCTGATGTTTCCGCAAAAGAGGAAATCGGCAGAGTTGGAGAATGAGACGAAAGCGAGTGAGCAATGGAAGGAATTGTATATTAAAAAAGTCAGGAGGAAAAGAAAGGTTTGAGCAATCTTATAGATAAACTATACGACGATCAGGGACATTTTCGTGACGATAATAACCGTCTTACAACCCAGATAGCGGTATACAAAGTACTTAAATGCAGAGATTTGAAATGTACCAATAGGAATCCTCTATCGAGAACAATATAAATAGTGAGGATAAGGAGGATAAAGATTGCGAAAAGAAGGCTCCCCCTGATCCAAAAGGATAGGGAGCTGGATAAAAACGCCTCTGTCACGCCTGTCACAGGTTATGTAGAGGAACAAGGTTAACAAAGCGTCACAAATATAGTAATAAAATCAAATAACAATGGCAGAGAAAAAATTACCTAGAGGGGTTGAGAAACGCAAACCCGGGAAACATTAGGATCAACAGTGATCTCTTTCAAGGAGAGGTTCGACCAAGCAAGGACAAGTTGTTTAAGCAGTTCGAGACTATGGCCTATGGCTATCGGGCGATCTTCAAGATCCTGTCTAACTATTACCGGAACTATAAGCTGGACACGATCCGCAAGATGATTGGAAGATGGGCGCCGGAAAACGAGAACGATACGGACGCTTACATTAAGGCCGTATCCGATTACGCCGGTATCCCGGCTGATGATCCTATCAACATCAACGATCGTGAGCAAATGATCCGGATCGTGGCGGGGATGAGCAAGGTTGAGAACGGTAGGGAGGCCGAAATGTCGGACGTTATAGCTGGGTGGAACTTGCTATGAGAATATGGTACGTCATATCGTTATGCCTTTTCTGTGCCTGTGGAACTTCCAAGAAATCCACGGATACGGAAAGGCATGCCACAAGTGTCAGTCTATCGGATAGCGTATTTAAAAAAGATAGCCTTTCGGCCATAGAGCGGATATTATCTAACGAGAGGCTGAATGCCCATATCTTGGTTGTCGAGTGGTCTGGCCCGGATAGCGGGGAACCAGTATCCGGTCAAGACCTCGGATATAACCATAGGAAAGGGAGCGAGAGGAATCCGGCGAGAAGATCGTTTCGTCCGGATCTGATATGACAGAGGTGAGGACGGATAACAAGGCGGTCGTATCTGATGAGAGAGAAACGATAAACGTGGACAAGGAAGCGAGGCTTATCCATCCTAGGGTATGGTGGTATCTGTTGGTAGGAGTAATGATTGCGGCCATGTTATGGTGGATCATTAATAAGAGAGAGTGATTTAATTACATAGTGTTATCCAATGACTCCGAGAGGATGAGTTGGCGGGGAGATAAAGAAAGAATCTCCCCCACGAATTAAAACGGATCGGAAGTTTGTTTTAATTATCGCTGCACGACGGGAGAGATTCTTTATTTCTTCTGCCGTGCATTTTTGTGCCCGGCTTTGATAGTAAAACAAACCACGAAATTAAAAAGTTTATGAATAAGGTGGAAATTTTTTACAAGAAAGTGATAGAGGCAGTCTGCAAGGAGTGCGGGACCGATCCGATAATGATGTTTAGCAACAACAAGGAGAGGAATGTTGACGCTCGGGGAGTGGCTATAACCATACTGGCCGATCGCAAGTTGAGCGACAATATCATATCCGATCTGACGGGGATGACGAGGCAGGCGGTCAACAGGATGCGTAACTTGTACCCGGACAGAATAAGGAGGAGTTACTATCTGAGAAGAACGGTGGAGAGCGTGAAAGAGGAGCTATCCGGTACGGTCTGAGGGTGCGTTATGTTGTAAGGCATGTGATTTGTCTATGAAAAAATTTTCATATAACAAAAATTTTATGCGACATTTGCGGAATAAAAGGTGATTTTTATAGCCTCGTCAAGTAACCAGCCTTGGCTGAGGCTTTACTTTTAACACCTTATATCTTAAAAAAATGTATATTCTAAATAGATCATGAAAAAAAAATATGACAGCGATCGTAGGAGTTTTAAATAAACATGCTGTAGCTATTGCGGCGGATAGCGCAATTACTACAACGGGTCTATCTAGACGAAAGGTCTTTAATCGGGGGAATAAAATATTCACGTTGTCTAAATTTCATCCAGTAGGCGTTATGATTTATAATAACGCTGCATTAGAGGGGAGTGCCTGTGGGATGTTATAATTAAACTTTATAGAAGGTCTTTGGGAGATAAATCTTTTTTCCAAAATTGGAGGATTATAAAAAGATTTCATAAGATTTATTCTATAAAAAAGAATTTTTTTATAGATAAATCAATTCAAAGTTAAGCTATTTAAGTGCGTCTGTTCAGTTTATCATTACTAATCTTATCGGGAATGAGGCTGGTCGATTGTGTGGAGGTATAAGGGATGACAATCATGATGATTTTTTGTCACAGATGAAAAAGATTAATGAGACAGTATTCTGATTTATATTCTTCCACAAAACAATGTGAGTCTCTAAGTGGTTATAAGATTGATGATTTCGTTAAGTATTCATCAAAAAGGTTTTTGATGACCTAATCAATTTCTAAATCAGATATCTCCAGATAAGGAATTTAGGGAATATGCGGAGACTCTTATTTTCAATATGATAAAATCAGAGCATGATAATCTCCCTTTTACAGGTATAGTTTTTGTTGGTTATGGTGAAGATGATATATATCCTAAATTGGATCCTGTTAATATTTCATTGGTCATAGACAACAAGCTTTCGATATTATGATGATATAAATAATTCTGTTGAGATATCGGATAAAAATTCATCTGCGATTCAGCCTTTCGCTCAAACTGATGTTATGGATACAGTTTTACTAGGTATCGATCCCAAATTAGAAAAAGTTGTTTATTGAAAATTTTAAAAAGACGATAACTAAATATGGAAACATGATCGCAGAAGGTGTAGATAGAATTGATCCTCAAATGGCCGCCAAGATACGGGACTTGGATATAAGCGGAGTTGTCAATGAATTTAGAATATTGAATAGGGAATTGAAAAAGAAAGCAATATATTATACCTCTAGTAAGGGCTATCTCTTCTTTAGAGAAAGAAGATTTAATAGATGTGGCAGAAAGTTTGATATCATTGACTTCCTTAAAAAAGAAGGATGACCTTTGAGGAAGAGAGTGTGGGCGGTCCGGTAGATGTGGCTGTTATTTCTAAGGGGGACGGATTTATTTGGATAAAAAGAAAACATTATTTTGACCCGAATTTAAATGATCATTTTTTATAAAAACTATTATAGATAATACATATGGGAACGTTATTACAGTCTGATGCAGGTTATTTGTTCGCTCTTGATAATGATGTTATCATGAATGAACCTAATGAATTGGATGCCTATATAAAATCAAAAAGGATCCAAGAATGTAAAGATTCATTAGAGGATGGTATGAGCCTTGATGAAATATCGGAGGTCGTTTCCAATAGGTTAGTTGATCTTATAAAAAACAATTAACAAGGGAATAGTATTCTATATTTCTTTATAAAAAAAGGCGTCGTCAACACAAATTGGCGGCGCTTTTTTGTCTCATTCCCTTCCGCAAAGAACTAGCAACAACCTCGCAACAAGCTAGCAAGGAGATATTTATTTAGCAGAGCACTTCTCATGATTTTTTGTCGTGTCCGGTAATGGTGCCGGATTAACGACAAAAATTAAAATAATGGATAGAAATTATTTTATCGGTACTCCCGAAGGAGGTAATTCCGGTGGAAGTAAGTTTGACATCATGGCCTTTCTCCCGAGCTTGATGGGCGGTGGTGGAAAATCGTTAGACTACTCCCAACTTTGACATCAGTCGCCGCGAATGAACAACAAAGGCAACCAAGACGCTTGGGGTGGAGGCGGTTGCTGGTGGATCTGGATCATCCTGCTCTTCTTCGTATGGGGAGGTTTCGGCAACAACGGCTTCGGCAATAACAACGGGGCTAACGGATTACCGGCTCAATTGAACAATGACGCTGGTCGTGAATTGTTGATGAACGCTATCCAAGGAAACGGAACGGCTATCAGCCAATTGTCATCTTCCTTGAATTGCTCAACCCAACAATTACAAAACGCTATCTGCCAGATCCAAGGACAGATCCAGAGCGTGGGTAACCAAGTAGGCATGAGTTCCCAACAAATCATTAACGCTGTCCAAAGTGGTAACAATCAATTATTGAGCCAGATCGCCGAGTGCTGCTGCACGGTTAACAACTAAACATCACTAAAGATGGGCTACGAGAACCAATTGGCTAGCTGCAACCAGACAAACACGCTGGTGAATACGATGAACAACAACACGTTGACTCTCCGTGACTCAGGTCTGCAGAACACCCGTGATATCATCAACGAGGTTCGTGATTTCAAGAACTTGTATCAACAAGACAAGATGGATCGCTTGACGGCGGAGAACCAGCCGAAAGGACAGATCTCCCCAAAGCAACCAGAACGCCTATTTCGCCGCTACTCTACAGGCGCAGACCGCCCTCTAGGTAACGCCTTGGCAGGTGATTTGAGCTCAAGATTGGCCAAGATCGAGTGTAACCAGCCGGAGGTGGCAAAGGTTCCTTACTCCCCCGTGGTAGGCATACCCACTTGCGTGGCCGCCCAGTACGGATTAGGCCTAGGTCTCGGTAACTGGGGAAACTTCGGCAACGGATGGGGATAATGAGTTAATAACCTAAAAATAAAGAGTTATGGCATTCATTAGTCCTTTCATAATGGCGAACAAGAACGGTATCCCACGTTTGGAGAGCACGGGCGTTACGGTCGGGACGACCAACGTTCGTTTCTCCTTCCGCAATCACCCGTTCCTGTCAGCCCCGTTTAGCGGGTTGATCTTGTTCGTCTGGCCCAGCCTATCCCGGCTGGTACTACCGGGACGTTGCCGGTAGTGTTTGACACGAACGGCTCCACGCAGGCGCTAACGACCATTAACGGCGCAGATGTCACGGCATCCGATATAACCGGCACCGGAATCTACTTGTGTTACTATGAGTCGGGCAATAATACGCTCCAGATAATGACGGGAGTGGTGTGATAGAGTATCAACGAGAGACCGGAGCGATCCGGCTCTCATAAAAACCAAGAAATATGTTCAAGAATCAGAGACAAGGGAATCCTTTATATATCCTTCATAAGGGGAATACGCCGTTTTGTGAGGTTGGAAGCATAGTCAGCGTGTCCCCCTCCGAGACCGGAGAATCCAAATTTCAATATGTATGGTCGCAAGCTAAAATCGTGGTGGACATAAAGGCCAAGGTAGGTGAGGACAACGTCAGCTTCTCCAACGTCTTGTCCGACGTTACCATTACGGATTACCCCACTACAAACGGGGAGAAACTGGTTGTGTCATGCGATCTAGGTGCCCTGAATACGGAGATCAACGCCATGATGCAGCAAAGCCGACAGGCACTTGACAGCATCGATTACCATAAATCCGTGATTGAGGGGTGCGAGAAGATGCTGGTAATACTAGAACCCTGAGTTTGCCCGGGAGAAGGAGAGGGAGAGTGAGATCGCTAACATGAGAAACGAGATGTCCGATCTGAAGGAGGCTAACGCAGGTTGGTTGCCATGATGGAGCAACTTGTCGGTTCCGTGAACGGTAATAATAACAAGAATAAAAAACAGAGTGATATGGGAACATATAGCAGAAAACTGAGAGAGCTGATCGAGGAATTCGACGCCATGGAAGACGAGGATATGTTGGAACTGGCGAAGGAGGCCATAAGCTTGGCTGTAAGGAAGGAAAGCGGAAGGCCATGGAAGGCTATGGCAACCGTATGGAGGAAGACGATGACGATGAGTTCGAGGACGACGACGAGTTCCGTGAGATGTGGGAACGTGGCGGCGGTCGTGGATCATCCGGGGAGGCTATGGCAATCGCCGTGGGGTACCGGGCACCGGACGCTACTCGAGACGATATCGTAGATAACCATGAGGGGGCCGGTTTCCCCCTCCTAAAAAACAGAGGAATATGAGACTAGATATGTATGATGATTTCCCTTCCGGCATGCGATCCTACCTGAAGGCGTATGGCTGGCATTTCTCCAAGGCCATGTGCGATTGGGCCGTATCCATGATGGAGAAGGAGGACGGAAACAGGGAAGAAGGTCAAGATAACCCCTTTCACCAAGGAGCAGGTGGATGAGATGCTGAAGAAGTATAGCGTTGACGTGAAGAAAAAGGGTGGATACGATTATGTTTACGCCGCCAACATGTGCAAGGCCGATTACCTTGGCTCCTCCGTGCCTAACGAGCAGTACGCCGCTCTTTATGTCAAGAACGTCTGCGACGATCCGGACGCTACGACGGGATAGTGTTCACCCGGTTCTACGCTGATTGCATCGGGTCCGGCACGCCTATAATATGGGAGGAGATGATGTGATGGGAGGCTGGGGCTACATACTGAGGATCTTGAAGGGAGAGTCCCCCAAGGACGTGCTGGCGAGTATGCCGGAGAAGGATTTTGACAAAGGTATCCGAGGAGGTGGTGGGCAATCTCAAGGCAACCAATCTCACCCGGCAACAAAGGAGGAGGATAGAGCGGGAGTTCAAGACGGTAAGGAGATGATACGACGGGATTACCATATCGAGAGATACGATTGGGTGATCCACGTGCTGTATAACGTCACCTGCTCGAGGACATCCGATATCATAGCCCTATTGAGGAGGGTCGGTTGCCCGGAAAGCAAGATACGGGAGGCTTATGGCAACGTAGGCTCCTGCAAGCTGGACGTGGGACTGACCTATTCGAATTACCGCAGCCGGGAATCCGTCATGGTGATAGGCCGGACTCGTCTTACAGGGAGTTCGCCAATTCGTTGTTCCACGAGTGCCGGCACTTGACGGATCATATGTCCTTGGCCTTGGATATGGAGATCGGAGGGGAGCCTATCGCTTACTTGGCTGGCGATATAGGAGCCTTGATGTCCGATGAGATAAGGATGTTCATCTGCGATTGCCATCGTCACACGGGAACGATATAAACGATGAGTTATGGGAAAGAAAAAAGAAGATAAAAAGAAAAAGGAATCCGCAAGACGGGAGATAGACCGCCTCACGGTTCCTTGGATTTCGAGCCTGTCAACTTCTACGAGGTTATGGCTCGGATTAGACACTTGATGTGCCTGTTATGATGACATGTATTTTTTACGACATCCATATTACTAAAGGACATGGATAGAAACCGCACTGAGTCATTCCTTACGCTAGTCAATGCCTCCACGTTGTCTTCAAATGGATTTAACGATTTTATGGCGGAGACAAGATCATGCATACAATAGCATGCCAACAATACATACGATCCCATGACCTCTGAATTGTTTTGTTCAGCGGCTTTATGCAATACTTTGTCTGCGAATCCCATCTTAACCATATTGCCATTGTCATCTTTTTGATACATAGGTATATCAACTCCCATTTTGTCCTTGAAAAAAATCCGCTATGGATAAATTAGCCTCTGCTTGTAGGCATCCGTATAGCCTCTCCAAATCTTTCGGGATGGTCTCTTGAACTATATCTGTCCAATCATCACAGACCAACTCCCCTTATGACTGAGTAAGGCTCAAGCCTGTCATTGGGAATATCCATGACTTTCACGCTTCCATCCTCGTTATAGTCATCGTCATCGCCGCCATATTCATTAACGCTCTCGATACGTTTCGAGGAAGCGTAATATTTCCAGCTCCCACCAAACTCTGTCAGGTATTCATCCAGTGTTTTTATCCATCCATTCAGCTTGTATATGAATTGATGAAGATACATTTCCCACAAGCATGTATCATAAAAAGATCAATGCAATATCGGCTATTTTCATCATCTTTATGACGTAAAGTACGGGTGCGGATATGATTCTCGCCATATCCAAATTCCCTAACACCTTATTGAAAAAGTTGGCCAATAAACTGTCATCATCTATGCGTGATAACAGCTCATAAAAAAGGTTTATCTCTCATTAGGCTGAAATTTTAAGGTTATACAAATCAAGGATGAACTTCTTCCCGGCCTCCGTCCAATACATATGCTGGCGTGTCTCTTTCCCCTGTGCGTTCGACCATGTTACATTGTGTCTTGAATGTCTCAGATGGGGTCCTTTTTATTATGGCGAACTTGTCGCTTCCCTTTAGCTTAACAATTTGGATAAAAGCGGGATGACCCTTCTTGAAATTCATCTTTTTGAATAATTTTCTGCCTATTTTGGCGAACTGATTCTTTTTATTGTAAATCTCGATATACATGGTTTTATATTTAATCGTTTAACATTTATACTTGCTTGGCACTTGATGCGCCTGTTATAATGAATCTATCTCAATGACGGATTTAAGAGATATGGGATCGTTCTCCCCACGTCAAGTAACTGCCTGTTAACCCTATGGATAGTACCTTTTGGAAGTACGATCGCCGAGTTGTGATCCTCGACGGAAAAATATTCCTCGTCATGCACCGATCTCTCGTCCGTCCATACCTCTCCCTTGCCGCACTGGGAAGTTATCAAGAATAACCTCGTCACCATTCTTGTTTACGGCCAAGAATACTATTGTTTGCTTGCCTAGTTTCATAAATTATAATTTGCTCATTTTTCTTAATTATGAGTTACGTGAATGATCGTTTTTCTCGAATAGGGCATGACTCTATCCCCGCTTTATAAAGTTTATCTTTAGCTTCTTCGTATAGTTTCTCATACTCAAGTTTTTGACTCACTTTTTGATCTAACTTTTACTCGAAGTTCAATAACTTCATCTGCACGGGCCTCATATCCCGCTGTTACACAATCACTGATGATTGTTGTTAGATCAATGTCATGTACTTCAAGACATTTGGCAATAAGATCATGATAATAATAAAGTACTTTTTTTCTAGCTTCTTCTATTTTTTCTTTCATATCTTTTAATTTAAAACTCTTTTGTTATTCCTATGATGCCTTAAAATTGTAAATAGGTTTTATTACATCTATAATGTCTACTGTATCAGTAATAGCGGTGATTATCTCCTCTATTGGCTTGTACGCTTGTGGGGCCTCGTCTATTGTGGCCTTACTTACAGAAGTTGTGTATATTCCATTCATGGATTCTTGGTATTCCTCCATGCTGAGTAACTCCTTTGCCTTGTTCCGACTCATCAAACGTCCGGCCCCGTGCGGCGCTGAATAGTTCCAGTCGGGATTTCCTTTCCCGATACAGATAAGAGATCCATCACGCATATTGATAGGAATAAGTAACTTTTCTCCAATCTCGGCGCTTACAGCGCCCTTTCTAAGGATCATACGTTTAAAATCAATGTAAGTTATGTATGGTTTCAAACCTGCTTTCCCTCTTTAAATCCCATTCCTTTGATGATAATAGCCGCCATGGTAGCACGGTTGAGCATCGCAAAACGTTGTACTATTGCCATGTCATTAATATAGTCGTGAAAATCACTACCTGAAAGATGCGCTAGCTCTTTGTCCTTACCGGGAATAGAAATGTTCTTAATCGCTTCCTGAATATCCTCTTTCCCTACCTTCTGCTTTCAATCTGGCAATAGTATTACGTACCTCAATCGCCCGATCACTTTCTGTATTTGCGGCCAAATTTTGATAGTGCTTACAAACATCGCCTCCCAGTTTTACTGCCAGAGTGAATAACCAAATAGTACCTATGGTTTCTTTCTGAATAGTCCACCTCTATAAAATGATTCCGCCTCCCAAGCGTACCGAGTGATAGATAAGCCCTATTTAAATCTACTTGCTTCGCGCATCGTAGGTTTGAAAAATCAAAATTCTCCTTTTGGGTGTCATGTATATCAAACCCATTGGGAACCATTTCCCTTATAACGGAATCCAATTTCTCACCGTCTATGGATTGATCTGCCAATTCCACGGTAAGCATACCGCAAACCAATATCCACTCCAACTAAATTTGGGGTTACCTTATCGGTTATTGTCATTGTAGTACCGACAGTACATCCCTTACCAGCATGGCTATCTGGCATTATTCTAATAATTGAATTCTGATAGGCCTCATAGTTTGCGAGTCTTTTTAACTTGCTCATAAGCTTCATCTTCAAATGTCTCGGCGAATACTTTCACCTCGTTTCCTGTGTCCGATTTTATAATTCTCATAAAAAAATATTTTTTGCAAATAAACAATAAAAAAGTTTAAATAAACTCATGGATTCTTTGATTTGATTAACCCATTAAGTATCTTGGTCGCCAATAACGGATCTTTATCCATTAAAATGTTCCATGCTTTTATTCCGGGTTTCACCCTAGAATAATGATGCAGCACTATATTGTTGGCTTTATCCAGTCTTCCGGTTCTGTATATCCATAACATCCCGGTATATAACTGGAAGTTTTTCATTATCTTCTTGGCTTGTCTTAATCTCATGATTTCAATTTATTTATTATTTAATGATTATATAGTCCCCGCAATCTTCAATATACTTTTATTCCGGCACTATCAAGAGTATTCTCTATGTCCACTTGGCACAGGCAAGATTCCCGGTATGATATTGTCATACCCTTCCGCTGGGATCATTTTCGTGATTTGCGGGAAATGATCCTCTAGTTGTTTAGGGGATTGTATTTCTACATCCCCGTCGTAAATAAAGTACGCACATGTTATTTAAATTATGAGCCTTCCCATGAAGGCTCGGTTAATACTATTTTACATCATTAATACCTATTTCCCATCAAAGAACTCTTTTTTACCTGTCTATCTAGTATCTCTTGAAACTCGATTTGACATATCAAAAAACAATCCGGAATAATTTCTTGTACAGGATCACCACGATTAGGATTAAGCTCATCTAGGTATATCTTACCTTTATTGTCTTTTAGACAAGTAGCACCGATCTTTCTTTCGATCTCTGCCATTTCGTTGAACTTATCTGGAGAATCTTTCCTTATCTTGTTCCAATATCCCATTCCTCCTTTGACACAACCTATACAGTTATTGTTATTATACCCAAGCTTATACATGGCAGGGATCTCAATGCCCGCTTTCCATAGCATACCCATTGCGTCCTGTTTCGTGATCTGTCGTTCTATAAGCGGAAATAGCGGTTTTTTGTTTCCGGATATTGCTGCTTTAGACGGATCGCCCGGTTTATCTCCTTAGGATCAAAATCGAATCCCCATACTTGACCATCCCAACAACCAAGTTCTTTCTCGAGCTTATACCGGACTTCCTTTTTTAACTTCAATGTACAGGCCGCACCCGTAGCGCCATTAATATATCCCTTCCGAAGCACATCTGCCACACTGCTATACTTATCGCTTCGTATAGTGTGGATTGGTCGACCGTACCACTCCTCGCAATCAGCGTGAAGCGAGTATTATCGGGATGCCCGGATCCGGTATCTA
>VOFK01003868.1_pt1 | contig 19354 bp, 38 predicted proteins | sample 5384121 | NCBI WGS metagenome assembly VOFK01 (sample SAMN12384730, study PRJNA508395) | human gut metagenome | isolation source: healthy gut J | host: Homo sapiens
CTAGTTACGTATTGCTCGCAATTATGAGAAGTCCGATAAGTATCTCCATAGCAGTCGTTAATAAGCCGTTTCATACAGAGCCGCGGATCTCTCGACCGACGGGGCGCGGATTGCCGCCCGTGCACACGTCGTTGAAGGCAGCCTCGGCCAGTGCCGGATATCCTCGCGCTTGACGCCGATCTCGTGCAGGCGCTGCGGGATGCCGATGCTGAGCGACAGGGGCGCGTACCGCACCGATTGCGGCGGCGACACCCCTCGTCGACGTTCATGCCTGGTGTCGACGCCCATCGCCCGGCTATGTCGAGGTAATCTTCGGGCGCGAGGGCGACTCGGCGTTGTACTCCATCACGTAGGGGCAGCAAAGCAGGGCGTTGGCCAACGCCGTGGGGGTGTCGTAGAATGCTCCCAGCGGGTGTGCCATCGAGTGCACGATGCCAAGGCCGACGTTCGAGAAGCCCATGCCGGCGATGTACTGCGCCTCGGCCATGCCCTCGCGGGCGTCTTGTCGGTGCCGTGTCGACGGCGTTCTTTCAGGTGGCGGGCGATGAGTTCGATGGCCTTCATCTCGAACATGTCGCTGCGGTCCATGCCCCGGGGTGATGTAGCTCTCGATGGCGTAAGCGTCAGGGCGTCCATGCCCGTGGCGGCCGTCAGCCCCCGGGGCATCGACATCATCAGCTCGCAGTCGATCACCGCGCACATCGGGATGTCGTTGGGATCGACGCAGACCATCTTCTTGCGGGCCTGCTCGTCGGTGATGACGTAGTTTATCGTAACCTCGGCGGCGGTGCCCGCCGTGGTGGGGATGGCGAAGGGGGGACGGCACGGTTGCGTGTGGCGGCCGTACCCTCGAGCGAACGCACGTCGGCGAACCGGGGTTGTTGACGATGATGCCGACGGCCTTGGCCGTGTCGATCGACGAGCCGCCGCCCAGCGCGATGATGAAATCGGCGCCCGCAGTTTGAATGCCGCCACGCCGCTCTGCACGTTGGCGATGGTGGGGTTGGCCTTTCAGGTCGCTTGGAATATTCGTAGGTATGTCGGCCTTGCGGAGCACCTGCTCGATCTTCTCGGCCACGCCGAAACGTATCAGATCCTTGTCGGTCACGAAGAGCGCCTTGCGGAACCCGCGCTTGCGCACCTCGTCGGCTATGACCTGCGGCAGCCCGCGCCGTAGTACGAGGTCTCGTCAAAACTATGCGGTACATGGCCTATGCTCTTTTCGATGTAACTTTCATTCTCATATCGCTCGACGTCGGCGATGAAAGCCCTCGCCTAGGGTACGTCGTTCTGCAGGCAGAACATGTCCCATACGGCGTTCCACGGCAGGTTCTTGCCTCTCCAGCAGCGCAAGACGCTCGAAGAAACGCCCGATGCCTCATACTCGCGCAGCTGGCCAGCGGTCGAGCAGCGCCTGCAGCAGGCACTTCTGCGTGGCGCGCGAACCTATGACGTAGGCGCCGATGCGGTTGATCGAGGCGTCGAAGTAGTCCAGACCGATGTGTACGCGGTCGAGGGCGTCGCAGCGGATGATCTCCTTTGGCCAGCTCGAGCGTGTCGTCGTTCATGATGACCACGTGGTCCGAGTCGCAGCGGATGGGGCGGCTTACGCAGCATGATCTCGGGCGTGAAGAGCAGCAGCGACGACACCTGTCGGCGATCGACTCCGTAAGGTGGAAGTGGCCCGTGTCGAGGGTTACGATCTTGCCGTACTTGGCGCCGTAGCCGAGGTAGAAGTCATACGAACCGACGGCTCTCGGCGCCGATGCCGAACAACAGCTTGGCCTCGATGCAGTCCTTCATGTTCTGGTAGTCGGTGACGAAGATCTCGTCGAGCGACTCCTTCAGCAGGCGGCGGTACTCGAGACGGTTGACGGTGGCGTCCTTCGAGCCGTCGTGGATCCATATGTTGAGCATGGCTGGGGGGTCGCCCTGGCGGCGTCCCATTTCCTCGGCGATCTCGCGGCAGCGCTTGGTGTGCTCGATCCAGAAGCGGCGGATTCCCTCGTCGGGGTTCGCCAGCGAGAGCATGCCGCTCTTGGGGTGCGAGAACGATGTCGAGTTGAAGTCGAGCTTCGTCGTTGGCTCTCGGCCCACTCCATCCAGCTGGCTATGAAGTGCTCGACGCAGCGCGTCGCGGTCGACGGCGCCCGTCGTGCGGAAGTCGGCGTAGCTGGCGTGGAGGCTCAGGCGGTGGCGGCCCGGCATTACCGACGACGTGGCGGTGAGGATGCGTCCTGACGCAGCTCCTCGATGTTGCGTGCCTTGCCCGGTAGTTGCCCGTGGCCTGTATGCCGCCCGAAAGTTGTGCGTCGGGATTCTCGAAGCCCGTTACGTCGTCGGCCTGCCAGCAGTGCAGCGAGAGCGATATCTTCTGTAGTTTGGCCAGAGCCGCGTCGGTGTCGACTCCCCAGTTCGGCATAGCGCTCCTTGGCGATGGCGTATGCCTGCTCGATGTTCTGTTTGTTCATGGTCTTGTTGTTTTTATCGTGTTTCTATTGCGTTCGTGGTTCAGGTTGTCGTTTTTTTCGGAGGGGCGGTCACGAGGTGCGCTTGACGTAGAGCTCGTATGCGGCGTTCCAACGTTCGCGGTCGCCGGGCTCAGCGGCGGCTGTCGGCGAGCGATGAGCGTATCATGCGGCGCATGTCGCGGGCGGAATCCACCACGCCTGCATGGCGCGCCTGCACCATGACGTTGCCGATGGCGGTAGACTCGGGCGATCCGTCTCGACGGGTATGCCCGTGGCGTCGGCCGTGAAGCGGTTGAGCACCCGTTGCGGGCGCCGCCGCCGATGACGTAGAGGCGCTCGATGGGGTGCGGCGAAAGGCTCTTGAGCATCTCGATTACCTGTCGGTAGCGCAGCGCGAGCGACTCGGAAGATGCAGCGCACGTATTGTCCCACGGTCTCGGGTGCGGGCTGCGACGTGCGGCGGCAGTATTCGGCTATGGCCTGCGTCATCGACTGCGGGTTGGCGAAGAGCGGATCGTCGGGGGGTTGATAAGGCTGCGGAACGGCTCGGCCTGCTCCGAGGGCGCGGATCAGCTCTTCGTAGCCTGTGTCGGGGCCACTCCTTGCGGCAGCGCTCCAGAAGCCACATGCCGCAGATGCTTTCTTCAGCACGCGCGCGAGGTGCCGTCGATGCCGCCCTCGTTGGTGAAGTTCATCTCGAAGCTGCGGTCGGTGATGATCGGCTCGGGCGACTCGATGCCCATGAGCGACCATGTGCCCCCGAACTGAGGTAGGCGTAGTTGTCGTCCTCCGGCGGGTACGGCCGCTACGGCAGAACCGCAAATGTCGTGGCTTGCGACGGCCAACGGTACGGCGCCCAGTCCCTGTCAGGCGCTGCACCTCGGCACTGAGAGTGCCTATGCGGGTGCCGGGCATGACGATGCGGCCGAAGTCGGTAGACGTAGGCCCAGCATGCGCAGTATGTCGGGATCCCATGTGCGGGTGCGCGGGTCGATCATCTGTGCCGTCGAGGCTATGGTGTACTCGGTGACGGCTTCGCCCGTGAGCAGGTAGGCCAGGGCGTCGGGTATGAAGAGCAGCTTGCGTGCCGCCTCGAGTGCCGAACAGCCGTTGCGGCGTAGCGTGTCGATCTGGAAGACTGTGATTTGAAATCCATGATCTGTATGCCTGTCTTCTTGTAGAGCATGCTGCGCGACATGCGTTTGAAGAGCTCCTCGGGAGCGCCCGCCGTGTGCGGGTCGCGGTAGCAGTATGGCAGACGCAGCAGTTCGCCGTCACGTCCGAAGATGGCGAAGTCGACACCCCAGGTGTCGATGCCGATGGACTCGACTTCGATGCCGCGCGAGGCTATCGTCCTGAGTCCGTCGAGGACCGACTGGTAGATGGCGGGAAAATCCCAGTAGAAGTGTCCGCGCATCTCGATTATGGGGTCGGGGAAGCGGTGTATCTCTTCCATCGATACGGTGCCGCGATCGATTGTCGCGGAGTATGACGCGGCCGCTGGATGCCCCAGGTCGACCGCGACGAAGCGGTTTGTCGCCAGTGATTCGGATGGTTTAGGTTTGCTTCACAAATTTATCCGATAATTTTGATTATGACATCGGTTGTGATTTTATGACACCACCATTTTTGATACAGATTCTTTTTTTTAATAATTCGCCTTTGTGACCTCTCCGGCACACCCGATTGCGGCTGAGGGCGCTGTCGGACCATATATATAATGATTGGATGCCGGGATGCGATTGTATTTCTGATGCGGTTTGGCGCTGCGCGCTTTTTGTTACCTTGTTTGTCTGGGCACCCGGTGCGGCGCCTAAATTAAATATGTGACCATGAATTATTTATTCCGGCAGCGGTCGTCGTGTGTTTCCTGTCGGCTGCCGTGACGGCGGCGGCACAGCCCCCGCAGCGTGATGTCGACTCTCTGTTGCGTGCCGTGCGCGAGCGCGACCAGAAATTGCCAAGACTTGATGGATTACTATTCCCGCGGCGATGTCGACAGTGTGTTATGGTGCTCCGCAGATAGAGGCGGCGGATGCGGAAAACCAGCGCGTGGTATTCGGTATACTCGACGCCGGAGGCGGCCCGAAGGATTGTCGGAGTGAGGCGAACTCCGGCCATATTCCCTTGTCGTAGACCATGCCGAGGTCGAGGCACAGCACGTTACTACCGCTGCGGGGCTGCGCGGCGCGGTGTGATAGGACGCAGCTCGCGGAGTTAACGCTGCGTGACCGCATCCTGATACGAGGGCAAGCGTCAGGTGTACGGTACGCAGACCATATCTTTCGTCCCGCGGCGACAGCACAGTGTGATGTATGGCCCGTGGTGCGGGCACGAAGTTTGACCGTCGCCGCAGCCGTGTGAACCTGCCGCCGATGGATGAATATGTCGGGATGGTGGGCGAAGGGTTCGGTTTCGAGGTGATGTGGGACCGGTCGCTGGGGGTGAAGGAGCTTAACCGCATGCGTCGGTGACGCGCCCCGCCCCGTAAACGGTAATGTCACAAGCCTATGCCGTTACAAGTCTGTTGGATTTCGTTGATGAGCCTTGATACATGAAACCCGTCGCAAACTGCATGGTGCACTTGTATGGATAGCGGTATGAAAGGTATTTCCGTCTTGCCGGAAGAATTTTCCATATGTAAAATAGGCAGCAGATAGCTTCCATCGGCGAAGATGTTAGATTGAAGCCTGTAAAATGCAGTCCATGGCAAAGGAAGATACGGGAAAGGTGTTTGCAGGGGTATTCGGTTTGCATCCAAACCGTAGTTGCGTCCAAAGAGTTTGATGTCTCGCTCATAGTTGGCGATAAAGGACACTATATTATCATCCCATTCAGTCCATATGTTGGAAAAACTTTCGTCCTCCTTATGGAAAACGGTATAGTTCGGATGAAGGGTTTCCCACACGCCCAGCACTCCCGTTGTCGTTGATGGCGGTTCGGAATTCCTCGTGGTTGTTTACCGCTTTCGTCAATACGTATATCAGAAGAGGTATAGTTTTTGTCTTGTATCTGTCCTTGAATGAGATCAGTTCGAGATATGTCTATATTTACAGTGATGCTGTAGGTGCATCGTACCTGATTGAAATAATGTTCGAAATACGGTTCCTTTTCCAGGTTTTTCTGTCGATGGGCTTAAACATGCGGGTTTTTCTTTAGTGTTTATCCCTTCCTCCGAATACGGCATGATGCCGTGCCGGTCGTTTGAGCTGAGGTGATTTGCTGTGAATCAATTCGGCAATGGCACCATTCATGCAAAAACGGGACGGGGTGTTATTGCGGGCGTTCCCCCAGCACCAAATATATAAATGTTGCCAAAGGTGAAAGTAATGCGGTATTATACTCTCGTGGGGTGGTGGCATGAGCCGCGGCCGTCGTGTCGGCCATGGTAGCCGCGGTTGATGGCAGGGGTTGTGCGTTTCATTTGCCTTTGCGCACGCCTTTTTCTATCTTTGTAGCGCAAGCGGTGCCCGACTGAGGCCGGGCGGCATGACACGGACCAAATTTATAATCATAATACCCTAACATGAAACAGGATACTCAGATTTTCGACCTGATAGCCGAGGAGCGTGCCCGTCAGATGCGCGGCATAGAGCTTATCGCGTCGGGAGAACTTCGTCAGCGACGAGGTTATGGCAGCAATGGGGATCGGTGCTCACCAACAAGTACGCCGAGGGATATCCCGCAGCACGCTATTACGGCGGTTGCGAGGTGGTGGACAAGGTGGAGCGCCTGGCCATCGATCGCGTGTGCGAGCTCTACGGCGCCGAGTATGCCAAGTGCAACCCCACTCGGGTGCACAGGCCAACATGGCCGTATTCTTTGCCGTGATGCAGCCCGGCGATACCTTCATGGGTCTCGACCTGGCACACGGAGGACACCTCTCGCACGGTTCGCCGGTGAACATGTCGGGTAAATATTTCAAGGCCGTAGGTTACCAGCTGGACGAGACGACCGCCAGATCGACTACGATGCCATGGAGCGCAAGGCCATGGAGTGCCGTCCAGCTGATCGTGGGCGGTGCGTCGGCATACTCGCGTGAGTGGGACTACAAGCGCATGCGCGAGATCGCCGACAAGGTTGGCGCGCTGCTTATGGTCGACATGGCCCACACGGCGGGTCTTATCGCCGCAGGTCTGCTCGACAACCCCGTCAAGTATGCCCACATCGTGACGTCAACCACGCACAAGACCCTTCGCGGTCCGCGCGGCGGCCTTATCCTTATGGGTCACGACTTCGACAACCCGTGGGGCCTCACCACACCCAAGGGTGTCGTGAAGAAGATGTCGCAGATCATCAACTCGGCCGTATTCCCCGGCATAGGGCGGCCCGCTGGAGCATGTGATCGCAGCCAAGGCCGTAGCGTTCGGCGAGGCGCTGAAGCCCGAGTACAGGAGTACCAGCTGCAGGTGCAGAAGAACGCCAAGGCTATGGCCGAGGCATTCGTCGAGCGCGGCTACAAGATCGTTTCGGGCGGTACGGACAACCACCTCATGCTGGTCGACCTGCGCACGAAGTTTCCCCGAGCTGACGGTAAGCTGGCCGAGCGTTGCCTCGTGGCTGCCGACATCACGACCAACAAGAACATGGTGCCGTTCGACTCTCGCTCGCCGTTCCTTACGTCGGGACTGCGTTTCGGTACTCCGGCCATCACCACGCGCGGCGTGAAGGAGGACAAGATGGCATACATCGTCGAGCTGATCGACCGCGTGCTGCATGACCCCGGAGAACGCAAGGAGAACATCGCAGCCGTCCGCAAGGGACGTAAATGCCATGATGAGCGAGTATCCGCTCTTCGCATGGTAGCAGATCTCTGTAAAGCGATTGCGTGAAAGAGTTATCCGTCAGCCCGAGGGGTGTCGGATAACTCTTTTGTAATATAGCCGGAAGCCGCCGCGCGGGACGATATTTTGCCGTTGTCGGAGGGATGACTTTCGGGCCGAAAACGGCATTTTTAATTTTTTTGCTAAAAAAATGTCATCATGGTGAAACAAACGGCCGACGCTTTTCGTATTTACTTCAACGGATTCGAAAGGCGGCAGAGTGTCGCGGAATCCGCCGGAAGAGAATGACTGTTATATAAAAAGCTGTACGATATGCGTCAATTAAAGATTACAAAGTCTATAACCAACCGCGAGAGCGCTTCGCTGGACAAGTACCTTCAGGAGATTGGCAAGGAGGATCTTATCACCGTCGAGGAGGAGGTGGAACTCGCCCAGCGTATCCGAAAGGGGCGACCAGGAGGCACTGGACAAGCTTACGAAGGCCAATCTGCGTTTCGTGGTGTCGGTGGCCAAGCAGTATCAGAATCAGGGCCTGAGTCTGCCCGACCTTATCAACGAGGGTAACCTCCGGGTCTGATAAAGGCGGCCGAGAAGTTCGACGAGACGCGTGGTTTTCAAGTTCATATCGTATGCCGTGTGGTGGATCCGCCAGTCGATTCTGCAGGCGCTGGCCGAGCAGTCGCGTATAGTGCGTCTGCCGCTCAACCAGGTGGGTTCGCTCAACAAGATAAACAAGGCTTTCGCCCGCTTCGAGCAGGAGCACGAGCGTACGCCGTCGCCCGAGGGAGCTGGCCAGCGAGCTGGAGCTGCCGAAGGAGAAGGTGTCGGATACGCTGCGTGTGGCAGGCCGTCACATCTCGGTCGACGCCCCCTTTGCTGACGGCGAGGACAACAGCCTTTTGGACGTGTTGGTAAACACCGATTCGCCCAATGCCGACCGCGGCCTTATCAACGAGTCGCTGGCTACGGAGGTGAACCGCGCGCTGGAGACCCTCACCGAGCGCGAGCGCGACATCATCAAGTACTTCTTCGGCATAGGCTGCTCGGAGATGACGCTTGAGGAGATAGGCGAGAAGTTCGACCTCACGCGCGAGCGTGTGCGCCAGATCAAGGAGAAGGCCATACGCCGTCTGCGCCACTCGTCGCGCAGCAAGCTGCTGAAGTCGTATCTGGGATAAAGCGGTGGCGGGGCGTGCGCGAGCGACAGCTGCACGCAAAAACGTTGAAAAACATAATTGATACCGATTGCCTTTTTGACGGGCGGTCGGTATTTTTTTTTATTTTGTTGTTTTTTTCACTCATACTTGTAGAATCAATTAAAAATCTGAACTTATCATGAAGAATATCTTCCTTGCGGGGCTGTGGCGCTCGGTTTCCTTGCTGCGGGATGCGGCGGGGGCGATGCGATGTCGGATTCGATCGCGCCGGTGGCCGGCAACTGGACCGACTTGCCGTACGGGCGAGTGGCGCTACGGTTTCTACGACGACGTGGCTATCGCCGACGGCGGATTTTGGGACTACGGGCCGGTGGCGGTGACTGCATCGCGGGCCGATATCGTACTGCGGCGCGGTGGTGAGTCGAAGCATGTGGTGCTGCGCCGTGACGCCTCGGCAGAACTCGCTTTGCCGCGAGCGGCGTGGCTCTTCTCGCGGCCGCTGGTGCGTGCGACGGGATATGTGGCGGCGACGCGCGGTGACAACCGTACGATGGGCGAGCCGTCGCTCGTGCTGGACTCGGTGACCGTGCGCGGCTATCTGCCCGGCGTGAAGGCGGGAGAGAACGTGACGATGCGCAATCGAATATCGTGCATAACGACAACACATTCGGCGACGTCATATCAACCGTCGATTCATGCGGGCGCTTTCGAGGCGAAACTGCCGTGCGTATGTCTGTCGGAGCTGTCGGTGGAATGTGTGGCGGCAGGCGTGTACGGGAATATGTATTGTGCACCGGCAATGAGATAATGCTCACGCGTGATGCGGCGAGCGGCTGCACACTTGTCATGGGCAGAATATGCCCGTCTCTACAACGAGGTGGGCGTACAGGCGTTATGTGGAGGCCAAGAGGACTATGTCGAGCTGGATTATTTCGACACCATATCGCACGAGGCCTATCTCGACCGCGTGCGCAGCGAGGTCGAAGAGGGATATTTGGCCGCCGCCGCATGGACCGGGGCTGCTATGCCGCCGTGGCGGGTGCTGTCGCGTCGTTTCATGGAGACGAACAGGGCGACGACGTTGCTTGCGATGATTAAATTATGCGTCGTACAGGCGGTTTGCACTGCGCTCCGACGGCAGGACCGTCTGCCCGAATGCTATGCTTCATACCTCGACAGCGCCTTTGTCGCCCTGCCGCCAGCAGTTCCGCATGTTGTGGGCGATCCGACCGTATATTTCAACGTCCGTACGGGCGGTAGCCGCCGTTCGAAAATATACTCGCCTGTGATTGAGACGCTGCTGTATATGGACGAACACGGAATCAGGATGCTGTCGGAGAGTGACAGGGCGGCCATCGATGTTTACAACGACGGCGTGGAGGCCCTGGGCAGCGGCCGCATGTCGGCCGATGCGTTGCCCGACAGTTTCAGGGCTGCGGTCGACAGCCTGAATGCGTTGTGGTCGGGCGAGGCGGTGCAGGCATTCGTAAAGGAGAAGGGTGACAAGTTCATCGAGGAGATAGTGGATGTGCGTATGGCCATATGCGACCGTTGGAGAAGATTGCGCAGAGCGGCGTGGACGGGCGTTTTGCGGAGCTGCTGTGCGGCCAACATTCATGGCGGACATCTTCTACCGCAGCACTCGATGGGGAGCTTTGGATTTCTCTGCGATGGCGAAGCATGTCGCCGATCCCGTATTGCGCCGCTGTATCGAGGCCGAGAACGAAGTATCTTGCGATAGAGAACAGCGATCTGGACTATCCGGCGAGCATCGTGCCGTCGGAGCCTTATGCGACGGGAGACCGATGCCGAACGGCTGTGGCAGAAGATTGCGGAGCGCTACAGGGGGGCAAGGTTGTGGCGTTGGATTTCTGGGGTACGTGGTGCGTGCCGTGTCGCGAGGAGATTCCCGCTATGAAGGCGTTGGCGGAGATTATGCGGGCGGGGGATGTGGTGTTCGTATTCCTGGCAAGCAACTCGCCAGAGGAGAGCTGGCTGAACATAATACGCGAGCAGGGACTCACGGCGCCCAATATCGAGCACTTTAACCTTCCCGACGAGCAGATGCGCATGCTGGTCGACAAGTTCGGCGTGACGAGCTATCCGACGCATATCGTTGTCGACCGCCAGGACGCGTGCAGCCGGAACGGTTCCGGGACTGTGGGCCGACGACACGGCCCTCGGCGGGCTATCGACGCGTTGCTGGATTAGCCGGCAGGACGCGTAATCAAAGCGTGCCTTCCGATGTGGAAGGCACGCTTTGTTATGCGTGTTGTGGATGAAAAGAATCACCACATTATGGGCGTTTTGCCTATGCTCTGCAGGTAGGCATTTGCCTGCGAGAAGTGGCGGCAGCCGAAGAACCCGCGGTAGACCGACAGCGGCGAGGGATGCACGCTGCGCAGGATGAGGTTGCGCGTGGGGTCGGCGATCTGTCCCTTGCGCTGGGCGTAGTTGCCCCCATAGCATAGACGATGCCCTGCTTGCGTGCGCTCGGCAATGAGCCGCACGACGGCGTCGGTGAACTGCTCCCAGCCATGCCCGGCGTGCGAGGCGGCCTGGTGTGCGCGCACACGTCAGCACCGAGTTGAGCAGCAGTACGCCCTGCTCGGCCCAGCGGTCGAGGTTGCCGCTCTCGGGAACGGGAATGCCCACATCGTCGCGTATCTCCTGGAATATGTTCTGCAGCGATGGCGGAATGCCACGCCGTCGTTGACCGAGAAGCAGAGTCCGTTGGCCTGCCGTCGCCGTGGTATGGGTCCTGTCCGATGATAACCACCTTCAGGCGGTCGAATGGGCACTTGTCGAAGGCGCGGAATATGTTGCGCCCCGCGGGGAATATCTTCTGTGTGGCGTATTCCGTGCGCACGAAACGCGTCAGCTGGTCGAAGTACGGTTTGTCGAATTCGGGTTGCAGCAGAGCCTTCCAGTCGGCCGCGATCTTAACATCCATGTAAAAAAATCTTAAGGATTTTGTGTTTGTAAAAATAGTGAAAACGGTAACTTTGCCAACAAATGACAATGTAAACGTTATGAAAAGGCTATTTATGGTGCTCCTGCTGCTCGCTGTGGCAGGTCACAGCGTCGAGGCCAAGAAGCCCGCACGTCAGGATTCCAAGGTAAAGAACATAATCTATATGATCGGCGACGGCATGGGCCTGTGCCATGTGTCGCTGCTGCAGATCGAGGCGGATACAAGCCCACGGCATTCGACCGTGCCGAAAATACGGCCCTCATAAAGACCTGACTCGGCCAATAACCGCGTGACCGACTCGGCCGCTGCGGGTACGGCCCTCGCGACGGGTTACAAGACCAACAACGGCACCATAGGGCAGCTGCCCGACGGCACTCCCCGTCGAGTCGATAATGGCGAAGGCCCGCGACAACTATGCTACGGGACTCGTTGGTGACGTGCTACCTGCAGCATGCCACGCCTGCGGCATTCTATGCCCATGCGGAGGACCGCGGCGACTCGGACAAGATCTCGCGCGACTTCATGGAGAGCGGCGTCGATGTAGCCTTCGGCGGCGGCAGGAAGGTGTTCGAGAAGGCCTACAAGGATAGCGGCGAGAATTACGAGAAGCTGCTCGAGGAGCGTGGCTACGAGGTGATATACGACGAGGACGACATGGACGACGTTCATTCGGGGCCGCGTGGTGGGCCTCTGTGCCGACAGCAACCTTCCCGAACTCAAAGAAAGGCCGCGGCGATTATCTGGCGCGCGCTACCGAAAAGCCCTCGAGGTGCTTACGGCCAACGTCCAAGGCCGACAAGAAGGATGGCTTTGTGATGATGGTCGAGGGATCGCAGATCGACTACCGCTCGCATGCCAACGACCTGGACGGCATTCTGGCCGAGATGCGCGACTTCGAGAAGGCGATCAAAGGTGGCTATGGACTATGCCGATACGCACAAGGGTACGCTGGTGGTGATATGTGCCGACCATGAGACGTCGGGCATGTCTATCGAGCAACAAGACCGACTTCACGCTTCCCGAGAGCGGCATCAACTACGACTTCAGCACCTCGAGCCACACGGGTATCATGGTGCCCGTATATCTCTACGGCGCCGTGTGCCGATCGGATCAACGGCATAATGGAGAATACGGAGCTGTCGCAGAAGCTGCAGCAGCTCATAGGCGTAGCCGACAAATAGTGCGGCCGATGCTGCCAAATGCACGACGGCGGAGATCTTCGTGGTCTCCGCCCGTCGCGTTTGATGTCTCTGCGGTTTAGAACTCGAGAACCTTGTCTACCTGCAGTATGCGGCAGGCCTCGCCGTCGACGAGCTTGTACTGAATCTGTCGCATGCCGCCCGTGGGGTTGGCGTTGGTGTCGCCATCCTTGTATATGGGGGAAACGCTGGCAGAAGGTGTTCTCGACGATAGCCATCTCGTCGTGCCCCCATGTAACCCCTTGTTTATACGGTCGTTCTCGGCGATGTCGGGCAGCGATACCTGGCTTACCGATTTGCCGTTGTTGGTCGAATATCCTATGAGCTTGCCGTAGCTGCCGCTGCCGTGGGCGGTGAGGTAGACAAACACTTCAGGATAGCCGTCGGTGTTAAGGTCGCCTATCTCGGCATTGGTGACCGTGTATCCCCGTCACGTCGTGCTGCAGCGGTTCGTTGACTGCGGTAAGACCCGAGGGGAGGATCGTAAGCCTATTGCCATCGACCTTCACCTCGAACGTGATGTCGGTTCCCGGGTAGGAGAGTTTCGCATGGCTGAAACCCTTGTTTTCCCGGTCTGTACGGTGGTTTCGGGTTGGGTACACTCTTGTGTCGCGCCGTTTTTGTTGGCGCCGTTCTGCGATGAAGAGCATGCCGCAAAAGCAGGCACATCGACAGCAGGGCGGTTGTTGCCGTTTTCATGTGTTGTCGGATATTTTAAGGTTGTTTGGTCTCTATCGCGCGCTTTCGGCAAGCGCACAACACAAAGATACTAAAAGCCGGCTTGCGGGGCAAATCGCAAGCGGCTTTTTATGCGGCGCGTTGCGGGTCAGTCGTCGTAGGGGGCGAACATGGTTGTGCTGAGGTATTTTTCGGCACGGTCGGAGGGAATACGACCACGATGTTGCCGCTCTCGATGTTCTGTGCCGTGCGTATGGCGGCTATCATGGCCGCGCCGCTGCTCATACCGGCGAAGATACCCTCGCGGGCGATGATCTGGCGTGCCATGTCGATGGCCTCCTCGCTCTCGATCATCTCCTGGCGGTCGATGAGCGACGGGGTCGGTATATCTGCGGCACGATGGCCTCCCTCCATGTTCTTCAGCCCCTGTATGTAGTGCCCCGCGCGTGGGGTGGGCGCATACGACCTTGATGTCGGGTTTCATCGTGTGCAGGAAGCGCGACAGCCCCATCAGCGTGCCCGATGTGCCGACGGCGCATACCAGGTAGTCGATCTGTCCCTCGGTCTGCTGCCATATCTCGATGGCCGTGTTCTCGTAGTGGGTCAGGTAGTTGGCTGCGTTGGCAAACTGGTCGGGCATGTAGTATTTGTCGGGGTTCTCGGCCACCATGCGGGCGGGCGTATGGCTCCATCGGTGCCCTCGTCGGCGGGCGTGGGATGACCTTGGCGCCGTACGAGCGGATGATCTTGCGCCGCTCGACCGAGACGGCCGAACTCATCACAAATCTCGACAGGGAATCCCAGCACGATACCCGCTATGGCCAGTCCGATGCCCGTATTGCCTGATGTGGGCTCGATGATGGTCTTGCCGGGGTGAAGCTCGCCGCTCTTGAGCGCCGCCTCGACCATGCGCACCGCAATGCGGTCCTTGATGCTGCCCGTAGGGTTGAAGCCTTCGAGCTTGGCATATATGTTTACGCGCGGGTTGGGGCACAGGGCGTTTATCTTTACCATCGGGGTGGAACCTATCGTGTAGAGGATGTTTTTCTTTACCATGGCTGTAGCGGTTTTGGATTCTCAAAAATTATTAAAAATTTTAATTCCGCCTGTAGCTTGCCCGCTGCATTTGCCGTCGGGGAGGCCATTTATCCGCATAATTGCATATTGTTGCCTTGCGTGCCGAAAATAAAAAACGTCGGGCCGATCGCGTGGATCGGCTCGACGGCATAGTGTATTTGTCTCAACCGATACGTTACTTGGCCTCGGCGAAATACTTGTAGAATAGAAAGGTATGGTGTCGATACCCTTGTTGAACTGCTCGAGGCCGTAGCTCTCGTTGGGCGAGTGTATGGCATCCTCGGCAAGGGCCGAAGCCTATGAGCAGCGACTTGATACCGAGCGTCTGCTCGAAGGCGCTGATGATGGGTATCGAGCCGCCCGAATAGAAGGGCAGAGGCCGCTTGCCGAAGGTGTCGAGAATGGCTTTTTCGGCTGCCTTGTAGGCGGCATGTCGGTCGGTGCCACGTAGGGGCATGCCGCCGTGCAAAAAGCTCACCTTGACCTTGACGCTCTTGGGCGCGATGGCCTTGAAGTGCTTCTCGAAGAGGCGGCCGATCTTGCGGAAGTCCTGGTTGGGGACCAGTCGCATCGATATCTTGGCCGAGGCTTTCGACGGGATGACGGTCTTGGTGCCCTCCCTCGGTGCCTCCCCAGATGCCGTTAACGTCGAGCGAAGGACGCACGCCCGTGCGCTCCATCGTGTTGTAGCCGGCCTCACCCTCGACGTCGCCTATGGCCAGCGCCTGCTTGTAGTCGCGTAGCGAAGAAGGGGGCCTTGTTGAAGGCCTTGCGCTCGGCGGGGGCCTTAAGCTTCGCGCACGTCGTCGTAGAAGCCCGGTATGGTGACACGCCCGTTCTCGTCGATGAGCGATGCCACGAGGCGGGTCAGCACGTTGGCTGGGTTGGCCACGGCGCCGCCGAAGAGGCGAGTGCAGGTCCTTGTTGGGGCCCGTAACCTCTACCTCCATATATGTAAGGCCGCGCAGGCCGCATGTGATCGACGGCGTATCCATAGATATCATAGAGGTGTCCGACACCAGTATTATGTCGGCCTTGAGCATCTTCTTGTAGTCGGCGCAGAACTTGTAGAGGCTCTGCGATCCGATCTCCTCCTCGCCCTCGAGCATGAACTTCACGTTGCAGGGGCGTGCCAGTGGCGCACATGGCCTCGAACGCCTTGACGTGCATGAACGACTGGCCCCTTGTCGTCGTCGGCGCCGCGGCCCCAGATGCGGCCATCCTTTATGACTGGCTCCGAAGGGGTCGGTGTGCCACTCCTCGCGCGGGTCGACAGGCATCACGTCGTAGTGGCCGTAGACGAGTACCGTCTTGGCCCTGGGGTCTATGATCTTCTCGGCGAAGACCACGGGATTGCCTTCGGTGGGCATCACCTCGGCGTGGTCGGCGCCCGCCTTGACCAGCGCGGCGGCCAGCCACTCGGCGCAGCGCTGCATGTCGGGCTTATGTTCCGACTGTGCGCTTATCGAGGGTATGCGCAGAAGCTCCGAACAACTCGTCGATGAATCGGTCGCGGTTACGGTCGATATATTCCTTTACCTTTTCCATGTGTAGTCGTGTTTGTGGTTACTCAATTCCGCAAATGCCCTTTATCTCGGCAATGAAGCGGGCGGCCAGCGCGTCGGCCTCACCGGTCGAGCGGGCCTCGGTGTAGGACGCGGATGATGGGCTCCGGTGTTCGACTTGCGCAGGTGTACCCAGTTCTCGGCAAAGTCGATCTTTACGCCGTCGATATCGTTCACTTTCTCACCTGCGTAACGCGTCTTCATCTCGTGCAGCACTTTATCCACGTCGATCTCGGGCGTGAGCTGTATCTTGTTCTTCGAGGCGAAGTATGCGGGGTAGGTAGCGCGCAGCTCGGTCATGGTCATGCCCTTCTTGGTGAGGAAGGTAAGGAAGAGGGGCCACGCCTACGAGTGCGTCGCGTCCGTAGTGCAGGGCGGGGTAGATGACTCCGCCGTTGCCCTCGCCGCCGATGACGGCACCCGTCTGCTTCATCTTCGCCACGACGTTCACCTCGCCTACGGCCGAGGCCTCGTACTGCCGCCGCCGTGTGCGACGGTGACGTCACGCAATGCGCGCGACGAACTGAGGTTGGAAACCGTGTTGCCCTTGCAGGCCGAGAGGATATAGTCGGCTACAGCCACGAGCGTACTCCTCGCCGAACATCTCGCCGTTCTGGCATACCAGCGCGAGGCGGTCAACGTCGGGATCGACGACGACACCCAGGTCGGCCTTCTCGCGGACGATGACTTCCGAGATCTGCGTCAGGTGCTCGGGCAGCGGCTCGGGGTTGTGGGCAAAAGTGGCCCGTCGGGGGTGCAGTTGAGCTCCACGACCTCGCAGCCCAGCTCGCGCAGCAGGCGCGGCGCACGGATTCCGCCAACCGAGTTCACGGCGTCGACGACGACCTTGAAGTGGCGTGCGCGCACGGCCTCGACGTCCACCATGTCGAGCGCCAGTACCTGTGCTATATGCTTGTCGTTGAAGTCTTCGCGCAGTATCACCTTACCAAGTGCGTCAACCGTGGGGTAGTCGAACGACTCCTCCTCGGCCAGCGCGAGTACGCGCTTGCCCTCGGCGTCATTGAGGAACTCGCCGTGCTCGTTGAGCAGCTTGAGGGCGTTCCACTGCTTTGGGGTTGTGCGAGGCGGTGATGATGATGCCGCCGTCGGCCTTGTGGGTGATTACGGCCATCTCGGTGCCCGGGGTGGTGCAGAGGCCCACGTTGATCACGTCGGCGCCGCAGCCCATCAGGGGTGCCCTCGATTATGTCGTTGACCATGGCTCCCGATATGCGGGCGTCGCGGCCCACGACGACGGTGAGGCGCTTTGCCTCCGTTCTTCTCGCTCATGAAGCGGACGTAGGCCGTGGTGAACTTAACGATGTCGATGGGCGTAAGGTTGTCGCCCTGGGCACCGCCGATCGTGCCTCTGATGCCTGAAATTGATTTGATTAGTGTCATTTTAGTCTATGTTCTGTGTTGTTGCGTGCGGTTTGAAAATGGTAGTTTTATTTTTGTAATTCGACGTAAATATATTATTTTTATGCCACATAAAAAAGGTAAACCGATAAAATTCGTCAAATGTCAAAGAGAATAATACCTTCTTCCGAGTTGATTATCAATGACGACGGAACGGTGTTCCATCTGCATCTGCGTCCCGACCAGATTGCCGACACGGTGATCATGGTAGGTGACCCGGCGCGTGTGGAACTCGTGGCTTCGCGTTTCGAGGAGCGGGAGTGCCGTGCGGCCAACCGCGAGTTCATTACGGTGACGGGACGCTATCGCGGAAAAACGCATGAGCGTGCTCTCGACCGGCATCGGCATCGGGAACATCGATAATCTCGGTCACGGAGCTGGATGCGTTGGCGAATGTCGATTTCGCCACGCGTACGGTCAAGGAGAATTTCCGCCGCCTGACGCTGGTGCGTCTGGGAAACGTCAGGGCGCACTGCAGCCCGATATCGAGCTGGGCGACGTGGTCTTCTCGCGTACGTCGGTCGGCTTCGACGGTCTTCTGAACTACTAAGCAAGGGACGCAACGACGTGTGCGACCTCGAGATCGAGCGTGCCTTCATGCTCACACGGGGGAGCGACCTGCTGCCGAAGTTTCAAAAGCTAAACGCCTCGAGATTGCGCCAGCCAGCTGTTCGCCGACACCACCACCGAGGGCATCCACCATCGCCGCGCGCCCCACGCCTCCGTATGGACGATGCGTCTCGAGCCTGCCGACAACGACCTTAACGCCAAGATCGAGTCGTTCCGCTACGGCGACCGCCGCATCAACACCAACTTCGAAGATGGAGGATCGCTCTCGCGGGTCTCTTGCGTAATGACCGGGACACCGTGCCGCCACGATGGTGCACCATCATCGCGCAGCGTGTGGCGCGCAACGCCACGTCGAGCCGACGATGGCGCCGTCCCCGATTGCCGCAACGAATGAGTATCAACAACGAAAACACAATATCAGAGATGAAATTTCTACAGTAAGTTCTGCGCTGCTGTCGCTTCTGGCGACCACGCAGTAAGGGTTATAAGCAATAAAGAGTTCGATTCCCATCTGGAGTATTTCCTCATGTCGCTCAAGGACGACCAGCCGACGGTTACCACGTCGGGATCTGGGAGACAACGCTCATCGAGGTCGATCCCCCGTCGAGAACGTCGAGCGCGAGGTGTATCATCGCGCTCCGGACAACTGATGCTTTCGACTTTCGCTGAAGGGGTTCCCGAGATGCCTGTGATGGAGGGTGAACGACGACGTGAAAGGAATACAGATCACGTGGAACAGCGGCCACCTCTCTATCCCGGCGCCAGCGCCGTGACTATCCCGAGGGCGTGGGCACCGGCTTCACAAGGCCCTGACGATGGATGTCGACATGCTGAACGGTATCAACAAGACGATCTTCGCGACGGCGCGACGACGGCTGCGTCCCGTCATGAACGGTATATATTTCGACTTCGAGCGGCTCGCTCACAACTAATTTGCGACGGTTGCTTACAAACTCGTGAAGTACGTCCGGAGGAGAACGGCGGTGACTTCTCGTCAGTAGTGATTCATCCTGCCCAAGAAGGGCCAACCTGCTCAAGACGCTGCTGCTCGGGAGGAGGCCCGTGACATTGTGTCGTTCGACGCCCTGGCAGCGAACCTTCGAGCTCAAAGGCGTTCCTGGTGTGCCGCCCGGGATCGAGGGCACCACCGGAACTACAACGCCGTAGTCACCTTCGGCCAACCCCAACAAGGTGCTGTCGACCGCGTGAGAGTCCTCAACGGTATCAAGCGTGTGGTCGTATGTTTCGGGAACCCCACGACCAACCTCAGCCGCATGGACATCGCGGCAAAACCGCATCGACCTGACGGCACCGGACTCAAATCGACTTCGGTATCGCGTCGAAGACCATTCTCCCGCAGCTACGAGGAGCGATCCCGGCTGACGATAGGGGTTCAAGTCGACGTTCACTTGTCGAGGAATACTCTGCTTTGCTCAAACTTTTCACAGTTACCGTCGGGC
>VOFK01000615.1_pt1 | contig 19347 bp, 25 predicted proteins | sample 5384121 | NCBI WGS metagenome assembly VOFK01 (sample SAMN12384730, study PRJNA508395) | human gut metagenome | isolation source: healthy gut J | host: Homo sapiens
ATAGTACATTATAATAGATTTAAAGAATTATTTGAGTACTATGATAAAATGTTAAATAAAATAAAACAAAACTCACAACAGTAAGTTTGTTTTTTTATATCCTAAATTTTTAATTATGAAAATACTGCAATTTTAGGTAAAATATATAACATTACAAATAAACAAATGCTAAACCAAAAACTCAATGGCAGTTGTAATTATTTGTAAACCTTATCTTTAGATGCACAAGCAACCCAAACATTTAAACTTACTAGTAGCAAATGCTAAATATATAATACTGAATATAATCCTACGATTAAGAATACAAATGCTAAACCAAATTTAACGTAAGAAAAAGATTGCACCTAATATTAAAGCACATATCATTATTACACTCCTGAAAGTCCAATTGCTGTAAGAATTTTCTTAAAATTAGTATCAGCTTTTAAACATAACTTTACCCATAAGTGTAATCATTCCCTGCCAAAGTAACAAAGTATATAGCAACAAAGAAGAATGATTTAAAGAATACTGGTGCAAAAATCTAAGCATTCAAAAACCAGATAAAGATGATGTAGATAACATACTGAATCCTGAGAATAAACCAGCTAACATGCTTGAAAGCGAATTCATTAAACAGTAAACAAATAAACCTGATGCTAGTGAACATACTGCCATAAATATAATACTGATAATTAAATTAGAATCTGTATTATAGTTTTTAATAGTTGAAACAGGATTTGTAAATGATCCTTTTAATATAGAACCAAAGTCATCAAATGCTCCAACTGTTGGGGTAATAGGTTGAGCAGCAGTAACATCTTCAAGAACTTCACTAGTTTCTTGACAGTTACATACTTCTCCTTCCTCTAATTTTTTACCACACTTTGTACAAAATTTTGCCATTATAGCCTCCTAATTATTAATATATTGAAAAATATGTAGGTAATGATCTAACATTACGTAATTTATAACTCTTACCACTCATTTCATATGTTAAATAAACATAGTCATAAGTGCTTTTATCTTTAGTCTTTGTTTCACCAACAGAATCATAAGAAACTGTGTAATCAAAATACATTTTTACTTGTAATTCAAGATATCCATCAGTAGTTGAACTAATTGAATAATATTTTACATCCGTAATATCCATCTTAGTTAACTTTCTTGAGGAAGCTTGTAAACTACTTAAATAACTTTCATAAGATGAACTTAATTTTGAATCAAATGATTTTTGAATTTAATTCAGCAAATTTCTTATTAGCAAGAACTCCAGCATAAATTTCTTTTTAAATCATCTTTAGCTTGTTTAGTTAAAGTTGTTTTCATAGCTTCAGAAATATTGCTACTCTTTACTCTTGCTGTATAAGTATTATAGTATTTACTTGGTGTATCTGTATCTTCAATTACTATACCATTTTTTAATGTAACTTTAATTGGAGTTTTTTCTCCTAATACTTGATTTAATACATAAACATCATTAGTAGATGTTGATTTATTTTTTATCAAGATATTTCTTATCTACTTTAATACCAGCATATACAAACAGTTGCACCAGTTGGTACAGTGATTTGATAATCTTCAACTACTTTTACAGTGAAAGAACTTGTTAATTCCCACTTATCAAAGAAAAGTAATGTTTTTTATTAGACTTTTGTAATTTTATATCAACATCTTTTTCACCACTACCACCTTCATATGTATAAGTAACTGGAACAGTAGCAGTAAGTTTTCCAAGACCATATTCTATATTACCAAGTTGATAATTAGTAATTTTTCTCATTTCACTTTCTTGAGCTTTATAAATTTCTTTAAATGCATCTTTAGATACGAAAGTCTTATCACCACTTTCTACATTAACCATATAACTATATAACTTATCATAATTCTTTGTAGAAATAGCATCTATATAGTTTTTAACTAATCTTTTTGGACTAGCTAATGATGAACCAACTGCAACAAAAGCTATTAACAAAACTACTACTGCAGAAACTGCTGCAATGATAATCTTATTTTGTTTTGTCATTGGTTTTTGATGTTTTTACTGGTTGTTGTTGAGCCTTAGGACTCTCTTTTTTTTCTTCGGCAACTTCTAATTTTGCTCCACATTTTTCACAAAACTTTGCGCCTTTTTCATTTTTTGTTCCACATTCTCCGCAAAACATTTTATCACTCCTTTATACTACAAAGTCTACCATAATTCGACTTTTTTTTTTGTAAACCAATTTTGTAAACCAATTATTAAATAACTTCTTCACATGATCTTTTTATTTATGTCATGCCATTTCCACTTGGTAATAACATCCATATCAGTACCATATTCTCTAATATGTTCTTTATGCTCAACTAACTTATTAAGACACTCTTGATAAAGAAAACTTCCCCTATTTTCTAAATAATTTAAATGTTTCAAAGCATCCATTACTAAGTGATAACGGTCAATCTTGTTTTGTACTCTCATATCAAATGAAGTGGTAATTGTTCCTTCTTCAATATAACCATGAACATGCATGTTTTTATTATGTCTTCTTATGAGCAAGTTCATGAATAACAGAAGGATAGCCATGGAAATTAAATATAATTGGTTTATCTTTTTGTAAACAACATATCAAAACTTACATCATCCATTCCATGTGGATGTTCAGTATCTGATTGTAATCGCATTAAATCAACCACATTAATAGTTCTAATTTTTAAATCTGGGAAAGCATTATGTAAAATTGAAACTGCTGCTAATGTTTCTATTGTTGGGGTATCTCCACAACAAGCCATTACAATATCAGGTTCTTCTAAACCATCATTACTAGCCCACTCCCAAATACCAATACCTAATGTACAATGCTTAATAGCTTCATCCATACTAAGCCATTGATAACTAATATGTTTAGATGCCACAATAGCATTAATATAGTTTCTACTCTTAATGCAGTGATCAAAACAAGATAGTAAACAATTAGCATCTGGTGGCAAATAAATTCTTGTAATATATCCGCTTTTTTTGGTAATTAAATGATTTAAAAACCAGGATCTTTGATGTGTAAAACCATTATGATCTTGCTGCCAAATATGAGATGTTAAAATGTAATTTAATGATGAAATATCATATCTCCAAGCAAGTTGTCTACAAACCTTTAACCACTTTGCATGTTGACTAGCCATAGAATCAACTACCCTAATAAAGGCTTCATAACAATGGAAAAAAAGCCATGTCTTCCGTTAATAAGTATCCTTCTAACCATCCTTCACATACATGTTCAGATAGATATGAATCAATAACTCTACCACTATTAGAAAGATATTCATCACTATCCAAAATCTTTTCCTTCCCATTGTCTTTTTTTGTAGCATCAAATATGTGATTTAAACGATTGGAAAGGGCCTCATCCGGGCCAAATATTCTAAAATTATGATTATCCTCATTTAATAATATTAATCTCTCAACATATTTTCCCAGTTGCATCATATCAGATGTCATTACTCCACCATGGTTAGGAACCAAAACTCCAAACTCTCTGAAATCAGGAGTTCTTAAACTTTTTAATAAAATACCACCATTAGCGTGAGGATTAGCGCCCATTCTATGATTTCCAAGTGGAGTCATATTTTTGATTTCTGGAAGGACTCTACCATCTTCATCAAATAACTCTTCTGGATGATAACTTCTAAGCCAATTTTCAAGCAATTTTAAATTTTCCTTATGATCTTCATCTATTACGATAGGTACCTGATGAGATCTAAAAACTACCCTCTATTTTTTTACCATCAACAACTTTAGGACCAGTCCATCCTTTTGAGTCATTAATATTATCATTGGCCATATAGGGCGAGATAAATCTCCACCAACTCTTGCATTTTTCCAAATAATTTCAATTTCTTCAATAGCTTTATCCATTACTTCAGCCATTTGTTCATGAGCCTCTAAAGGATCTTCACTTCTTACTATATAAGGATTATATCCATATCCTCTGAATAACTCTAAAAGTTCTTCTTCACTAATACGTGCTAAAACAGTTGGATTAGCGATCTTATAACCATTCAGATGTAATATTGGAAGTACTGCCCCATCTGATTTAGGATTGATAAATTTATTTGAGTGCCAAGAAGTTGCAAGAGGACCTGTTTCGGCTTCCCCATCACCAACAACACAAGCAGCTATTAAATTAGGATTATCAAAAACAGCTCCAAAAGCATGACTTAGACTATATCCTAACTCCCTCCCTCATTTATTGAACCTGGTGTCTCTGGTGCTGCATGAGAAGAAATACCGCCCGGGAAACTAAATTGTTTACATAACTTCTTTAATCCCTCAAGATCTTCTGTAATATTAGGATAAACCTCACTATATGTTCCTTCCAAATATACATTAGTAACACTTGCCTGACCACCATGACCCGGACCAGATATATAAATCATATCCAAATCGTATTTCTTTATAACTCTGTTTAAATGTGTATAAATAAAATTTTGACCAGGTACAGTACCCCAATGTCCAACTAACTTAGGTTTAATATCTTTTAACTCTAAAGGTCTTCTTAATAATGGATTATCCATTAAATACATCTGACATGCCGATAAATAATTGGCAGTTCTAAAATATTTATCAATATTGTTTAACTCTTCTTGACTAAGTACGTTCATATTTTCTCCTTTTTATTCATTCTTTTATAAGCTTGTATCATAATTGTTAAAAGATAACAATGGCATAACACTTAGAATATTATTTTGTACAAATGTGATTAACTTTTCTTCATCAGTTGTTGTAATTTTTTTAAGCGGTGTCTTAGTTTCTAAAACATTCACTTCACTTATACTACTAATATTAGATTTATATACCAATTTAATAAAACTATTTTCATCAGTTGCCTTCTTTTTCATTTCAAGATCTAAACTACTATTATAAGTATTATCATCTTCTTTATTTAAAGTGTAAATAACAGTTCCAAGTACAGCCTTTTTTAGCATTACTAGTGGTCATTGTAAAATTAACTTTTTGCCCATCATATTCATATATACCAGATGAAACATTTTTTATTCTCATCTTCTAACTTTACTCTTACTTTGTTTTCTTTTTCCTTAACCGCATTAAACTTTAAAACTTTCTTACTTCCTTCATTATAAGTAAAAGTCATATTACTTTTTCTATCAGAATCAAGATATGTATCTAATAAATACGTATCATTATTAGAAACTATTTCATGTCTTAACACTTTAAGATTTTTTACATATACATTATAATCAAATAATTTTTCTTGACTATTATATTCCTTCCTTAATGCTTTAATCTGATCATCTAAATATTTCTTGTATTGATCAACATTATCATCTTGAAAAACCTTAGCTAATTTTTCTAAAAAGTTTTTTATTATTTTGAATATCCTTAAGTACTGATATATAAATATTTGCTTTATCTTTTTCAGTAACTTCAACACTTATCTTTTGAACCCTAACATTTTTTTCACCTAATTTTATACTTTGTCTTACTTTTACCAATTTTTTATTATTCATATTATTTCCTACTGCTTTAAAGAAGGATTCATAAATAGTTACTAAATCTTCATAGGTAAAATCTTTCAGTTCTAATATATCATTATATATATAGTAATAATTATCAAATATATTTTTAAGTGTAAAACTAGTCTTATTATCTTTTTGTAAATACTCTAGTTCTAAATTTACTAAACTATTATAGCTAAGTTTACAATCGCCATAAAGTTTCTTATCATTTTTATCATAAGAATAATCATTTACTAGATTAATGTTATGTACTTGGTTAGCATCATTAATATTAAACGATAAACTAGAACTTTTCTTAGCTTTACTTATTTTCATAACTTCCATTGGAAATAACTTTTCTGCCTGTTCATTAGAAAAAAGTGTATTTTTATAATTGATAAGTGCTGTTTTAAAAACATATGGTGTATAATTCATAACTACTACTCCACCTATTATTAAGAAAACAGAAACAAAAAGTAAAACTATAACTAGTTTTTTTCTCATCTACAACCACCTCTTATTATAAGTATATAATATCATATTAAGACATAATAAGCTAGTAAATTTAATAGTTTAACCATTATTTTTTTTTGGTATAATATTAGTGGAGGTATATATGGAAAATAAATATATTAGTCTATTACTAGAAAGATGTTTATCTTTTAAAAAGAGTAAATCTTTATTTATTAGCTATGATAAAGTAAATAAAGAATTTGTAGAAAAATTAATAAACCACGCCAAAAAAGATGGGAATAAATGATATTTCTTTTGATGAAGAGGATATATTTTTAACCCATCAGAAACTAAGTACTGAAACTATCGAAGAAATCGAAAAAGATCCCTATTTCAATAAAAACAAATGGGATGAATACGCTAAAAAAGATGCTTGCTTTTTAATGCTAGAAACAGAATTTCCTCACGTTATGGATGACATAGAACCTAGCCGTATAGCCAAAGCTCGTTTTATGAATAGGTCTACTCGTGAAATTTTTAGACAAAAAGAAGTTAGCTATGAAATATCTTGGTGTATAGCTGCTCTACCAAATGAAATATGGGCAAAAGACTTATTTCCAAATGATAAGAACGCTTATCAAAAACTTGAAAATATAATTTATGAAATGTGTATGGTAGATACCAAAGATCCAATTAAAAGTTGGAATGATTATATTAACAAAAGCAAAGAAAAAGTTAAAAAATTAAACGACTTAGAAATCAAATCTATGCATTATACCAATGGGCTAGGTACCAATCTTACAGTTGAAATGCCACAAAATACACTTTGGGTAAGTGCAGCCAATGAAGAACATGATAATATAATTGTTAATATGCCAAGTTATGAAATTTTTTCATCCCCTGATTACAGAAAAACTTCCGGCATTGTATATAGTTCTAGACCTTTAATTTATGGAGGTGGAACAATTGATGAATTCTTTATTGAATTTAGGGACGGTAAAGTTATAAATTATGATGCCAAAGTTGGGAAAGAAATATTAAAGGGAATTATTGAAAGTGATGAAAATGCCTGCTATTTAGGAGAAGTAGCATTAGTTAATAATAACTCTCCAATTTCTAACACCAAACTAGTATTTGGTACTACTCTTTTTGATGAAAATGCATCATGCCACCTAGCCCTTGGTGATGGCTTTTCAGAATGTATTAAGAATGGAGCTAATCTAACAAAGGAAGAACTTTTTAAAAAGAAGGTATTAATCAATCTAAAAACCATGTAGACTTTATGATAGGAACAAAAGACTTAGAAATAGAAGCTGAAACTAATCAAGGAAAAATAAAAATATTTACAAAGGGTAACTTTAGTATCTAATAAAAAATGTTGAACAAAATCGTTCAACATTTTTTATTTAACTTTTTGAATATAATTTAAATAATATCCAAAGTTTGTTTTATCATATGTGTATACATATTTAAATTGTGGTAACTTTTCTTTATCTCTTACTATATCGAAATTATCAGCAGTTAATCCCCCTATTTTATTGGCAGCTTGAGAATCGGTAGATACTGTATTTGTAACTTCATTAATAATTGCATAAGCAATAGTAATTTCTAACGTATCAGTACTCTTTACTGCTTTTTATTACCTTTCTTTGTAAATAAGAAGCACTAGTACCACCACATCCACCTTCACTAGGTTTTATAGAATAAGAACCATTATAATATTGATAACTAGTACATCCCTTATGAATTGAAAAATCTTTATTTATTAATTGAACCTGAGTTCCAAATAAAATTTTAACATTATTTTGAAAACTATCACCTGTAACATACAAGTTATTGCCAAGCCCATTATTGGATTTTTGTATGACAAGAGCTCTTAAATAATCCTCACTCAAATCAGTTATATTAGTTTTATCCTTACCATAAAGTGTATCAGCAAGTTCTACGTTAGAAACAAAATAAGTATCATATTGATCTACCAATTCATTAATATAAGGACTATCTGTTGAAATCTCCTCCGTTTTATTATTTTCTGTAACATCTTTATTCTTTTCTGTTGTATTTTTATTTTCCGTAGTAGTATCTTTTTTATTTATAACTTCAAAACAATAATAACTTCCTACTCCTCCTACTGCAAGCCCAATTATTAACATTAAAATTACTATAGGCCACACTTTTTTTTTTGCTTTTTCTTAACCACTTTTTCTTCTTCCATACTATCCTACCTTTCTATCAAAAGAATAAAATGAAAATCATATTTTGTCAATCTATTTACCTAAATTAAAAATTTTTATTTAAAAACAGTGTATACTCTTTTAACTTTCCCTGATATATCATAGTTAAATCATTAAGTTTCAAAAAATCAGCTGGTTTAGTTATTTCAGGCAATAAAATATCTGTTCCAGACTGATCAAAAAGATATTTTACAAACTCGGCACAATAAAAATAGTTATTTCTCCTAAGTTTTATATTTAACACAACTAAAAATAAACCAATAGTATTAAAATGATATTTTCCCCTATTTCTATTCATCTTATTTATAATATGCTTTATTCTATTAAATCTATAATCGCTTATCTCTAAACAATAAAGTTTAGCCTGCGTATTATGAAATCTTTTAAAAGTACCATTATTAATACTTTCATGAACAAAACCACCGATAAAAAGGATTATAAGGATTAATTCTTCCGAAGGAATAAAGACGATCTAGTTTTTCATCTAACGCAATTGACACATGTGTATATTCATGAGAAGTATATAACTTTATAGCCTTAGATAAAATAGTCCCAGTATGAGTTAACAATATATAAACTTTCTTCATACACTAGATTTCCTACTCTTTTATAATAAAATTATCTAAAATATTTTTCCCTTTTCTATTTTTGAAATAAAAATACCCCATAAAATCAAAAAAAACCAAAGCCCCAAGAAAATTAACTAACAAATCTTTCATTGTATCATTAATACCAATATCTAAATAACCACCATCAACACGTGCTAAAACATTATTGTTATCATTATAAATAATCGTATAACCTATATTATCAATATTAATTACTTTATTACTTTTTGTATCATCCAAATATACCGTAGATATATTTTTAACTAAAGTATCTTTTTGCATATCAAATCTTAAAGTCTTGTCAATTCCATACTCTATAAACTCCCAACAAAACACCAACAGTCATAGAAAAACAAAAAGAAACCAATACTACAAATATGGGTGAAAGATTAAAAACTATCTACATTTTCATTTAAAAGATTAACTAATGATATTCCAACTCCAGCACACAAGAAACCATTAAGTGTATGTAGCATCGTATCCCAAATAGGTATATGTTGATAAAAACTATTAATTTCTCCTAAAATTTCGGCACAAAATACAAAAAGTAAGATTATTATCTCTAGGGTATTAGGAAGTTCAATCTTGAAATTTTTCTGAACAAACATTGGTAATGTAAAAGTAAAACTAAAGTAAGTATACATATAAAAATATTTTCTACATTAAAATTTATTATTTGTCTTATCAAACAAAAAATAACAAGAATTCTAATTATAAAATAAACTAATAAACTACTTCTTTTAGTCTCCCTTATATACTTGAAGTACACTCTTTCTTTTTTTCTATTCTTCTTAAACATAAAATCAACTCCAATATTATAATAGCATATATCTTAAAATAAACAAAAGAAAAGTATATACCAATAATAGGTATATACTAAGCTATACTAACATCTACTCCAGAAACTTTGCCACTTATAAAGTTCTTAGCCGCAGCATCTTTTACTACTATTTTAGTCAAATTAGGACATGAATAAAACATTTCATCACTAGCGGTTACTTTATCAAAAGTAGCATTATTTAAATTAATATTTGTAAGATTAGTACATCCAGAAAACATTGTAGTGGAATTTGTAAGACTTTCAGTCTTAAAATTACTTACATCTAACGATGTTAAGCCACTACATCCAGTAAACATAGCATACATACTAGTAACTCTTGATGTATTAAAACTACTTACATCAAGCTTAGTTAAAGAGCGGCAATAGGAAAACATAGCCGTCATATCAGTAACTTTTGATGTATCAAAACTACTTATATTTAAATTTGTTAAACTTGTACAACTTCCGAACATATCATACATATCAGTTACTTTTGAGGTATTAAAGTTGCTTAAATCCAATGATGTTAAACTACCACACTCCCTAAAAGAAATCTCTCATATTAGTAACTAAACTCGTATCTAAATTACTTAAATCCATACTCGTGGCAGCAGAATATTGATAGAAAATTGGAGCAGTGTTTGGATTAAGATAAATTTTTTGATTACTACATATTGTTAATATATATCCACCATTTCCATCACTCTCAGTATATGCCATTATTGAACCATCCTCATTTTGAGAAACATCCATTTTTTCAACAGCATTTTGTGGTACTTCAAGTTTGTTTTTTGTAACAATTTTAGTTATTTGTGAAGGATTACCTAGTCTGAAAAAAAGCCTTCATAATTGGACCAGTAGCAACTTCATTTTTACTATCATCTGCCTGTACATAAGTAACTTTAAATGTTAAGTCAAGCGGCTCATCTTCGCTAGGCAAATCACTAGCCGATAACTCTGTTCTATATCTTACTGTTATCTTCAATTTTAATCGCTCCCCAGCCTTTAAGGCATCTTTAGTATTAACATTTAAACCATTACTATAAGTTACACTATAACTTACATATTTCATTTGTTCATAACTAAGGCCCGTATTAGATACAACACTTACCATTGCATCTATTGTGCCAGCATTTACAACATCTACTGTAAACGAATAACTATCCCCAGGATTAAGTAACTTCACTGTGTAATCAATAGTGTTTTTACTTTGATTTATAGTCGCCGGACTTGTAGCACTCACACTAGCTGAATCAACTACCAAATTATCAAAATGAATATCCCACTTAGCACTTTTTATACTAGATTCACCTGTTATATTTAAAGTCGTTGACAAGGCTGCATAGCCTATACTTATACATAAAATAAGTAAACATACATACACTACTACTTTTTTATTTTTATTCTTCATAATATCTCACCTTCCTACTATATCAAATTATAATATTTAAAAGTTATCATAGTCAATACAAAAATAAAAAAGGTTACATCTCTGTAATCCTTTTAAACATTTTCAAATTGTGAATTATATAAATCAGCATAGAAACCATTTTTTTCTTTATTAATTCTTCATGATTTCCTTGTTCAATAATATTTCCATCTTTCATAACTAATATTAAATCAGCATTTTTAATAGTTGATAAACGATGAGCAATAATAAATGAAGTTCTTCCATGCGTAAGTTTATCCATAGCCTTTTGAACAAGTTCTTCAGTTCTTGTATCAACAGATGATGTTGCCTCATCTAAAATCAAGAAAGGAGCATCTTTTATCATTCCACGTGCAATAGTCATCAATTGTTTTTGTCCCTGACTTACTGAATCGCTATCATCTAACATAGCATCTAATCCACCAGGTAAAGTTTTTATAAAATGATCAACTCCAACAGTTCTACAAGCTTTCCATATTTCTTGATCACTAACACTTTCCTTATTAAATCTAATATTATCACGGACACTACCATCAAATAACCATGTATCTTGAAGTACCATAATAAATAAATCATGAATGTTTTCTCTTGTAAGTTTTTTTAGTAGAAACACCATCAATAAGGATATCTCCAGAATTTATTTCATAAAATTTCATTAACAGGTTAACCATAGTAGTTTTACCAGCACCCGTTGGTCCAACTATTGCAATTTTTGGCCAGGCTCTGCTACACAACTAAAATCTTTAATAATAACTCTGTTTTTATCATATCCAAATTTAACATTTTTGAATTCTATTTTACCTTTTACTTTACTTTTATCTAAATGTTTTTACTAAATTAGACTCACTTGTCATCTCTTTTTTCATCTAAAAACTCAAATACTCTTTCACTAGCAGCAGCCGTTGACTGAAAGACTAGTCATCGCTTGCGCTATTTGAGAAAGTGGATTAGTAAATAATCTAACATAAATCATAAAAGCAACAATTACTCCAAATGTAATTACATTATTAGTTACGAGTAAAGCCCCAACTACACACACAACTACATAACCAAAATTTCCAATGAATCCCATTATAGGAGGCATTAAACCTGATAAAAATTGACTCTTTCTATTGCATTCATATAATTTGCTATTAAGCTTATCAAACTCAGCATTAGACTCTTTATCACCATTATATGCTTTTACAACATTATGTCCTGAATAAACCTCTTCAATATAACCATTTAAATTTCCTAACTCTTTTTGTCTTTGAACGAAGTATTTTTTGAGATTTACCCAAAAAATAGCTCCCATCAAACCAAATCCTATTAAACTAGCTAAAATTGCTGAAATAGCCATTATCCAGTTAGTTATAAACATCATAATAATAGAACCAACAAATAAAGTTATACTACTAACCAAAGTACCTAAACTTTGATTAAGATTTTGAGCAATAGTATCTACATCATTAGTTATTCTTGATAATACATCACCAGTTTCATGTTGATCAAAATATTTTAATGGTAATGTATTTATTTTCTTACTTATTCTACTTCTCAAATCCTTTGCAAATCCATTAGAAACAGTAGTCATTAAATAACCCTGAATATAACTAAATAAAGAACTTACTAAATATATTATACATAGAAATAAAGCAATATTTTCTACCTTAGCCATATCCATACTTGGTTTAATCTTATTATAAATTGGTTTAGGAAGAGTATCAAGTTTAGCTAATGTCTTCTTAGTATCATCACTCTTTTTTATAGATCCCATTACTTCTGTAAATTTCATTTTATCACTCATACTAATATTAGGATCTGTCATTATATTCTTAATTTTTTTCTGAAATATTAGGTTTTATTCCAGCTGTAACAGTATCTGTTAAATCAGACAACTTATTTGGCGCAATCAAAGATAATATTGAACTAACCATAGCAAGAGTTAGCGCTATTATTAATAGTATTTTAAAATTACTTAGATTGCTTAATAGTCTTTTAATAGATCCTTTGAAGTCCTTAGACTTTTCAAAGTTTCTTCCTCCAGGTCTAGGCATTGTCTAACTCCTCCTTTGATAATTGTGATAAGGCAATTTCTTTATAAACTTCACAGTTTTTTAATAATTCTTTATGTGTTCCAATACCAACACATTCACCCTTATCTAAAACTACTATTTTATCAGCATTAATAATTGTTCCAATTCTTTGAGCAACTATTAAACTAGTAGCACTATTAGTATATTTTTTAATTCTTTTCTTAAAACAGAATCAGTCTTATAATCAAGTGCACTAAATGAGTCATCGAATATATATATTTCTGGATTACGAGCTATAGCACGAGCTATTGCTAAACGTTGTTTTTTGACCACCAGATACGTTTGTTCCGCCTCTAGCTATATGAGCATCATACTCGCCCTCCATTTTAGAAACAAATTCACTACCTTGACTAACTTCGATTGCTTTTTTTTTATTTCTTCTAAAGTAGGTTTACTACGTCCATTATCACCATAGGCTACATTTTGTGCTACTGTACCAGTAAACATAACAGCCTTTTGTGGTACATAACCAATTTTATTGTGAAGTGCCTCTTGTGTATAATCTTTTACATTTACACCATCAACAAGTACCTCTCCATCAGTAGCATCATAAAATCTTGGAACTAGATTTATTAAACTTGATTTACCACTACCAGTTGATCCAATAAACGCCACAACATCTCCCTTATTGGCTTTAAATGAAATATTTTTAAGTAAATAATCATCAGCATCTGGATACTTAAAGGAAACATTTTTAAATTCAACAGTTCCTACTTCTTTTGTATCATTTCCTAAGAATGTTCCATCCTTAATTGATATATCTTGATCAAATATTTCATTAATACGACGAGCTGATACTTGCGCTCTTGGCCACATCATAAATATCATAGCAAGCATCAAAAATGACATGATAACTTGCATTCCATAACTAGAAAATACAACCATATTACTAAATAAAGTTATTTTTTGAACCATACCAGCTGCAGCTATTAAATGAGCTCCAATAAAGTAAATTCTAAAGTTAAAAATTGCATAACTATATTCATAACAGGATTTAAAATAGCAAAGCAACGTTGATTAAATAACTGCGTTTTAGTTAGTTCATTGTTAACATCTTCAAATCTTTTTCTTCTGATAATTTTCAGCATTAAAAGCTCTTATTACTCTAATACCAGTCAAGTTTTCACGTGTAACACCATTAATCTTATCAATTAATTTCTGTACTATTTGGAATCTTGGCATAACTATAATCATTAGTAAACCTATAGTGAATAATAAAACAACAACACAACCACCTGTTAAAAGACTCCACTCTATACTCTTATTAACAATCTTACTAATTGCCCAAACAGCCATAATTGGAGCTTTAATTAACCTTTGTAATCCCATAGCTATTAACATTTCTACTTGTTGTAACATCATTTGTTGTTCTAGTAATTAAACTACTTGTAGAAAACTTCTTAATTTCCTCTGTTCCAAAGTCTTCAACTCTTCTAAATATTTGCTTCCTCAAATCAAGAGAAAAATCTGCCGCTATCATTGAAGAAAAATATCCTACTATAACAGCCGATATCAAACTACCAAAAGCACATCCTAACATATATAAACCCTGTATTAATATATCATTAAGTGTACTATCTTCACTTTGTACTAATACTGTAATTTCAGACATATAATCTGGTAATTTTAAATCAAGCCATACTTGAACTACAATAAACAAAATACAAAGTATTATATAAAAAATGTCTTTTTCGAAAAATTCTTAAATAATTTAAACATAAATCTCCTTTCTTGTTACTAAAAAGCCAAAAAGAGTTCCTACCTACCTCTCTTAGTAACTGCTAATAAATTGTAATACATTTAAAAATTATTGTCAAACAAACACAAAAAAAAAATAAAACCACAATAATGTGATTTTATTCTACTATTAACTCTATTCTATTATTTCTCTCTTTATTAAGTATAATAGAATATTTTTTATTATTTATTACTGCACTAGCGTCATTAATCATTCCAAATACATCACTAACTTCACCATAATCGGCTACATCTTTTGTTTTTGTATAGACGATAATTGCATATCTTCCCTTTTCTAAAGAACTAATATCTAGGCTTTTATCATACCAAACAAAATCTTTGTTTTTATTATCTGAAGTTAAAACATCATAACTACCTTTATTTGTACTTCCTAAATCAAATTTATATTGTTTAAAGGATGTTGTCTCTTCAAATATAACACTACGTTCCAAAACACTATTTTGTTCATAACTGATACCATAGTTGTACGAAGTACCAACTAATTTTAATTCCTTATCCACAAAACTTATATCATCATAATTATTAATCATATTTCGATAGGTGTTTGAAGTGCTTGTAGTAATTAAGCTTTCACGGATATTTAATTCAATTTCCTGAGCTTTTGAACTTAAATTAACTTTAAAGTTATAACCATATTTATCATCTACATTTCTTCTTGAAATATCTTTATTAAATACATTAGTAACTTTTTCTAAAGAATAATATGAGTTTGTTGCGGCTTCCATATATAGATCATAATCGCCTATCAAACCTTCACCAAAATCAATTTCTCCCTTAAACCAAGAAGAACTATAATCATATCCATTCTCGCTACCTAAATCAAAAGGAACATCAGTAGTCCAACGTTGAACTTTAAATTTATATGTTTTAGCAGTAATTTTATTTTTTAGAACTAAATAATAATTGATTTTATCACTTGCTCTATTATTAATATTTTTTATGATTAAGTACCCACTAATACTATATTTTTTTGTTGTTTTATTAAATGATAAATCATTTAAATAAAACTCTCCATCTTTTTTCTCTTTTTCTTCATCTGTTTTTTCTTTTTCAACTATTACTTTTATTTTCACTACTTTATGACCAAAACTATCTACTACTTCATATGAAACTTTATATGTTCCTTCCTTACTTGTATCTACATTATTAAATACTACTTTAATTTTACTCGTTATGTCTTTATCTTCATTATCATATGCACTTACATTTTCTTTTTCCTTAAATGTATCACTTATACTTAGATAAACATCATTAGCATTGATTACTGGCTCTAAATCAGCAATTACTGTAATTGTAATTTGTTTAGTAACTTCAGCTTTCAAGCTATCTACTACCTTATATGTAATAACATATTTACCTGGAGTATTAAAATCTACTATACCACTATATGTAATACTAGCAGTAAGATCACCATCCTCTGTATCAAACGCTGTTGCTAAACCAGCTAAATCAATTTTCTTACCTTGTACTACTTGAGTATCTTTTGCACTAATCACTGGTACATTATTAACCGGAACAGTATTATCCTTTAATAAACTAATTGATGCATCACTATCTGTTTTTAAAGTGTAACCATAACTATTATCATTAGAAGTAAGACTTATAGGTACTTTTAAATAAGTTTTTCCATCATTTCCAACTTTTCACCTAAAACAGGTAAATAAGTTCCATCATAAATTCCACTTACAATTGTTGACTTTTCATTAGCGCTAACAAATACATTAGAGCTATATCCTACAGGTATTACTGTTTGTTTACCATAAGTTCCACCAACTAACTTAATATTAGCTGCACTAACCCATTCTTTTTGATCATGTTTGTAATCACTACTTACTAAATAACTAACTACTTTATTATTAGTATCAACTGCTCTATCATAAACCATAACATACTTATTTTTTAAAAGTTTCTTACCTGTTTCTTCAAGTAATCCACCATCATAATAATACATAGTATCATTTGTTGTAAGTCCTACTTTAGGTGTTAAAGTATTAGAATCATTATAATAACTATATTGATAATCTCTTCCTTGATATGGATAAACATCACTTACATCTTTCAAACCACTTTTAGCTGTATTGATTTTCTTAAAATAAGCACTTGGTACATAAACATAACTATTTTCCCAATCAAACTTAGAGGCATAACTACCATAGCTATCTTTATTACTATTAAGATTCTTATCACTTACTATTTTATACCAAACATTACTACCAGCAACATAATCACCTGTAACTTCCGCTACAACAATGACTGGTGTTTCCATATTTTTTATATTATAAACGGCCTTAGAACTATTAGAAGCACTAGCTCTTGCCACTAAAGAAGTAGTATTGATTGCTAACTGATAATAGTTATAATCTTGAAGTCCATAATATTTATCAAAACGATAGTAGTAAGACGCTGCTTTTTTTCTCCCCAAAAAGGATCAGATGCATATCTAACATTCCATCCACCTTGTTTATTACCAAAGTGTCCGCCATTATAATTATCATGGTTAGCATTCTGATACATGTCGGTAACAAAATGTTGGGCATGATTATAAATACTACCTTGATATGTTAAGAATCCATAGGCTGAACCAAATGGACTAGAATCAACTGCCCCTTGACCATAGCCATTATTTTTTGAAATAGCTATATTACTTCTTCCCGAATTACTTTCATTTCTACCTAAACCTAATGACAATATGGCATTACCCCCATACTGACTTTCAGCATAAATAAGATAAGTTCCCATACCATATAACTTTGAAACATTACTAGTGTCTTGTTTTTTTATATTCAGCGTATTACCATAAACACTTTCCGTATATCCTAACCCATCTCTAATATATTTATTGATGTTTGCCGCAGAATAATTAGTTTTTGAGTGATTTGGTAAATATTGATAGTAATTATAATATGGAACATTTTTATTTACTGCATTATTATAATTATTGTTCTTATAGTCATCAATCATCTTATATTGATCAGTATAAAAATAATGTGCATCATAACTATAATAATTTTATTATTAAGAAGTCCCTCAGGTAAAGGTCCTATTTGTATTCCATAATAACTACTTAAAGTATTAGAAATTTTTTTTGCAAAGTTATGTTTAAAAATATTTCCTGTGCTCCTATAAAAACCTATTGAATAAACCCAAACAAGAGGAACTATTTCGTAACTGTCCTCATTTGTCCAGCCTTTATAACCAGCAACTTTAACTAATGCTCTTCTAGATGAATAATCAAAACCTAAAAAAGCTCCGTCTACTGCACCAGTACTCCTATTATTAACCATATAAGAATTAGAAGTCGTAGACGTAGTATCAGGATAATAATTAATTACTTTACTCCCCTTTAAAGTTAAATCAACTAAAGCATATTTGGCATTTACTATCTTAGTTTTGCCATTATTTATTTCAAAGATAATAACATCTTTATTAGTATTAGCATTCATAGCATTTACTGCCTCATTATAAGTTCCATAACACCCTACTGTATCAGCATAAGTACTGCTAGGATCTCCAGCCTTACCCTCTTTAGCAATAGCAACCTCATAGTTACTACAAACATTTCTATCTTGATAATTCACTACTCGTTAAGGCATGAACATTTAATGGAAATATAAATAAACAAAATATAAACATAAAAATATATTTAACATATCTCATATCCATACCTCCTAATACACTATAATTTTATCATAAATTAAACTATAGTGCACAAATATTAAAATAATAAATTTTCATTTTACAAAGTTTTACATATCAATATCATAAGTACATCACAAAAACTTAGAACACATGAATATTACATAACATCATCTCATCTTTTAATATATGAAATAATGCAGTTACTTGTTCATTTAATGGTAACTAACTATTCCACTGCTTTATTAACTTTACATTTATCAATATCGCAACAATTGAGTTTATAAACATCACTTTAAATAACAAATTAATATTTATTGTACTTATAATTAACAACACTAACAATATAACAAATTCACAAAAACATAAACACATTTCATGAACAATTGCAAGTAACATTGTATCTTTCCTATCATTTTCTACCTTACATTGTGATAAGGCTAAATATGATGAATCATATACATTATCAACTAATTTATATACCGATTGATTAACCATCAATATATAAGTGTTTTTAGCAAATAAAAATACTGATGTTATAATTCCTTTTATAACTGAAATTACATTAAATGTTTTTATTTGATCTTTATCTAAATTTTTTCCTGATACAAATAAACTTAATAATTCAACAACTGTAGAAACAACATAAAGAGTTGTAAATGTTTTAAGATTCATTAATGAAATATATAAATATAATGGAACAGCTATTAATCTTTCTATTATTATACATGATCTTAATCCACTTACTATTTTAAATTTTTGATTTTCATTTCTCTTTATTAAATAACTATAACTATCTTTAAAAAGATGAGTCCATTTCATATTCTAAATTTTTCTTTATCTACATTAAGTAACGCTAAAC
>VOFK01001661.1_pt1 | contig 19339 bp, 27 predicted proteins | sample 5384121 | NCBI WGS metagenome assembly VOFK01 (sample SAMN12384730, study PRJNA508395) | human gut metagenome | isolation source: healthy gut J | host: Homo sapiens
CGTGGTAAAGACGGATTCTGGCTGAATGGCAAACCTTTCGGACAACTGGTAGGAGCCAATCGCCATCAGGATTTTGCATACGTAGGCAATGCTTTGCCAAACTCACAGCAATGGCGGGATGCTAAACGTCTGCGAGATGCCGGTTGCACTATTATTCGGGTGGCACACTACCCCCAAGATCCTTCCTTTATGGATGCCTGTGACGAGCTCGGCCTGTTTGTGATTGTCGCTACTCCGGGATGGCAGTACTGGAACAAAGACCCGAAATTCGGAGAGTTGGTTCATCAGAATACCCGCGAAATGATTCGTCGTGACCGTAATCACCCTTCCGTATTGATGTGGGAACCCATCTTGAATGAAACCCGCTATCCGCTCGATTTTGCCTTGAAAGCTCTTGAGATTACCAAAGAAGAATATCCTTATCCGGGACGTCCGGTAGCTGCTGCCGATGTTCATTCTGCAGGAGTGAAAGAACACTACGATGTTGTTTATGGCTTGGCTGGCCGGGTGATGACGAAAAGGAAGACAAGCCGGAACAATGTATCTTTACCCGTGAATTCGGGGAGAATGTAGACGACTGGTATGCCCACAACAATAATAACCGTGCCAGCCGCAGTTGGGGAGAACGTCCGTTACTGGTACAGGCTATGTCTTTAGCAAAGAGCTATGACGAGATGTACCGCACAACCGGTTTGTTTATCGGTGGTGCCCAATGGCATCCGTTCGACCATCAGCGTGGTTACCATCCGGATCCTTATTGGGGCGGTATTTATGATGCTTTCCGTCAGAAAAAGAAATATGCGTATGAAGTATTTCGCAGCCAGTCGCCGGCCAGTCTCCAACACCCATTGGCAGAATGTGGCCCGATGATATTCATTGCTCATGAAATGTCACAATTCTCCGATAAGGACGTAGTTGTATTTTACAAACTGTGATTCAGTCCGTCTTTCTATTTATGATGGAACGAAAACCTGGACAAAACCGGTGATTCATGCCAAAGGGCACATGCCGAATACTCCCGTTATATTCGAGAATGTCTGGGACTTTTGGGAAGCACGCGGATATAGCTATACTCAAAAGAACTGGCAAAAAGTAAACATGGTTGCCGAAGGAATCATCGACGGAAAAGTAGTATGCACTCAAAAGAAAATGCCTTCCCGACGTTCCACCAAACTACGCCTTTACATAGATACCCCAAAAAAGTGAACCTGGTAGCTGACGGCTCCGACTTTATCGTCGTAGTTGCTGAAGTAACCGATGATAGTGGAAATGTGCGCCGTCTGGCAAAAGAGAACATCGTATTCACGGTAGAAGGTGAAGGAGAAATCATCGGAGATGCTACTATTGGCGCCAATCCCCGTGCGGTGGAGTTCGGCTCTGCTCCGGTGTTGATTCGTTCTACCCGGAAAGCCGGAAAAATAAAGGTGAAAGCCCGCGTACAGTTTGAGGGCACTCAAGCTCCGACAGCTACTGAAATTGAACTGGAAAGCGTTCCTGCAGAACTTCCTTTCTGCTATGAGGAACAGGCTTATGAAATACAAAGGACAACACCGTCCACTCTTAATGCACCCCCGGTCAAGGGATCATCTGAAGGAAAAGTACAACTGACAGAGGAAGAACGGCAGAGAGTGCTGGATGAAGTGGAGCGGCAACAGACTGAATTTGGAACTGAAAAATAGTACGATAAAAGTGATTAGCAGGTTAGTAATAAGTGATTAGCAGGGTAATCTGCCAACTTGTTTTTTATATGTTACTAAAGCACTATTCAAAAAAAAAGACTATCTTTGAGTACATTTAATTCCAATTATAGCCATCAATGAGAAAACGGAATACCCTAATACTATTTACTATCCATGATAGGCATGTATGCTTTTGCCTATCCAAATATGATTGTAGAACACTACACGGCTGAACGTGGTTTGCCTAATAATATCGTAAACTGTACATTAAAAGGACAAGACGGATTTATCTGGTTTGGTACCTGGTATGGACTATGCAGCTTTGACGGAAGTAAATTCCGTTCCTACGATAATCATGACGGCTTTTATTCCACAGACATTCCGCCGCGTAAAATTCAGCGCATCGTAGAAGATAAGAATGGTTTTCTGTGGATTAAGACTATCGACCGTAAAACTCTACCTGTTCGATAAAAGACATGAGAGCTTTCATGCCGTCTACGATGATGTGAAAGAATATTCTGAAAACATCCAGATTATCAAAATTCAGACGACCGAAGACGGCGACGTATTGTTGCTGACAAAAGATAAAAGTCTTTTGCGTGCGTACACCGACAAGGAAGGTAAAATAACGATGAAACAATTGCATGATTCGCGTCCTAACGTAAACGTGTACGACATGCGTCTGAAACACAACATATTCTGCGAAACAGCCGAGTTTATCAATTGATCGGTATGGATTATCAGATTCTTTCACTGCGGAAAGGCGAAGCTCTGAAAGATAAACCTGTCGACTTTATTCAGAAAAAAGGTATCTGCCAACCCGGATCAGTTCACTTGTGCTTCGTACAACTCCAAATTTTATGGTTGGGAGACAAGAAAGGCCACATTTATAGCATTGATCCGCAAAACGGAGTTGTCAACCGTTACGAGATACCGGAAATCAAACAGCCGGTTTCTAATTTGCTGGTAACGGAATCCGGTCTGATGTACATTACCACCAACGAAGGAGCATACGAGTACAATATCGGCTACAAACAGTTGACCAAGCTCCCCTTTACCATCCCCGAAAAAGACAATGGAATTATATTCTATGATAAATACGATAAGGTATGGTTTCAGGAAGGCAACCAGGCTTTGACATATTATGATCCCCTGAACAGGAGCCACCACCGCTTTACATTCCCCAATCAGAACGCAATCGGCAATTTTGAAATGCAGGATGCCGGCGAACAGGGGCATGTTCTTTATGACTCCGGAGGGGAAATTCTTCTATTCGATAGGGAGAAACTGGAAATGACCCGTATCAACCAATTGAAGCCTTTCTCCGACGATCTTCCCAATCAGCTTTTCTTCCATCTTCTGCTGGATAAAGATGGCATCCTTTGGCTGGCATCTACGAGCAGCGGAGTATACAGGCTTAATTTCCCCAAGAAGCAATTCCAACTGCTGACAGAAGTTTCTCCATCTCCGGTAGTGCCCGAAAGATCGACTTCCTGGAATCAGGGGAATACGTGCTCTCTTCCAGGCGCAAAATGGGGATATTTGGGTAGGAACCCGCTGGCAAGCTTTGTATCGCCTGGATCGTAACGGACAAGTGAAACAAATCTTCTCGGATAAGAACTATCTGTTAGGAGCCGTATATCATATTATGGAAGACAAAGACGGTAATCTTTGGTTTTCCACCAAGGGAAACGGGCTTGTTAAAGCCGAACCGGATATGAACTCACCGCACGGTCTGCGCTTTACCCGCTATAAAAATGATCCTAAGAATCCGAATTCTATCAGTAACAATGATGTGTATTTCACTTATCAGGATAGTCAGGGACGCATTTGGGTAGGATTACTGGGAGGAGGTCTGAATCTAATTTCCGAAGAGAACGGAGCAATTACCTTTATCCATAAATACAATGGCTTGAAACAATATCCTGCATACGGTCTTTATATGGAGGTGCGTACCATGACGGAAGATGAAGACGGACGTATTTGGGTAAGGAACAATGGATGGCCTGATGTCCTTCGACGGACATTTCACTGACCCCCGAACAGATCCAGTTTGAAACGTATCGCCAGGTCAGCGAAAATTCAAACGTAGCGGATAACGATATTTATGTACTCTACAAAGATACTGATTCGCAAATCTGGGCTAAGTGTATTCGGAGGCGGTTTGAATAGATTAGTCCGCTATGATAAAGAAAAGCGTGAGCCGATCTTCAAATCATACGGCATACGCGAAGGAATGAATAACGATGTAGTCAAATCCATCGTAGAAGATAAAAACGGCAACTTGTGGTTTACAACGGAAATTGGCTTGTCTTGCTTCAATAAGGCTACCGAACAGTTTCGTAACTACGACAAATACGACGGTTTCCTGAACGTAGAACTGGAAGAGGGGTAGTGCCCTCCGTACCTTGAATGGAGATTTGTGGATTGGTACCCGGCAGGGAATCCTGACATTCTCTCCTGATAAACTGGAAACACAACATACCAACTATGATACGCGTATTGTAGACTTTAAAGTATCCAACCGCGATCTGCGTAGTTTCCGCGAATGTCCGATCCCTGAAAGAATCCATCACATACGCCAAAGCAATCGAACTGAACTACAATCAGTCTATGTTCACGATAGAATTTGCCGCATTAAATTTCTATAACCAAAATCGGGTATCTTATCGCTACATACTCGAAGGATACGAAGAAAGAATGGCATTATAACGGCAAAAACCGCATTGCCTCTTATACAAATGTACCTCCCGGAGACTATACATTCCGTGTAGAAACCGTAGATGAAGCCAATCCGCAGCTGGTTTTCCAACTGTACACTGGCTATTACTATCCTTCCACCGTGGTGGTTGAGCTGGTGGGCAACCCTTATTTATGTAATTCTAGGTTTGGCAGCTCTCTATTTCAGCCTGCGCCTGGCTTTCTTCATGCTCAAAATGAAGAATGATATTTATATCGAGCAGAAAGTATCGGAGATGAAAAATCAAGTTCTTTACCAATATCTCCCATGAATTGCGCACTCCTTTGACATTGATAAAAAGGTCCGATACAGGAACTAAGAGAACGCGAAAAACTCTCTCCGAAAGGATTGCAATATGTGGATCTGATGGAGAAGAATACCAATCAAATGCTGCAATTAGTGAATCAGATTCTTGATTTCCGGAAGATTCAGAACGGCAAGATGCGCTTGCATGTATCATTGATCGATTCTTCAATGAAATGATAGCTTCTTTCCAGAAAGAATTCCGAGTACTTTCGGAGGAAAATGAAATCAGCTTCACTTTCCAGTTACCGGACGAACCGATTATATGGTATGGGCGGATAAAGACAAACTGAGCATTGTTATCCGTAATGTCATATCGAACGCGTTCAAATTTACTCCTTCCGGTGGAAGTATTTATGTAACTACCGGATTGACAGATGACGGTAAACGTTGTTATGTACGGGTGGAAGATAACGGCGTAGGTATTCCACAAAATAAACTGACCGAGATTTTCGAACGCTTCTCGCAAGGAGAGAACGCAAAAAACTCCTATTATCAGGGCACGGGTATCGGATTGGCACTTTCAAAAGAGATCGTCAATCTGCATCACGGACAGATTCGTGCTGAAAGTCCCGAAGGACAAGGGGCGGTGTTTATTGTGGAACTTCTGATGGATAAGGAACATTACCGCCCGTCGGAAGTAGACTTCTATGTGGGAGATACAGAGACAGCCCCTGTTTCGGTAGAACAAGATCCTGTTGCAAATGCCATATCCGAAGACGGTACGGAAGAAGAACCGGAAATCGACGCTTCATTACCCGACCCTTCTGTTGGTGGAAGATAACAAAGACCTTTGCCAACTGATAAAGCTTCAGTTGGAAGACAAGTTTAATATCCATATTGCTAATAACGGAGTGGAAGGCTTGAAGAAAATACATCTGTATCATCCGGATATTGTGGTGACCGATCAGATGATGCCCGAAATGGATGGGCTTGAAATGTTGCAATCCATCCGCAAAGATTTCCAGATCAGCCATATCCCTGTCATTATTCTGACTGCCAAGAACGATGAAGGAGCCAAGACCAAAGCTATTACTTTGGGGGCAAATGCCTACATCACCAAACCTTTCAGTAAGGAATATCTGTTGGCACGTATCGACCAGTTGCTTGCCGAACGGAAACTGTTCCGTGAACGAATCCGTCAGCAAATGGAAAACCAGACGACGACCGAAGAAGACAGCTACGAACAATTTTTGGTAAAGAAAGACGTACAGTTCCTCGAAAAGATACATCAGGTCATTGAAGAAAATATGGACGACAGTGACTTTAACATTGACACCATAGCATCCGGTATCGGATTGAGCCGTTCGGCATTCTTCAAGAAACTGAAGAGTCTTACCGGCCTGGCACCCGTTGACCTGGTAAAAGAGATTCGTTTGAATAAATCTATCGAACTGATTAAAAATACGGATTTAAGTGTTTCCGAAATTGCTTTTGCTGTCGGATTCAAGGATTCGGGATATTATAGCAAGTGTTTCCGGAAAAAATATAATCAGTCCCCTCGCGAATATATGAATGAATGGCGGAAAGGAGAGAGATAACCGATTACAAAATGCTTTCTTAATCGTCTCTTTTAGAAACCTATTAAGATTCGAAAGAATGAACAAGATTAAGAAAGTATTATCAGCGTGGATGCTGGTTGCCTGTGTACTACCTGTGGCAGCCCAGTATCCTGTAATTCCGGACTCGGTAAAAGCAAGAGGAGCAAAACAAGAAGCGGAGTTTGAACGGAAATCGGATGCGGCATGGGAAAAAAGCTTTTGCCGACAGTGTTAGAAGAAGCAAAAAAGAAAGGTCGTCTATAAGCCTTGGGCCTCCAAAAACCCGAAGATTTGATAAAAAGTAATATCCCGGCTTTCCCCGGCGCGGAAGGCGGAGGTATGTATACCCCGGTGGTCGTGGAGGTAAAGTGATCGTAGTCACTTCGCTGGAAGATTCCGGCCCCGGAACATTACGTGAAGCCTGCGAAACGGGGAGGTGCACGTATTATTGTATTCAATGTAGCGGGAGTGATTCGTTTGAAAAGCCCGATTAGCGTACGTGCCCCTTATGTAACGATTGCCGGACAAACAGCTCCCGGAGATGGTATCTGCGTCACCGGACAATCTTTCCTGATCGATACACACGATGTTGTGATTCGCCACATGCGCTTCCGTCGCGGTGCGCAGGACGTAGCTTTCCGTGATGATGCGGTAGGAGGGAATGCAGTTGGGAATATTATGGTTGACCATTGCTCCGCCAGTTGGGGATTGGATGAAAATATGTCTATCTACCGTCATGTATACAACAGAGGGGCAGACGGACACGGGCTGAAACTTCCGACAGTAAACATTACCATCCAGAATTCTATTTTCTCTGAAGCATTGGATACCTACAATCATGCTTTCGGTGCAACCATCATCGGTGGGCATAACAGTATGTTCTGCCGTAATCTCTTTGCTTCCAACATCAGCCGGAACAGTTCGGTAGGTATGGACGGCGACTTTAACTTCGTCAATAATGTTGTTTTCAACTGGTGGAACCGTTCCGTAGACGGAGGCGATCACAACAGTTTCTACAATATGATAAACAACTATTTCAAACCCGGTCCGATCACTCCGATAGGTAAACCGATCTCTTATCGTATTCTCAAACCGGAAGCAGGACGTGACAAAAACAGACCGCTTTCATTCGGAAAAGCATACGTAAACGGAAATATTATCCATGGCAATGCCAAAGTTACAAAAGATAACTGGGACGGAGGCGTACAACTGAAAGAAGAGGTGGACGCCACAAAGTTTCTGCCGCTAATTAAATCGGACGAGGCTTTCAAAATGCCACCGGTAACTGTAATGGATACCAAAAAAGCTTATACCTTTGTATTAGATAATGTAGGGAGCTAATTTTCCGAAACGTGACGCAGTAGATGCACGTGTCATTAAGACCGTACAAACAGGAAAGGCCATTTATGCGAAAGATGCACCGGAGTTTGTCTCTCCTTACGTGAAGAGACGGTTACCGGCTGATTCTTACAAGCAAGGTATCATCACAGATATTCGTCAGGTAGGCGGACTGCCCCGAATATAAAGGTGAAGCGGTAGTAGACTCGGACGGCGACGGTATGCCGGATGCTTGGGAAGTTGCCAACGGATTGAATCCGAACGACCCGGCTGACGCAAACATGGACTGCAACGGTGACGGATATACCAATATTGAAAAATACATCAATGGCATAGACACCAGAAAGAAAGTGGACTGGACAGACTTGAAGAACAATTACGATACATTGTCTAAACGGAAAAGTCTGTTGTAACCGGATGAAAAGAGATTAAAGTTTATTGTAATGAATATACAAGTAAGAACGATCCTTTTAGGATTATTGAGCATTGGGTTTTGTGCAAAGTTATGCGCAAACCTTTGCTTTTTACAGGTTAAGAATGACCAGATCACTTACCTGAATGATGATCGGGGAAACCGGATTCTCGATTTCTCTACATGCGGATATAAATCCTCCGAACAGGATATTCCTTCTGTCCGTAATGTGGTATTTGTACCCTGGAAAGCCGGAGATAATACTGCACGTATTCAACGTGCCATTGATTATGTAGCTTCGCTGGCTCCCTGACGCTTCCGGTTTTCGGGGAGCCGTATTACTCGATCAGGGAGAATTTTCCCTGTCCAGCAGTATTCGTATCTCCGCATCCGGAATTGTATTGCGGGGAACGGATAAAGAAAAAACAATACTGCTGAAAAAAGGCGTAGACAGAGGTGCGCTTATCTACATGGAAGGAATGGACGACCTGAATGTACAAGACACATTGAAGGTGTTTTCCCACTATGTTCCGGTAAACGCGAGAACATTGGAAGTCGCTTCGGGTGTTTCTCTGAGAAAAGGAGATCGCGTCATGGTTACCCGTCCTTCCGGCAAAGAATGGATTGCCTCTTTGGGTTGTGATATTTTTGGAGGAGGTATCAGTGCTTTGGGATGGAAAGAAGGTGACATGGATCTGACTTGGGACAGAACAGTCAGCGAAGTAAACGGCAACCAAGTAACACTGGATGCTCCGCTGACCGTAGCTTTGGATGCCAACTATGGAACTTCTTCCCTGTTGACTTATCAATGGAACGGACGTATTCATGATTGTGGCGTAGAAAATATGACACTGATTTCTGATTACGACAAGCGTTATCCTAAAGACGAGGATCATTGCTGGACAGGTATTTCCATTGAGGATGCGGAAAACTGTTGGGTGAGACTGGTTAATTTCAAGAAGCATTTTGCAGGAAGTGCTGTAATTGTTCAGCGTACAGGTTCCAAAATCACTGTCGAAGACTGTATCTCAAGAGAACCTGTTTCAGAAATCGGAGGAATGCGCCGTTGCACTTTCCACACGCTGGGACAACAAACTTTATTTCAACGCTGCTATTCGGAACAGGGTATTCATGACTTTGCTGCCGGATATTGTGCAGCCGGTCCCAATGCTTTCGTACAATGTGATTCGTATGAATCTTTGGGATTCAGTGGTTCTATTGATGCCTGGGCGTGCGGACTGCTGTTTGACATAGTAAATATCGACGGTCATAACCTGACTTTCAAGAATTTGGGACAAGATAAAAACGGAGCCGGTTGGAATACGGCAAACAGTTTGTTTTGGCAATGTACCGCAGCGGAAATCGAATGTTATGCCCCGGCAAAAGATGCGATGAACCGTGCATACGGTTGTTGGGCACAATTCTCCGGTGACGGTGAATGGGCACAATCCAACAATCATGTACAACCTCGCAGTATTTTTTATGCTCAATTGGGAGAACGGTTGAATAAAGAATGTGCAGAACGTGCACGTATTCTGCCCAGAAATACAAGTGCAACCAGCAGTCCTACAGTGGAAGTAGCTATGGAACTCGCTAAAGAAGCATATAAACCACGGTTGACGTTGGAACATTGGATCGGTGATAATAAGTTTGCTCCTTCGGTGGCATCAACCGGAGTAAAATCAATCGATGATATTAAAGAGAAAAAAGAGCGCTGCGCTTGCAAATTCTTCTTCTTCTTCTTCTTCTTCTGCTGCTGCTGCTGCTTCTGCTGCTAAATTATTAACCCAACCGGAAGTAACTGTAACCAATGGACGTATTCAGATGAACGGTGCTCTATTGGTGGGAGGCAGTCATACCACCCCTTGGTGGAACGGAAAGCTCAAAACCAATTATCTAAAAAAGGCAAGTCCGGCCATCACCCGCTTTGTGCCGGGACGCGAGGGATTGGGATTAACCGACCGCATTGATTCTGTAGTCGACTTTATGAAACAGAAAAACATTCTTGTTTTCGATCAGAATTATGGTCTTTGGTACGATCGTCGCCGGGATGACCACGAACGGGTTCGCCGTCGGGATGGTGATGTATGGGGACCTTTCTATGAACAGCCATTCGGTCGTAGCGGTCAGGGAACAGCATGGGAAGGATTGAGCAAATATGATTTGAATCGTCCTAATGCATGGTATTGGTCACGCCTGAAAGAGTTTGCAGAAAAAGGAAACAAAGAAGGACTGCTGCTATTCTATGAAAACTATTTCCAGCACAATATTCTGGAAGCCGGTGCACATTGGGTAGATTCTCCATGGAGAAGCAGCAATAACATCAATCAGACCGGATTTCCTGAACCTGCTCCATTTGCCGGAGACAAACGAATCTTTGTGGCGGATATGTTTTATGATATCACTCATCCGGTTCGCCGCGAGTTACACAGACAATATATACGTCAATGCCTGAATAACTTCGCGGACAATTCGAATGTAATTCAGTTGACAAGTGCTGAATTTACAGGACCGTTGCACTTCGTACAGTTCTGGTTGGATGTGATAGCCGAATGGGAAACTGAAACCGGGAAGAAAGCAAAAGTGGCATTGAGTACAACGAAAGACGTACAGGATGCAATCCTTGCAGATCCTAAACGCGCTGCCGTAGTAGATATTATTGATATCCGGTATTGGCATTATAAGACGGATGGAATCTTTGCGCCGGAAGGTGGAAAGAATATGGCGCCACGTCAGCACATGCGTAAGATGAAAGTGGGAAAGATCACTTTCAATGAAGCATATAAAGCTGTCAATGAGTATCGACAGAAATTTCCTCAAAAGGCAGTAACATTCTACGCACAGAATTATCCGGCTATGGGATGGGCTGTATTCATGGCAGGAGGTTCATGTCCTGTAATTCCGTGCACAGATAAAGCTTTCCTGAAAGATGCAGCAATCATGGAAGTGGAAGAAACAAATACGGATGAGTACAAGAAAATGGTAAAATCTGATATTGGAAGTATCATTTATTCCAAGTCCGGAACAGAAATTCCTGTTCAATTATCGTCCGGAAAGTATGTATTAAAGTACATTCATCCTGCTTCCGGAAAGATTGAAACGATAAATAAATCGCTGAAAATAAACGGTTTATACAATCTAAAAGTGCCAGATAAGAAAGAAGGTATTTATTGGTTCCATAAGTTATAAAGCAAGAATCCCGTTGAAGACCATTCAGCGGGATTTTTGCTTTTTATAGGTAATTTCTAATAAAAGAGTGTTATAAAACATGATACTTGTTTTTTCAACCTACAAACCAGATTTTACCTGTCGTTGCGGTCAAGACTGCTTAGCTTTGCAACATCAAATCAATCGAATTAATGCTATGATGGAACAGACTAATAATTCAACCGACACTTTGCTCGCTTCTTTTCAAGCGGGAAACATGGCAGCTTTTTTTCACAGCTGTATAACTTGCACATCAACGTCCTTTTTAATTACGGATTGAAGTTGACCATTGATAAAGAGTTACTGAAAGATTGTATTCATGACATCTTCGTGAAACTCTATACAAAGAAAGATGAATTAGGAACTATTGATAACTTGAAGTCTTATTTATTTATTTCATTAAAAAACAAGTTATGCGATGAACTTCGCAAACGTATGTATATGTCTGATACGGCAGTAGAAGAAGTTAGCATATCCACTCCTACAGATGTAGAAGATGATTATATGGAAGAAGAGCAACGCAAGAATGAATTTTCATTGGTTAGACGTCTGCTGGATCAATTATCTCCCCGCCAACGTGAAGCGCTTACATTATATTATATAGAAGAAAAGAAATACGAAGATATTTGCGAGATTATGAATATGAATTATCAGTCTGTACGCAACCTGATGTATCGCGGATTGACAAAGCTGCGTAGTCTGGCAGAGTTAATTTTAGTCAAAAGGATAATTAGTTGAGTACATAGACAGGATAACGCCGTCCTACTTATGTAAACGCTTAAAAAGGATGCAATATGTGCTCTAAGGTAAAGGATTTTTTTTTGACGGATGATGATTTTATCAACTATGTGCTGGGTGTAACTCCGCAATCAAGCTTCCCAATGGGAAACTTATTTCAGAGAGCACCCGGAAGAGATAGCAGATGCAGAAGAAGCTAAAGCTGTATTACTGGCTCCGGCAAATGTAGCCTGTGACTTCTCAATAGTTGAAAATAACGAATTAGAAGATAGGATTATTAGTAGTATAAAAGATTTTTCGGGTATTTTGTAGATAGGTTAGTATAGTTAAGATAAAGTAGTTAGGTTAGTTAAGGCATTAAAAGATTGACGCAGTCTTTCACAGGAAGTTTAATTTTAAACACTGTGAAAGGCTGCGTTTTTTTTGTTCTATTCAGGTTTATCGCTAGATTCCTGAATATCGAAAGCACTACTGAAACTGACAATTAATACGATGCATCCGCCCAATATGCCGATAAGCATATAAGCGATACGGATATCGAACGCCTGCGAGATGGCACCGATAAGCAGGGGAGCAATCAACGAACCTATAAAACTGATGCTTGACAGAATAGTAAGTGCAATACTGACCGGTGTTTTTGATTTGGCTCCCACGAAGCTGTACAAAGTAGGCACAATGCAGGATATTCCCAAGCCGACCAGCATGAAACCTCAAAGAATTGATAATTACTTTCATGGCCATAGATTCGAAAACTCCTGCCTAACAGGGCAGAAAACAAAAAAGCCGATACAGATAAAGCTGCCCGCCAGTTGCAGGACTTTCTTCTTTCCCCAAAGCTGATAAGCATAGTTAGTCAAGAAACGGCCCGTTGCCATCATAATCATAAATACAAGAAAACCGATTTGCAATGATTTAGGTACGTGAACCACTGATTCGAAATAAACGGCACTCCAGTCGAACATCGCACTTTCTACAATCAGTGCGAACAGTCCGACAAGTCCCTAACTGCAAAAAAAGCAACATTTCTGGTTTTTGAAATAACAGGCGAAAACCATTGGGAGCTTTGGCTGTATTTCTTTCCTGCGTCTTTGTATCAGAAACTTCCGTTTCCTGCGGTGCGCTCTCCTGCAAATATTTCCGCCCGGAAAGTGCAATTATAAGGATGATGATAAATATCAGTGTGTAATGCCAGATAGGGGGAGACTCCTGCCAAAATCATTACGAAGCCGATAAGTGCTCCTGCACATGCCCCCAGACTCCATCCTCCATGAAAAGTGGCCATAATGGTTTTACCATAGATACGTTCCACTTCAATGCCTTGTGTATTGAATGATATATCACATAAATTCCAGCACACACCGAAGCAAAAGAGCAGAAAGCCTAAAAGATAGACCTCATGAGCCAGTCCGACACAAAGCAGGGATGAAGCGTATCCCAAGGATACTGACCTGTACCATGCTCCGGCTTCCTAACTTTGAAACAAGATAACCAGCCAAGGGGATCGCAACAAATTTTCCGACAGGGATCATAAATAAAATCAGTCCCCAGTAGAAAGCGTAATTGGCTGCAAAAACATCCTTAAAATCAGGGATTCGGCTTGCCCAACTTGCCATACAAAGTCCTTGAGCGAAGAAAAAGGTCAATATGGCAAAACGTATTTTCTCTTTAGGATGCGTAAATTGGTTATTCATGCATTTTTTATTTTTAATCGCGGCAAAGGTATCTATTTTTTTTTTGTACTTTTTGCAGCCGATTTAAAAAATTCACATACATGAAGACAAGCGAATCTTTATTATCCATAGGTAAATTTATTGCAGAATATTCAGCCCATTTAATGGGGGCCGGAGTACACACCTCGCGGGTAGTACGTAACACAAAGCGTATCGGAGAGGCTTTCGGACTAGATGTCAAATTAAGCGTATTTCATAAAAATATCATTCTGACCATTATAGACAAAGAAACAAACGAGGCTTGTAACGAGGTCATAGACATTCCTGCGCACCCGATCAGTTTTGAACATAATTCAGAGTTAAGCGCATTAAGCTGGGAAGCAGTAGACAATCATTTGTCATTGGAAGAACTGAAAGACAAATACAAGAAGATTATTTCTGCTCCGCGGATACATCCGCTTTTCGTTTTACTACTGGTAGGATTTGCCAATGCGTCTTTCTGCAAATTGTTCGGCGGTGATTTAATTTCGATGGGAATTGTGTTCTCGGCTACCATTACAGGATTCTACCTGAAACAACAAATGCAGGCGAAAAAGATCAATCATTATGTTGTATTTATAGTCTCGGCTTTTGTTGCTTCCCTGTGTGCTTCCACCGCGCTGATTTTCGACACAACTTCGGAGATTGCCATGGCAACCAGCGTGCTTTATCTTGTGCCTGGGGTGCCTTTGATTAATGGCGTGATTGATGTGGTAGAGGGATATGTATTAACAGGATTTGCCCGTCTGACAGAGGCTTCTTTGTTGATTGTCAGCATCGCTATCGGACTTTCCTTCACATTATTAATGGTAAAAAACAGTTTAATTTGATATGATAGCACTTGACATTCTTACTGATGGATTTTTTTGCAGCAATAGCAGGTATAGGATTTGGTGCGATTTCCGATCCTCCTTTGCGTGCATTCAAAATGATTGCCATACTGGCAGCACTGGGACACGCCTGTCGTTTTTGTTTGATGACCTATTTAGGCGTGGATATTGCCACAGGTTCGTTGTTTGCCGGATTAGTCATCGGCTTCGGCAGTTTGTGGTTAGGGAAAAAAAAGTATATTGTCCGATGACGGTATTGTACATTCCGGCGTTACTTCCCATGATTCCGGGAAAGTTTGCATACAACATGGTATTTTCACTTATCATGTGTCTGCAAAATGTGAATGATCCGGACAAGCTGGACAAGTTTATGTCGATGTTCTTCTCTAATACTCTGATAGCAAGCACAGTGATTTTCATGTTGGCGGTAGGAGCTACGTTCCCGATGTTCCTGTTCCCACATAGAGCCTTTTCATTAACAAGACACTAAAACGAACTTTTATGGAGATTTTTTGGAGAACAATTGCATATTATAATTCAGCTACCTGGCTATTACAGATAGTTATTATTCTGATTGGTATTGCATTGACCGGATTGCTTATCGGCCGACCACGTCCGTGGGTGAAAATGGCGATGAAGTTCTATATGATAGGCCTGTATACGTGGATTTCTCTGGTCTACTATTATATCTACTGTGAAGAGCGTAGTTATAATGGAGTAATGGCTATGTTTTGGGGTGTGATGGCTATCATTTGGATATGGGATGCGATTACGGGATATACTACCTTTGAACGTACCCACAAATATGATCTACTGTCTTATGTGCTGTTAGCAATGCCTTTTATATACCCTTTGGTTTCATTGGCACGCGGACTTTCATTCCCGGAAATGACTTCTCCGGTCATGCCTTGTTCGGTAGTGGTGTTTACGATTGGATTGTTATTGCTGTTTGCGCAAAAGATCAATATGTTTTTGGTATTGTTCCTTTGCCATTGGTCACTGATCGGATTATCCAAAACTTATTTCTTTCAGATTCCGGAAGATTTCTTATTGGCAAGTGCCACAATCCCCGGCTTGTATCTTTTCTTTAGGGAGTATTTCCTGAATAATCTTCATGCAGATACCAAGCCGAAAGCCAAATATATCAATTGGCTGTTGATAAGCGTTTGCGTCGGACTGGCCGTGTTGCTGACTACTACCATGTTTTTGGAATTGGTTCCGAAGGGTTAATCCGGAAACATAGAAGATATTCAAATCAAAAAAAGAGGCCGTTCAAAAAAGCCTTGATCTTATAAAATCGTCCTTACTACGATAGACTGTAGTAAGGACGATTTTTCTTTTAGGAACTTTGAGAACAGTTTCTTTTATATATCGTATCGTTTACTTAATTGCGTAGAATATCCGTAAGGCATATTGTATCACTGCATCAGGCAACCATTTTTTACTCTTCGCAAACAATACCTGTATCCAGGGACCTACTTTCGTCCGAAAAGGAGGATTGGTACGTTCCACTATCTCACAGATGGCAGCACCCAACTTCCGCGGATGGCATCCATTACGTTCTTCTTTTTCTATAATCTCCAATGATTTCAGAAAACTTTCTCCGTAATCGGCATCCAGTCTTGTCTGTTCGGAGATATTCCGGTTATCAGTAAATCCGGTGTTGAAATCTCCCGGTTCTACTACACAAACCTTTATATGGAACGGATAAACCTCTAAAGCCAATGCTTCGCTATATCCCTCCACTGCAAATTTCGAAGCAGAATAAAATCCCTGATAGGGGATTCCCATTACACCACCGATAGAGCTGATATTGATAATCTTGCCCTTTCGCGCCTTTCTCATAGATGGCAAAACAGCTTTACACATATTCACTACACCGAAGAAGTTTGTATTCATTTGTATATTCACTTCTTCTTCAGTGGCAAGTGCCAATGCGCCGCCGATACCTATTCCGGCATTATTAATCAATACGTCAATCCGCCCCTGCTCCGATAAAATCCGCTCTACGGCCTGACAAACGGAAAGGAAATTGGTTACATCGACAACAAGCATTTTTACATGATTCATGTCTTCGGAAGGTTTCCGGCTTGTTCCATAAACGATGTGCCCTTGTTCCGATAACATTTGAGCGGTAATCTTACCGAATCCGGGAAGATGCTCCGGTGATAAGTATGACTTGTGGTTGCATATTTCTTATTTGCGGTATGGTACTAACTGCTCAATTATCATTTCTCCAAGATAGCAGTCATTTCTTCCCGCCAATCCGCACCATTCTTCGGTTGGAACGTTTCAAATCCCAGTTCCTTGCCTATATGGATATTTGAAGCGCCGTCATCTACAAATAATGTTTCGGAAGGAATGATATTACAATCATTCACCATAAAATCGAAAATTTCGGGTGCAGGTTTTGTGTGACCGATCTGATAAGACAAATATAGTTTGTCACAATAATCATTCAACGGCTTTTTCTTCGATGAGAAATCGGGACCGCATGCCCACGACATAACAAAAAGGATTGGTATTACTTAGAATATACACATGATAAGACTTTCTCAATTCCAATATATAATCGAGTTTATTTAGATTTACTTCATTGAAAAAGCCCAGCCATGCCTGTTTGGTTTCCTCCATCGTCAATGGACGGCCACATAAATCCCCCAGTTGTTTCCGAAACTCATCCGCGCTTAGCTTTCCTTCTTCCAGTTCTTGAAAGATGCCAGTCTGGTGATATTTATCCAGCCGGGTATCAGCATCTGCCAGTCCCAGTTTGATAAATGCCTGAACCGCTTTGTCACGATCAATATCTACAATCACTCCTCCAAAATCAAATACAATGTTTTTAATCATGATATATAATTTTCTAGTTTGCTACAAAGATACGGCTTATCTTCTTAATTTGCAGCCCGGAATGGCTTGATATTTGTCAAAAAAACATAGTGACGCTATCCTGTCAGGATAGTGACGCCATTTGCAAGGATAGTGTCACTATAAGAACAGGATAGCGTCACTATATTTTGTGTAACTTATAGAAGCATAAATGCCGATTATTTTTTATATTTGCAAATCCAATCAACCCTTTGCAAAGACAAAAATAGAGTTATGAATAATCTTCGAATTTTATTGTATATGATGCTCCTTTCACTAGCTGCCTGCCATCCGGAAGGGACGAGCGTGAAGCAAAGGGCTGGACAAGGCTGCGCAACTGATGGAGCAGGACCCTGATACAGCATCCATTATTCTTGAGACTATTCAGTCAAGCCAAATGAATGAGGCTCAACTGGCAGAGTATAATTTATTGTGTACCCAGCTCAACGAGGATAAAAACATTCCTCATTCCTCTGATAAGCAGATCAGGCAGGCGGCATCTTATTATGAGAAGAATGGCGATGAATATCAAAAATCAAAAGCATATTATTATCTTGCTTGTGTAGAAAGTGACTTGGAACAGAAAGAGGAGGCAGAAATCCACTTTAAGGAGGCAATCAAGCTTGCCAAGGAAACAGAGGAATACGATCATCTGGCAAAAATCTGCAAACGATGTAGTCTTTATTATCAGAAATACGGTAACTTTGATGAAGCACTGGAAATGGAAAGAAAGGCATACGCCAGTCAGTTGATATTAAATGATAACAAAAGTGATTCTTCGGTCATTCTGTCTTCTGCTTTAGGTATGTTTGGTGTGATGTCTTTGTTGCTTGGACTACTCTGGAAGAAAAACCGGCACGCACTTTCCCAACTGGATCTTTTCAAAGAGGAAATACTGAAAAGAAAGATGTCGAGTCGGATAAGCTGATGTTGCAATGTAATCATCTCGAAGAGAAGTATCAGTCTCTTCAGTTACATATCTATGAAAGTTCTCCGGTTGTCTCAAAAGTACGGCAGTTTAAGGAACGGAATGTTTTGTCTTCTAAAATCCCTTCTTTCTCCGAGAAAGACTGGACAGAGTTGCTGCGACTTCAAGAGAATGTCTATGGACTTGTATCTAAATTGAAAGAAATAGGTCCGAAGCTCACAGAAGAGGATTTAAGGGTATGTGCTTTTTCTGCGGGAGGGAGTCCAACCTGCTTGCTTTGCTGATTTAATGAAACTGACTACAGAGACGCTGACCCGGAGAATCTCCAGAATAAAAAACGGAGAAACTGATGTTGGCAAATTCTAAAGAGTCACTGGAAGATATTGTGAAATCATTGGGGGATTTTCATTTTGTGCAAGAAATTAATTATTATCTGGTAATGATTCATTATCTCCTTACTACATTTAAGGCTTTTCGTTGCAGAGATTAATGGTTTTTGGTACAGAAATTAGTAATCTTTTTATGCAGTCGGGTAGTTGTCCCGTTATAACGGGACGATGGGCATCCTATAGGGTGACAAATGTCACTTTATAAGGTGATATTTGTCATTCTGTAATATGATTATCTGTCTTTAGAAGAATGAAAGTTATTAAAGATACGAAATTAAATAGCAAAAAAACAAGAGTGGCACTTGTTTTTCCTAATATCCCAATAGTTTTTTCATATTTGATACATTGTCATTTTTATGCCATTTACTTTACTATGCCATTATTAATTTGTACCTAATTTATCCTCTGTCTGTTTTTGTCTATCTCTTCACTTTTTTATTATTATTGATTATCAACATATTATCATTGACGACCGTCCGTATCCGTCCGGTAAAAAAATGCCTGTTTTAGCAGTATGTCCTGTAACTTTGCAAATAAAAAGTACAGAACAATGAGCAACTTATTATTTAAAAAGATGGAATGATTTCGGTGGGTGGCTGGTCTTTCTGATACTTGGCACTTGCATTTTGAAATTTTACAATCTGTTTTCAGATGCAC
>VOFK01002192.1_pt1 | contig 19332 bp, 27 predicted proteins | sample 5384121 | NCBI WGS metagenome assembly VOFK01 (sample SAMN12384730, study PRJNA508395) | human gut metagenome | isolation source: healthy gut J | host: Homo sapiens
AAGCCTGGCAAGGCTATGATGTGCAGCTTATGTCAACGCCGGCTATGTCGACGGCGTAAGTTGATACCTTTCTCCGGTGTTGACTTTCTCACCATATAGACGCAGGGGTGGTGAAGACCGGTCTGTAGGGCAGTCCCGGGTGGCGAGTTCCTGGTCGGGGGGCAGAAAAATGGTAAAGCCGTCGATGCCTCCGGAAATAAAAGTGTGCCGTCGGAAGATTCCGAAGACGGCTCCTTGCATATATTCTCCTTCCAATGCGCCGTCTAACTGGTTGAAATTGGTAAAACCGACCTCCTGATTCTCCGGATGGACATGAATACGCGAAATACCATTGCTGGTAGTCACCAGATATTGTTATTCTTATCCTCGATGATTGCCTGCACGAAGTTGTTGCTCAGTCCGTTTTCACGATAGAAGACACGGGGAGGCTGTGTGGTCCGGCGTTTGCCCGTTATCAGTGAAAAGCTCCAGTCCGTCGGCTGTTCCTGCCCATGTCCATCCTCGTGAATCGGTGCATAAAGCGGTGTACGATTGGTTTCTGTACGATTGGTTTCCACTTCCCCGGTTCAGCGCTCTTGCAGTTTCTGTAGAAATCGATGAGGCTGATACAGGCACTAGGATACGGGCACCTTCTTTTGTCGGTCGTCAACTGATAGATTTTTTAGAATGACTTTTCAGATAAATGTGGTGGTCGTCGTCTTCCGCAAAGGCTTCGACGGTTACATCCTCTTCCGGTGATACGGGGAAAGAAGTACGGCTGACGTTCAGCAGTTTGTGCATGGCAGGGTGATGATAGAGCAATCCCCGATTGAATGTGCCGATCCACAATCCGCCCTGAGCATCCTGAAAGATGGTGCTGACTTCGGTCGAAACGAGCTGTCGCTTTCTTTTTGTTTCCAGTACGGGAATATACTGTTGTTCCCGTTTTTTTGAGGTCGATGATCCAGAAACCGTGGTAACAACGACGTATGCTTTCTCGCTCTGTGGGGTGACGATTGAAGGTGCGTGTAGTCTTGCTCGAACAGCTTTTTGCCATGTCCGGTTTTGCGGATTAAAGTAGAATAGTCCTCCTTTGCGTCCATTGCGCAACTGGTAGAATCCTTTCTCGCTTTTTTAACGACAAAGAGAGGTATACCCGAAGTTCTCCCGTTCGGATGCGGGGTAAGCTGCCCGTTCGTACAGTCGTTTGCCGGTTTTCGGATCGTAGCAGGCTACTTCGCCCGTGTGATAGAATAAATAAATCGCGCGTTCGTCTGAATTTACGTCCTGTAGCTTTCGCTGCTCATGTTCCGGCAGAGCCATGCGGATGCCTGTTTTCAGTTCCTGCAATGTCCGCGAAGTAAGCAGCCAGATACGTCCCGAATGGTCAACGAAAAGGTCTTCTACCGGTTCGTGTATATCTCTTTCCCCGAAAAAATAAGAGTCGAGGTCGGCAATGTATTCTTCTTGAGGGGAGATGGATGCACATCAGTTTATGACGATCTTTTGATCCACAGAAGAGAATCCCCGCATTGATAGATGCGGTAGTATCCGTCATACTGTTTCAGCGGATAGACGTTTTTCTGCCTTGCGGTGGAGGTAGCTGAAATGCACGCCGTCATACAGATTGACGCTCCCGTTGGTGGTAAACACCATTCTTCCGTCGGATAGCTGGAGCATGTAGCGTATTTGGTTGTCACTCAATCCTTGAGCCGTATTGACCGACGTAAACAGAAAGTCGCCGGCACTCACAGTCAGCGTCATCCTGATACATAGGATGAGGAATAGGAGTATTCTGGTGTTTTCCGGTTATTTGCCGTCATTAGGATACGGATTATGGTTATCGATGACAAAGATAGAAAAAAGTCGGGATTATACTTAGTCAAACGATTCTTTTTATAAGGAGTTTCGGGAGGGGATGTCTGTATATCAATCAAAGAGGGGAGAAATCATGCAAACGCCTGAAGCCTGTGTGCGGAGATAATTATATTTCCTATTTTTTTTGCTTTCGGTATAATAGGGAAAGCATTTTTAATTATAAAACGAAGAATAATATTATGAAGAAAACTTGTAAGTGCTTTGGTGGCAATTCTTGGTATGGGTACTCTTGCAGCGCAGGATGTAGTTAAAGGGACCGGACGGAAAGTTGCAGTTGGCGGTATTTGCTCAGAACGAGACGAAAAACCTTGCTATTCTGTCAGTTATAACGGACAAACGATGCTGGAGAAGTCCCCTTTGGGTATGGATACCAATATCGGTGATTTTACGAAGAATCTCAAACTGGCCGGACATTCCGTTGACAAGATCGACACTGTCTACCGGCAGACGCGTATTAAGGTCTCCGAAGTACATTACCGTGCGAATGAACTGACTTGTCATTTCGAGAATGAGAAAGGGCAGAAACTTGGAGTTGTCTTTCGGGTGAGTGATCATGATGTGGCTTTCCGTTATACTTTTTTGCCGCATCAGGGTGGAAGAGCCAGTGTGACGGTGAATGAGGAAAAGACAGGTTTCCGCTTTCCCGAACAGACTACTACTTTCCTGTGTCCGCAGAGCGATGCGATGATAGGCTGGAAACGTACGAAACCCAGCTATGAGGAAGAATATAAGGCAGATGCTCCGATGAGCGAACGTTCGCAGTATGGACATGGATATACCTTCCCCTTGTTTGTTCCGTGTAGGGGATGCCGGCTGGGTACTGGTCAGCGAGACGGGTGTGGACAGTCGCTATTGCGGTTCCCGGTTGAGTGACGTGAGCGAAGGAAATCTATATACGGTTGCTTTTCCGATGGCGGAAGAAAATAATGGCAACGGGACGGTCGCTCCTGCTTTTGCATTGCCCGGTGCTACTCCGTGGCGTACGATCACGGTGGGAGATAATCTGAAACCGATTGTAGAAACGACTGTTCCGTGGGACGTGGTAAGTCCGCTTTATGAAACAAAATATGACTACCGTTTCGGACGCGGCACATGGAGCTGGATTCTTTGGCAGGATGGTAGTATCAACTATGACGATCAGGTGCGATATATTGATTTGGCTTCGGTGATGGGATATGAGTACGTGTTGATAGACAACTGGTGGGATACGAGAATCGGACATCAGCGTATGAAGTCACTGGTTGAGTATGCACGTAGTAAGGGAGTGGAATTATTCTTATGGTATAGTTCTTCCGGTTATTGGAATGACATTGAACAGGGGCCGGTAAACCGGATGGACAATGCGATCATCCGTAAACGTGAAATGAGATGGCTGCAAAGTCTGGGTGTGAAGGGAATCAAGGTCGATTTCTTCGGAGGTGACAAGCAGGAGACGATGCGGTTGTATGAAGATATCCTGAGTGATGCGGACGATCATGGATTGATGGTTATCTTCCATGGCTGTACATTGCCTCGCGGATGGGAACGTATGTATCCGAACTATGTAGGTAGTGAAGCGGTGCTGGCATCGGAGAATATGGTGTTCAACCAGCATTTCTGCGATGAGGAAGCATTCAATACATGCCTTCATCCGTTTTATCCGCAATACGGTGGGATCGATGGAGTTTGGCGGTTGTTTCCTGAACAAGCGTCTGAACCGTAATAATGACGGCGGTACGACGCGCTGGACTACGGATGTGTTCCAGTTGGCGACTACCGTTCTGTTCCAGAATCCGGTTCAGAACTTTGCATTGGCTCCGAACAATCTGAACGATGTTCCGGCTGTCTGTATGGACTTTATGAAGCAAGTACCCGCAACGTGGGATGAAACACGGTTCGTCGATGGTTATCCGGGTAAATATGTCGTGTTGGCACGTCGGCATGGAGATATCTGGTATCTGGCGGCTGTGAATGCCGGAAAGGAACCGTTGAAACTGAAATTGGATCTGGATATGTTTGCCGGAAAGACGGTGGCTCTTTATAAGGATGACAAGAAGGAGGAGCCGCAACTTACATCGCTGAAGGTGAAGGAGAATGGTAAAAAGTGCAGCTGGAGATTCGGTCGCAAGGAGGTGCTGTACTGGTAGCGCGTTGATTAATTTTTTTCATTATGTGAAAAGAAACAGACGAATCTTGCTGTGTTTCAATAAAAAATACACTATCTTGCGGTAATTGTTTAACCTTAAAATATGATAGCCATGAACACAAAATTATTCGGTTTGTTTATCGCATTGTTGGTATGCCTGCCTTCGTTTGCCCAGCAAAAGCCTATAGAGAAGGTAGATAGTGATGGAGTTTATCTGATGCCCGATCAACTGCCGGAGTTTCCGGGAGGGATACAGGCTATGATGAAGTTTCTGTCTACAAACATCAAGTACCCTGTGGAAGCACAAAAGAAGGGGATTTCCGGTCGTGTGATTGTGCAGTTCGTCATTATGGAAGACGGAACATTGGATCAGGCCAAAGTTATAAGAGGAGTCGACCCCTTGTTGGACGAAGAAGCGTTACGTGTAGTGAAATCAATGCCTAAATGGAAACCGGGAATGGATAGAGGTGAGGCGGTGAAAGTACGTTTCACTGCTCCGATCATGTTTAATCTGTCTAAAAAGGATACACCGAGGCCTAATTTCCCCGAACTTGTGGTGCCGTTGGGACAGGAAGTGGAAAAAACAGGTCTTTGCAAGGAGTATCGCAAAGTTGCTCCGTACAGCCGGGCGAACATGGATATAAAATACTGTTATTTCCTGTATTAAAGATTGTGTCGGCTGACCAAACATTCATGAATATAATGACAGCCGGTATGGATGGCAAGTCAAATGCAGTTATTTATTGTCAAGGTGAGTACAGTCTGCCGTCGGATAACACTTATGTGGAAATGGTGGACAGATCGCTTGATCCTACTTTTACACAAGGAACAAAGAATGAAATCAGTGTGGAACGACTGCATGATAATCTAATCAAATTATCTTTTACGGTTCCGGGACAGGAAAGAAGATGGACGGAATATTGGTTCCGGGTTCCTTCGCCGAATGTGAGGATATTGGCTGATTGATTTTTTCCTCTGTTTATATAAGATTTTGCTTGTCAGGCGACGTAGGCTTGAAAACTGCGTGGAAATGAAGAATGAAGAATGATGAATGAAGAATGAAGAATTGGCTGCGCTATCATGCTGCAAAAGTAATTCTTCATTCATCATTCTTCATTTCAAAACGTTCGTATTAATTCTTAAAGAATCCGTTATCCTCCCATACTCCTGCTTCCTGTAGCTGTGTTGAAGTGGCACATCGATGGGTAGCCATACTTCCATATCACCTTCACCACGGTGCGCCCAGGCATAATATGGAATTAGAGTGAGTTCAACTGAAACACTTACCACATCTCATTTGCGATACTGAGATAGTGCACCCAACTCCAAATGGCTACGGTTTCTCATCAAAGTTCCATCGTTCGGTGCCGACGGATTGTTCCTCCGGCTGGCACCTTCTGTCTGCAATTAAATCTCTTTCTTATCCACTCTCAAGCCTGGCCCTTAATAGGTGAGAAGAGAAACAATGGTTCGATCTGAACCCAGCCATTTTGTGACTCCAGCAGCCAAGTAAACAGAGATTTGTGAAGTTCTATATACACACACGTTTTGCAGTACATGGCTCAACCCTGCCCTCACGGCTTAGGTGTCTCGATCATATCCTGCACACCTCGCCGATCTTTACCTGCCGATCAACGGCATTACCTGCAACATCGCGGAAGTTTTTCTGGCTTCCTGTAGCCCGCTCCTTTCTGACCGGTGCCCGCAATCTCATGGCCTGTGGCACGCTACCCAGCGTGCCGTGGATGCTTGCCCGGTTCTGGCCTGAACACCATATATTTGTCCTTGTCACTCTGGGCCCAACAGATGCATCCAGCTTGAGCCCAGTATCTCGCATTTTAGAAAAAGTCGAAATTTTCACCTGCGTTGAAATTCTAACAGTCGCTTTGCGCCATGGGTGGGAACGATCTGCCTGATTGAACCGTCCCGACGAAATCCACCACCGTAATCCGTCAAGATCTTTAAGCGATACCATCATTCCAAGCATTTGCAGACAGAATCAAATGCAGACCTTTTCTTCTCTCCGATTGATCTGGGTTCCTTTGTCACCTCAACGCTTACGATAAGTTCGGTGAACCGGTATCGCAGCTAGTAAACTCCTTTCAAAATCACGCGGCGTGTCAATTTGCGCTTCGCGGGTCCTCGCCAAACCCTTTGATGGTGCTTTTTGCCCGGATGCTGTGGGTCGGTGAATACATCCACATCAATTCAAGCTGTCCTTCCTGTGGGGGAGGAGGTGATAATTGGTTTACCCAGACGTGGTGAAAGGTCCGGTAGGGGAATCTGCTACGGCGACCCCTCATCTGTTTCGGCCTTTGTTGGTCGTTGATTGGCACCTGTAATAGAAGAAGTATTTATATTTTCAAATCTGTTTTCTTTTCTTTCGATACAAGGAGCCCAGGCATTTCCATTTGCCCAGGAGACATTTTGCCCATCTCCAAGAATAACTGTTTCTTCTTTCCACGTCTTTAATTCTTCAAGATGAAAAAGACCTTAAAATAACTTCCGCCCCATCCCGGAAAACCATCGCTGGTAGGATAAATATAATAACGTTTTGTCAGATGGGAATACAATACTTCGGGGGTCGGCATGGAATCCGGGCAGAATAGATTGCCTGATTTTTTTATTCTGTGCTGCACCTTGCATCGTTCCGATAAGGAACAAACTAAATAGAATAATCTCTGATGAATGAATGTTTCATGATAGGTAGATATATTATTAGTTCGTATGCTACAAAGATAGGTCTTATCTGAATAAAAAGAAGGGTCACATATCTGTCAAGGGGATAATTATCATTCATAATAGAAGTTGTGAACTAAATTTAGACTTTAATGGAACGGTATTCGGATATCCTTTTGATTTATAAAGCACTATTTTTTGCACTGATCTAAAAATATATTATTACTATGAGAGCGAAACTGATTTTACCTTTTCTGATTTTATACTTATTCTGTCATTTATGGCCGGGCACAAGGGCATGAAGTAACTGCCGAAGGAGCCTGGTGCTGGTTTTGCCGATCCGCGGGCTTTGCATTATGAAAATAAAAAAGGTACGATAAACAAGACATATATCGGTTATATTGATGTACATGGCAATATTAAAGCTATGCAGTATGACTTTAAAAAGAAGCGGCAGGATGAGGTGTTGATCCGCTCTTATTTTCAGCCGGATGACCATAATAATCCGACGTTTCTGGTATTGCCGGACGAACGGATCATGATCTTTTATTCGCGCCATACGGATGAGTCTTGTTTCTATTATCGTATCTCCCGCACCCCGGAGACATAACGACACTGGGAGATGAAAAAGGTGATTAAAACGAAGGATAATACCACTTATCCGTCTCCGTTTATCTTGTCGGATGATCCGGAGCATATCTATCTGTGTTGGCGGGGGATTGGCTGGCATCCTACTGTTGCCCGCTTGTCGTTGCCCGATCAGGATGATCAGGTAAAAGGTAGACTGGGGGCCTTATCAGATAGTGAAGTCTACAGGTGCCCGTCCTTATGCCAAGTATATGTCGAATGGAAAGGATAAGATTTATTTTGCTTATACGACCGGACATCCGGACAATGAGGAACCTAATTTTCTGTATTTTTAATTATATCGACATCCGCTCTTTGCAGCTGAAGGATGTCGGGGAAATATTCTTTTTCGGCTATTGCCGACGGTACCTTTAAAGTGAACAAGACGACTGACTATGTACGCCGGTAATCCATCTACTTTGGTCGATCATTCGTCGGCGCGTGATTGGGTGTGGCAGGTTGCTTCGGATGAGAATAATCATCCGGTTATTGCCATGGTACGTATCAGCAGTGATAAGAACTCCCATGATTACTACTATGCGAAGTGGAACGGGCACGAATGGAAGATGACATTTCTAGCCAATGCCGGCGGTCATTTTCATCAGACCCCTAATCTGGAAAAATGTTATAGTGCCGGTATGGCTATAGATCCGTCGAATACTAATCATGTGTATTGTTCGCTGCCTGTGGATGGAAAAAACAGGGAAAGTCTACGAGATTATAAAATTTGTGTTGAATGAAGATCGGGGAGATTGTTCTACAGAAGCAGTCACGAAAGACTCGCAGTATAATAATGTCCGTCCTTATATAATACCTGGTTCGGAAGATTCACCTTTGAGACTTACGTGGATGTTCGGCAATTATTATGATTGGATTGTCAGCTCACGTTATCCGCAAGGTTACTGCACGGGAATTTTTTGTGATTTTAAAGGCTTTCCGGATGCAAAGAAGAAAAAGAATCTTGTAACGGAGAAGAATTTCAAGTTCAACCCGAAGAAGGCTTTTACACTGGAACAAACGGTCACTCTTGATGCCGCTCATTATCAAGGCACACTTTTTGCAACTGGGTGATCTTGAGTATTATCTGGATGGGAAAACGATGAAGCCGGAAGTGAGATATAAAGGAAAGGTGTATACCAGTTCCAATATACTGGAACATCTGATTGCTGGAAAACAACTTCGCGCAGTACAGGTGGTAAAAGTGGTACACTCCACAAAAGTATGAAAGCTTCAAGCTAAAGTGGGAGTATAATAAAGGTGTATTATGTGTATATATTAACGGACTGTTGGATCAAAAAAAAATAGAAATAAAATGAGAAGGAGAGCTTTTAAAAAATAGTGTGGCAGGAATCCTTGCATTGTTTGTTTCTCTTTGTTGGGGGGGGATCAGTTGCTGCACAAGAAAATGTGTTTACCGTACAGCAACCGGATTATCAAAGAAGTCCTTATACAGGAATGACACGCCAACATTGGATACAGGCGGGCGAATATTTGCTGCAAGGTGCATTCAATTATATTCATACATTGGACGATCAGATGTACTTTCCGAAGCAACTGGACAAAACATATCCCAATAATGACGGACAAGTTCCGGTTGCCAAGCTGGAGGGACTGGCACGAACCTTGTTTGTGGCTGCTCCTCTTTTTGAAAGATAACCCGGATTTAGTGATGAACGGAATAAAGGTGGCAGACTATTATCGGCATCAATTGGTGAATCTCTAATCCGAAAAGTAAGAGTTATATTCCTCATCGTAAGGGAGGTCCCAGTCAGACTTTACTTGAGTTAGGCTCTTTGGCTATTTCAATGAAAGCAGCCCAGGCTATTTTGTGGGACCCGTTGACGAAATCACAAAAAGGATTCGCTGGCTGCTACCATGTTGAGTTATGGAGAGGGACCGACTATTGGTTCCAACTGGATGTTTTTCAATGTCTTTATCTTGAGTTTTCTGAAAGATCAGGGATATGCCGTGAATGATGATTATTTAGAATCAAACTTAAAGAAACTCCTGGCACGTTATCGTGGAGAAGGCTGGTACAATGACGCTCCGGCTTATGACTATTATAGTGCGTGGGCTTATCAGACTTACGGACCTATTTGGGCGGAAATGTTCGGGAAGAAGCAGTATCCTCAGTTGGCACAGCAATTCTTGGCAAATCAACATGATATGGTAGCTAACTATCCGTATATGTTCAGTCGGGATGGTAAGATGAATATGTGGGGACGAAGTATCTGCTATCGTTTTGCGTCAGTTGCCCCACTTGCTTTGCTTGAATATGATCAGAGCGGTGAAGTAAATTATGGATGGATGAGAAGGATAGCTTCTTCTACGTTGTTGCAATTTTTAGAACGTCCGGAATTTCTGGAAGATGGTGTTCCGACAATGGGTTTCTACGGACCTTTTGCTCCTGCTGTTCAGATTTATAGTTGTCGTGGTAGCGTATACTGGTGTGGTAAAGCTTTCCCCTAAGTTTGTTGCTGCCGGAAGATGCTGAGTTTTGGACTGCTAAAGAAAATACTGGCCCCTTGGGAAAAAAGAGCTGAAAAAAAGGAAATGTATAATCAGTTTCAACCGGGGAACCAATTTGCTAATAACGAATTATCCGAATAGTGGTGCTTCCGAGATGCGCTCATGGTGTCATGAAACGGTTGCAAAGGACTGGCAAAAAGTTCCGTAGTACAGAAAACTACAATAAGTTGGCTTACAACACGGAATTTCCGTGGATGGCGGACGGAAAGAACGGAGAAATATCCATGAATTATGGAACAAAGAATAAGAAAGGAGAATGGGAGGTATTACGGCTTTATACATTCCAGAGTTTTAAAGATGGTATTTTACCGTCGTGATGCTGTGCTCGAAACAGATAGTACTGTAAAGTACCAACTGGCTGATATTCCGCTGCCAAACGGAATACTGAGAGTGGATAAGGTTTCAGTATCTGAGCCGACAGAGATATGTTTAGGACATTATTCTCTTCCCCGTCTGAATACAAAATATCCAAGAAACATCCCGGAAAGTAGATAGACAGGAAGTGCCAGTTTTGTCTAATGGAGAATATGAGCTTTGCAATGATACCATTGGCTGGTTGGAATAAAGTATATACAATGTATCCGGAGGATTACATCCGGTAAGTAATCAGTGTGGCTTGATTATGACTTCTGATAAACTAACTGACAGTAAAATCTATGTAATGCTTCAATTATGGAAAAAGAATGATGGTAAGAATACCTTTTCCAAGAAGGGAATTGAGTCCTGTCAAATCTATTCGTATCTCGGAGGATAAGAAACAGGTAATAATTCAATTATCTGCAAAAGAAACAAAAACAATTCTATTTCAGTGATATTATAAAAATGAAAGAAGAGACAGTGGAGGCATGCTTTCACTGTCTTTTTTTTTGTAGGAATAATTGCTATTAGTGGTTGCTTACTAAGGCGAATTTTCCTTCAAAATGTTCTACTTATCAGTATATATCTGTCTATATACTATTATTTAGTCGTTGTTTATTAATCTTTTTATTCATAATTTTGGTCGTATATATAAATTAAGATTATTATATTTGCGTTTGAACGAACAAAATCTGGTTATATGAAAACACAAGAATTACTACTTTCTTATATAAGTTAGGCTTCTTCATTTCATTCATGCTCTTTAACTTCACTTTGCTGTCGGCAACTGAAGAAGTTATCTATAACTTCTGAAATTTAAGCAACTTTCCGCTCCACATTCACTGCCAACCAATGAAGTTCAAAAAAGTATATCAAGATAGAGATGGATTTATTTGGTTCGCTACTCGTAATGGATTATGCCAATATAATGGATATGAAACGACGCTTTATAAATCCAATCTTTATTCTCCGGATTTATTGACCACTAATAGCATCACTTGCCTGGTTGATGATAATAATAATAATCTTTGGATTGGTACATCGGAAGGATTGAATGTGATGGATAAGAGAACAGGAGATCAAAAAGTACAAAGCGCCATCCATATCTAATAATGTAGTGTCTGCACTATGTGTGACTCGTGATAATACTCTTTGGGTAGGTACTGATAATGGCTTATGCCGCTATGTTCCGGAGAAAGACACTTTTGTTGTCTGTGGAGATGAATTTTTGGAGATGGCAGGCTACGATATGTTACAATCAAATCTTTATTAGAAGATTCAGATGGCGATCTTTGGATTGGAACTTGGGGCACAAGGGTTATTTCTGTTATTCTCCATCTACAGATAAAGTAGTAGTATATGCCAAAATTAATGAGCAATATTCTTCTCATGTTATTTATGAAGATAGTAATAAAGATATTTGGGTAGGAAGCTGGGGCTATGGACTTTTTAAACTACGGAATCCTAAAGATATGGAGAATGTGTCTTACCAAAGTTTCCTGCATGAAAATGGCGATGATTCAAGTTTATCCGATAATATAGTATATGATATAGCTGAAGATATAAATACTCATACTTTATGGGTTGGTACACGCAGTGGATTAAGTATTTTAAGACTTTGATGAGTCGAGTTCCTTTATTAATTATAAATCAGGGAAATCTGATTATCGTATTCCTTCTGACGAAGTAAATTCAATTATGCGTGATAGTCAGAAGAATATGTGGATAGGAGCCATTGGCGGTGGAGTTTTGATGGCTGATACACGGCAACCTGCATTTGCTTTTGCATACACTTAATTTCGGTGATGAAGATATTCCGGTAACTTCTGTTCGTACGTTATTTGCCGATTCAGATCAAAATTTATGGATTGGAGTTGGAACTTACGGATTAGCGCGTAGAGAGTATGTGACGGGCGAACTAAAGATGTATTCACATATACCGGAATTTTCAGGTGTAAAAGATTTGCCTTTTTTGCGGTTGTTCAGCGTAAAAAAAAGTGGTGATATCTGGTTTGGTATGTATAACGGAGGAATTTACGTCTATCGGAAAGGCGAGAAGGTGAAGCACTTAACAACGAAGAATAGTGCTTTTCTCACTTCAGATTGTGTATCGGCTTTTTATATGAAGATTATGAAGGGAATTGCTGGGTTGGTACGCGTGGAGGAATAGGAGTCCGTTTATCTGATGGTACTGACTATCGCTTCGAAACAATGAATTTTAATGATAGCTTGTCTGCTGGATGGATATATGTAAGAGATATCGTGCGGGATATGGATAACAGTGTTTGGTTGGCTGACATCCAATTTTGGTGTGTGATTCATATAACGGGGAGATGTTCGGCAACCTTCAACGCTGAAGTATGAGAATTATAGTTTTCATAACCGTAAATTAATCACGAATACAGTTCTCTGCATGCATATTGACCGTTTTTGGACGATTATGGGCGGGGGACAGAGGGAGGAGGATTATACCTTTATAATCGTAGCACGGGACAGTTTGAAGAAAAGACACGGACATATAGCATTCCGGGAGATGTTATCGTTAGTATAGAAGAAGATAAAAGTGGAAATTTATGGCTGGGAACAGTTTCCGGACTGGTGATCTCCCTTTATGTGGCTGCTGTTGGAAAATGATTTTTCGACTCGTATATATACTTCTGCTGATGGACTACAAGATAACTTTATTGTCAATTCGTCTTGTAGCCGTGATGGAGAACTCTTCTTTGGAGGCCATAAAGGCTACAATAGTTTTTTCCCGATAAAATGGAAATCCCATCTCAGGAAACTAATTTCCTGATAACAGATATTAAAATATTCAACCACTCTTTTAAAAACTTTTGCCGGTTGAGCTACAGCAGAAGATTTCTCCGGTAATGCCTACCTATGCAAGTAAAATAGAATTACCCTATAAATACAATAATTTTAGCATTGAATTTGCTGCTCTTACTTACAAGAATCCTGAACTGAACAGGTATGCTTATCGTCTCCAGAACTTTGACCGGGATTGGCAGTATACGGATGCAGATCGTCGTTTTGCCTATTATAACAATCTGCCAAGTGGAACGTATACGTTTCAACTGAAAGCAACGAATGAAAACGGAGAATGGAGTGGTTATGTACGTGAATTCACAGTGGTAGTCCTTCCTCCGTTTTGGGCAACTTGGTGGGCTTATCTATTATATATGGTATTGGTATTGGTTATTGGTGTCTTAATTTACCGTACAATTAAAAACGTATATTGCTTCAGAATGCCTTTACGGCTTCGTGAAATGGAGAAGGCAAAGGCGGAAGAATTAAATCACGCTAAGTTGCAAGTTCTTTACTAATATTACCCATGAATTATTAACTCCATTAACAATTATTTCGGCAACAGTTGATGAGTTGAAAACACAGGCACCTAGTCATAATGACTTATATACTGTAATGAATAGTAATATTCAGCGACTAATTCGATTGTTACAACAAATTCTTGAATTTCGTAAAGCGGAAACTGGTAATTTGAAGTTACGAGTCTCTCCAGGAGATCTTGCTGCTTTTGTAAGAACAGGGACTGAAAGTTCTTTAAGCCTTTAGTGAAAAAACGTAAGATACATTTTTTCACTTCTTTGTGACCCTGAATCTATTGTTGGTTACTTTGATATAGATAAGTTAGATAAAATCATGTATAATTTATTGTCAAATGCCGCTAAATATAATAAAGAAGATGGATTTATCCAAGTAACTTTATCTTATGATGAAGAAGATAGAGAGTTTGTGTTATTGAGGGTTAAAGATAATGGAAAGGGTATCTCAAGAGAGAAACAAGCAACTCTTTTTCAAACGATTCATGAGGGGGATTATCGTAAATTTAATACTATTGGTACGGGCATCGGACTTTCATTAACAAAAGATTTGGTTACATTGCATGGGGGAACAATCTCAGTAGAAAGTGAGGTAGATCATGGTACCGAGTTTATTGTACGAATCCCTATTGAGCGTTCTTATTATGATGAAGAGCAAATTGATGACGAAGTTATTTCTTTGAGGCAAACAGCTATTGATTACGAGGATACACCGGAAGATGTTATTGTTGAAGTCCAAGAATTGGCGACAAAAGCCAATTCCATATTGTTAGTGGAAGATAATGAGGAATTACTAAACCTGATGACAAAACTATTGGGCCGCGAATATAATGTTTTCACTGCGGAAAATGGGAAGGAAGGTATTATAGTATTAGAAAAATGAAGATGTTGATTTAATTGTATCTGATATAATGATGCCTGAAATGGATGGGATAGAATTTTGTAAATATGTGAAAGGGCATTTGGAGATTAGTCATATACCGGTCATTTTATTGACTGCTAAGAATAAGGAAGAGGATAGAGCGGAAGCTTATGAAATTGGTGCGGATGCATTTATTAGTAAACCTTTTTAATTTGACAGTTCTTCATGCACGTATTCGCAATTTGTTAAAGTATAAAGCACGAATGGCACATGATTTTAAAAATCAAATTGTATTTGAAGTGAAAAAGATTTAAATTATACCAGTTTGGATGAGGATTTTATTCAACGTGCTATTAATTGTGTAAATAACCACTTAGAAGATCCCAACTTTGATCAAGCGCAATTTGCGGATGAAATGTTAACTAGTAAATCTACTTTTATATAAAAAGTTGAAGTCTTTAGCAGGTTTGAATACTTCTTCTTTTATACGTAATGTTCGTTTGAAAGCAGCCTGTAGGATTATGGAAGAAAAAAGGGATCAATATTCGTGTTTCCGAATTAGCTTTATGCAGTAGGTTTTAATGATCCTAAGTATTTTTAGTTCTTGTTTTTAAAAAGGAGTTTGGTATGTTACCGTCTGAATATATTGAACGATTTATTATCGAGAAAGAAAAAGACTAAGTAAAATTGCCTTTTGAATTATCTTTTTAAGTTTATTGTAAACCTCTCTGTATCAGAATGAGGTAGTGTGTTAATAATAAAGGATATTATCTTCAGGTACACAAATTGTTTCGTAGGGCTGTGGTCTTTCTTTCGGAGACTATACTTTATGAAAAGATTGATTATAGTGCTTTTCTTTCGAAGGAGTATAATCATACGAACTAAAATATGGACTTGAAGATATTAGAGTAGACTTTTGATTCTAAGTTAATTATGCTATAATTAGATATGTAGATATATTAGTGAACTATGTTTTTGCTGTAATATAACAGGGGAGAATATAAATAAACCTTCTATGTCGAATTATAATTCAAATATGTCGAATATCTCAAATTCGACCTTGTAGAACTATCTTTTTAGAGTAAAAAGTGCAGATGTTCGCACCTATATTTGGCATTGTGATAACGGAGAAATATCTCAATACTACTTTCAATCATTTTTTCGGTAGAATAGAAAATAACTTTATTAACCTTTATAAAAAAAAATAGCATGAAAAGAAAGAAACCAGTATGAATGTGGGGTATGTACTTAAGACGGTCTTATCCACATTTAGTATTTTATTTTTAGTCGGTCTTCTTTTTTTTCTTGTAAGGAGGACTATGCTTATGTTACTCCGACTTATGTCAGTACAGCCTATGATTCGAGTAAACCTGTGGAAATAACTGCAATATTACCTGATTCTGGTGGATATAAAACTCCTTTTTTGTTATAAAGGAAGCAATTTTGGCTTAATGACTTATCAAAAATTAAGGTAATTTTTAATGGTGATCGTGAAGCTGTACTCGTCAGTACAAACGGAGAGACTTTTTATATGGGATTATGCCTAAACAAGAGGATGGCTTTAATGAGGTAGTTGTTACTGTAGACGGAAAGGAAAAGTAAATCTCCACAAACTTTTTCGTTATGTGAAAGTGGAGCAGGTATCTACAGTTGCTGGCAAATCGGGAGTTGGAGGCTATACAGATGGGACATTGATTGATTCACGTTTTGGGAAGATTTCTGGTATTGCTTCAGTGGTAGGAAATAACTTGATAGTTTGTGAAGGAGATGATGGACGTGTTCGTATGGTTTCTATTGATGACAACAAGGTTTCAACCCTGTTCTCAGGTTTTAAACTAGGTCAACCTTCTGTCACAAAAGATCGTACTAGAGTTTATGTTATTCAAACAGTTAGCCCTCATGCTATTTATTATTTTGCGAGGGAAAAACTCATGGACTTCTAAACGTTTGACTTCTGGAATAGCAAACGTCACAGGGCAAATTCATTCTTGTGCGTTAGATAATGATGAAAAATATCTTTATTTCCGCGACCATAATGGTAAATTTGGAAGAGTCGAAATTGCTAATCCGCAGAATGTTGAAATTTTGAATTCAAATTGTGGAAAGGTTGATAAAGAGACTTCTTACTTGGCATTTAATCCTGTTGAAAACTGCTTTTATCTTTCTCTACAAAATGCGCAAGGGATTTATAAAGTTTCTCATGATGGGCAAACTGTGGAGGATTATGCCGGATTTAATTCGATTGGCGGGAAAGATGGACCTCGCCTGGAAGCTACATTGAGAAACCCGGCAGGTATTACTTTTTGATAAAAGTGGTAACTTATATTTTTTGTGATTCGCAGGGTTATACTTTACGAAAAATTTCTCGTATTGATGGAATGCTTACTACTGTTGCTGGACAATATCAGAAAAGTGGCGGCGTTGATGGATTACCTTTAGAATCTACTTTTAATTATCCTTATATTGTTTGTATGGATGATGAAGAAAATTTCTTTTTATCGGTGAGCGTTGGGGATGTGTAGTGAGAAAATTTGCAGTAGAATAATCTTAAATTAAAATATATATGAAACAATTATTAATTGTTATTTCGCTTTTGTTTTCATGTATTTCGATGTCGTTGGGGGACAAAATGGATTTATGGTCGCTGGAACAGTGATGGACGAAAACGGTGAACCTTTAATAGGGGTAAGTGTGGTTAATCAAGCAAATACTTCCCAAAGGAACAGTCACTGATTTGGACGGTAAGTTCCGTTTACCGAATCTTCTTAATAAAACAACATTGCTTTTTTTTACTTATGTAGGTTTTAAAAATGAGAAGTATGTTGTAACAGGCAACAAAGAGCAAATCAAAATTGTAATGAAAGCCGATGTTAGTGACCTGGATGAAGTTGTAGTTGTTGGACAGGCTAACCAAAAGAAAGGTTTCTGTGACAGGGGGCAATTACAGTGGTGAAACCGGAAATTCTGGACCAACCAGGTACTTCTATCTCTAATATGTTAGGTGGAAATGTCCCAGGTATTATTGCTGTGACTCGTAGTGGTGAGCCTGGAGATGACTTTTCAGAATTCTGGATTCGTGGTATTAGTACTTTTTGGAGCCAATGCCTCTGCTTTGGTATTGGTGTGGATGGTGTAGAAGGAAATATAAATGATCTTGACCCTTCAGATATAGAAAGTTTTTCTGTATTGAAAGATGCCTCCGCAACTGCTGTGTATGGTGTACGTGGTGCGAATGGAGTGGTGGTAATAACAACAAAAAGTGGTAAGGCGGGAAAGCTGAGAATTAATTTTAAAACAAATTTGATAATGAGTGAGTCTGCACGTATGCCAGAATATGCAGATGCTTATTCGTACGCTCAATTAGCAAATGAAGCTCGTCTTTCTCGTGGTAAAGATCCTATCTATTCTGATGTCGCAATGGAATTGATTCGTACAGGCATGGATCAGGACTTGTATCCCTAATGTGAACTGGAGGGATGTGATTTTGAAAGATCATGTATGGCAGAATCAACATTTTTTTAAGTGTTGCTGGTGGTGGTACTGCAGCTCGTTACTATATGTCATTGAGTATACAGAATAAAGATGCAGTTTTTAAGCAGGATAAATCAGCAAATAAATATGATACGAACGTTAGCTATCATAAGTATTCATTTTTGGCGAACATGGATGTAAACTTGACAAAAACAACCAATTTGGGGCTTAAACTAAATCAAGTGATTGTAAATCAAAATGCTCCGGGGTTTGGTGATAATAATGATGCTTTGTGGCAAGCACAGGCAAACTTGACTCCACTTACAACTCCGGTCAAATACTCTGATGGTTCATTGGCTACTTATGGAGCTAATGCTGATGAACTTTCTCCTTATGTTCAATTAAATTATACGGGATTTAAAGAAAATAGACGTTTAAATACGGGATTATTGGTAACTCTGAAACAAGATTTATCTTTTATAACAAAAGGCTTAGATATTAAAGGTGTGTTTTCTTACAATGGTGAATCGCAGCATAATATTACTCGTACAAAGATGCCAGATCTTTATTATGCTGATGGTAGAAATGCTGATGGAAGTTTGAATTTGAAAAGGACTCGTGAGAAGAAAGATTTGTCTTTTGGTAAGGATAAAAATGTTTATAGCGCACGCTCCTATTATTGGGAATTAACAGGAAACTACAACCGTACTTTTGGTGAGCATAGAATTGGTGGATTGGTTCTTTTTTTTTTTATTTGCAAAGTAATTCAAATTCAGATGCTAATGATAATTTGGCAGCGATTCCTACACGTTATGAGTCTTTATCTGGTCGTGTAACTTATGGTTTTAAGGATACTTATTTTGCAGAATTCAATATTGGCTATACGGGTTCTGAACAGTTTCCGACAGGTGAACGTTTCGGCTGGTTTCCAGCGGTCTCTGGTGGTTGGGTTCCTACTCAATATGACTTCCTAAGAGAAAAAATCCTTTTTGAATTTCCTTAAAATACGTGCTTCTTATGGTTTGGTAGGCAATGATCGTATTGGAGGTAAACGTTTTCCATATTTAACAACTATTTATTCAGGAATGTCAGGAACTTCCTGGGCTAGTGGCGGGGTTTTAGGAGAAGACCAAATTGGTACTGACGGCTTGACTTGGGAGACCGCCCATAAATTTGATATTGGTATAGATGCTCATTTATTTCATGAGAAAGTACAGTTTACTGTTGACTATTTCAATGATAAACGTACTGGAATATTCCAACAACGTGCTACTATTCCAACTGAAGTAGGATTAGTCAATTTTCCATGGGCCAATATGGGAAGTATGAGAAGTCATGGCTTTGATGGTAACATTTCTTTTTGATCATGCATTTAATAAAGATTGGAGAATGACTTTACGTGCCAATTTTGCCTCAATGTACATGAAAAAAAAAAAAAAAAAAAAAAAAAAAAAAAAAAAAAAAAAAAAAAAAAAAAAAAAAAA
>VOFK01003939.1_pt1 | contig 19331 bp, 23 predicted proteins | sample 5384121 | NCBI WGS metagenome assembly VOFK01 (sample SAMN12384730, study PRJNA508395) | human gut metagenome | isolation source: healthy gut J | host: Homo sapiens
TCAGGTATGCTTTAGTTCAGCAATGCCGGCAGGCGTTGGCATTCTGTGCGGAGAAGGCAGGTTTCCCAGAATAGCTTTGCGTAATATATGGAAATAATGAATAATATATCAGGTATTCTTCAGCGGCACGTTTCCAGGGCACGGATAAGTTCTTCTTCGCACGTCCTCAAATTAAACTGAAGGCCAGCGAAGCATCAGGCGCTGCGAAGTCCGCCTGGGGTACGGAACAACAGAAGCACATCGTCTCCCCACTTTCCGCAAAGGAGGATGAATAGAGCTTTTAATATTCAAGCAGTAATATAAAATCTTCACTGAAAACGTCGCTTCACAATAGCTTTGCGGCGCAGGTGTTGCATTCGTAACTGCAACAATACGCTCGATAACAGCGCTTTCGGCGAACCTACTTTGCGATACTTTCGCCCGGCACGGAGCTTAAAACGTGCCTGTGTGGCTCGGCGCAACGCTCCCCTACTTCATCCAGGAAAATCATGCGCCGTCCACTTCACCTGAAATATCCTTTCCTGCCTCACCAATCGCACCGGTAAATGTCTTTCTCATGGCTAGTTCCGAACAATCTGAGTCGATCGTCCTTCAGGGGATTTCCACAGTTGATGCCAGCGATATACTGTTCGTGCTTCCTCCGGCTGTATTGATGAATGATTTGCGGAAAACTTCTTTCCAACTCCGCTTCTCCGCAATCAGCACAGACAAATCGGTAGAGCTACCTGAATGGCAACATCTTATGGCGCGTTAACAATGCCAGTATTTCCAATAATACCGAAACGCTGTTTTCACTTGTTGTATCTCTGTCTTTCGTCATCACTCGTTTTTAATCTTCGTCTACTGTATCCAGCTTCAGTTTGTATCACTATCGTCCGTTTCTCGTAATACTGTTTACGCAACGGATTGGCACGAGCCACTTTTTCCCGCTGACGATTACGGAACACGTCGATGGCAACATAGATTGCCTGACGGAAAGAATCTTCACAAGCCAATCCCTTGCCTGCAATATCGTATGCCGTTCCATGAGCCGGAGAAGTACGCACTACCGGCAGTCCTGCCGTATAGTTTACACCCCGTCTTCCATAGCCAAGGCCTTGAACGGAGCCAGCCCCTGATCGTGATACATCGCCAATATTCCGTCGAAATGCGTATAATTGCCCGATCCCATAAAGCCGTCGGCAGCATAAAGGTCCGTAACAAAGAATCCCCTTTTCTCCATTTCTTTCATGGCAGGAATGATTACTTCCTGCTCTTCCGTACCCAGCAATCCGCCGTCTCCGGCATGGGGATTGAGTGAGAACACCGCAATACGCGGAGCACCGATGCCGAAATCCTTGCTTCAGGCAATGATGAAAGATCATCAGCTTTTCCTGAATCAGTTCCTTCGTAATCGTAGTCGCAATCTCTCTGACAGGGATATGCGTCGTCACTAGAGCCACACGAAAATCATTCTTCATCAGAATCATCAACGATTTGTTTCCGTTGCCCAAACGCTCTTCGATATACTCCGTATGTCCGGGAAAAGAAAATTCTTCCGACTGGATTGTATGTTTGTTAATCGGAGCTGTCACAATTACGTCAATCAGCCCCTCACGATAGTCTTCGATAGCCCGTTCCAAAGCGCCCAATGCGGCCTTACCGGCTTCGGGGTCAGGTTTGGAAAACTCAACTTTCACTTCATCATCCGTACAGTTCACTACGCTCAAGCGGTTGCATCCCGCTTCGGAAGCCGTATTGATAATACTGAAGTTAGTCTGCACATCCAAAGCCTTGCGGTGATAAGCAGCGACTTTCGGTGAACCGTAGATAATAGGAGTACATAATTCCAGCATGGTAGGATCCGAGAATGTCTTCAAGATCACTTCATAGCCTACCCCGTTGATGTCTCCCTGGGTAATGCCGATTCTTATTTTGTTTTCTTCCATGTTTTTATTTTTTAGTTGGTTCCGCTTCCTTGGCTGCTCCTCCCAATGGGATCTGGTTTTGCTGAACCTCATTCGGAAGTTTCAGTGTATAAAGAGATGCCTCCATTTGGCGCACCAGGTTACGTTTCATTTTATCAGGTGAATAAACAAATATTTCTGCTGTGATAATTCGTTGGTTTTTCTCATCCAGACGCGTGTGAGATACATACGGGCCACCCATGAAGTCCCCCTTCATGCGCCATAATCCGCGTGCTTCCATCGTGTAACTGTTCTGTACATTGATCGGACGTACATCGGTCAGTAAAGAATCCGTTGACATATAAACCCCTTCCTTGAATCCCGGAATGTTCGCCTTCATCACAGAGTCACGCTTATGCACAAAATATTCTTTGGTGAACGTATCTTTATCGGTATAAGGATAAGAATACATCACGAAGTTACGGTCGGCAGTACCTGTATTGGTGGAAGCCCAGAAGAAATCTTTTCCGGTCTTTGAATTAGCCAGTTCGGCAGGCAACCAGATATCGCAACCAAATAAGCTATCCACTTTCTGTGAGATGAAATTGCTGTGCTTTTCTTCCAACATGGAAATCTGACGATTCATTTCCGCACGGGTGAAGAAGTCAACAATAGTCTGCTTATTCTCTTCCACAAACTTTTGGAATTCTTCTTCATTCGGAGCCTGAATGGTCAATATCATTTGCGGATTCGCATACACATCCTTCGCATATTTGAAAAAAGGAAGCTTTCGTATAAATATCCTTTATATCTACGATAATGATATTGCGGATCAACTTCAACGTTGAATCATAATCTTTCGGTGAAGTATACATAATACGGAAAAGAAGGTTCCGACTGCGGCAACCCCGGCATATCCGAATCGAGCACATCATGCAAGGCCCTTCCTGCCGCACGATCCCAAACGCCGTGATCTACTACTACCAAAAGTTCGTATGCACGCCCACTAGAAGTGTGATTCCCTTTCAGACCACAAGAAGCAAAAACGAAGGCTATCAAAGCCATGCTTAAATAAGAAAAGTACTTTTTCATGATGTTCGATTTTTATATTAGCTCTTATTATTTTCCTCCTGTTTCGCAGTCGACAGCATGCCGCAGGCTGCAAAAAATATCTTCTCCGCGCGAAGAACGGATTGTAGTGAAAAGCCCGTGCGTGGTCAGATAATCACGGAAACGGGTCATTGTATCCATATCGGCCCCTTCAAGGTTTACTCCCGGAATGTCATGGAACCGGATCAGATTTATCCTGCAATCCAATCCACGCAACAGTTTCAGCAACTCCTTGGCATAGACTTGCGAATCGTTGAGTCCCTTAAAAACAATATATTCAAATGAAAGTCGGCGCTGTTTGCTAAAATCATAGTTTTTTAACAGTTCCACCATTTCGGTAATCGAATAGCCTTTTTCCGCCGGCATCAGTTCGGAACGCTGCACCGCCAACGGCGAATGGAGGCTGATTGCCAAATGACAATCACTTTCTTCAATAAAACGTTTCAGCCCTTTCCGCAATCCGACAGTGGAGAGGGTGATACGCTTCGGACTCCACGCATAACCGTAATCAGCCGTCATTATCTCCAATGCCTGCAATACTTCATCCAGGTTATCGAGCGGTTCGCCCATGCCCATCATCACGACATTTGTCAACTTGTCCCGTTCCGGCAACGAATGAATCTGATTGATAATCTGACTGGCGGTCAGGTTGGCTTATAACCTTGTTTTCCGGTCATGCAGAACTTGCAGTTCATCTTGCAGCCTACTTGTGAAGATACACACAAAGTCGCCCGGTCATCATCCGGGATATATACGGATTCTACAAAGTGGTTCTCACCTACTTTATACAAATACTTCACCGTACCGTCCACAGAGCGCATTTCATCTACCGGGGCTTCCGCTCCCACCTCATAGTTCTGCTTGAGCAACTCCCGATACTTCAACGACAAATTTGTCATTTCATCAATCGAGGCCACCTTCTTATCGTAGAGCCACGATGCAATCTGCTTGGCGGCAAAGCCGGGCATTCCCAGTCTTTTCGCCAGCGATTGAAGCTCCACAAGAGTCATTCCTAAAAGAGGATATTTAGACATTATTCCTTCTGTTCATGGTTTATATTTGCAAATGTAAGGAAATAAAGTCGATTTCCGTACAGCGAGAATGTAAAAGTTAACAAAAAAGGTCGTTCCCGAAAGAGGAACGACCTTTTTGCAGTTATCGTTTTTACGACTAAGTCTTAGAAGAACAGGTAACGTGTATCTTTTACGTTTCCTTTCAGATACAAGTCATTCATCAGACGGCTTGCGAAGCGTGCGTGCATATTAGTCAACGTAGCTTCTTCATCTTTTGCGTTGAATGTATCGTTCAGTTTGTCCTTGCCATATACTTGCAGAACAAATACGCCGGCATTACCTTTGATCGGAGCGCTCAATTTATTTACTTCAGCAACAGAAGCATAAGCGCCAACCAACGGTTCGCTACTACGCAAAGCAGATACATAAGCCGGAGCAGCAAACGTTACCATTTTCAAAGAATCGCTGACAGCGTTCGGCATAGCCTTTGTACTGGTCGAGTGAGGTTGCGTTGGCAGCCTTCATGTCAGCCATAATCTTTTCAGCTTTCTTATCTTTCACGATCTCAGCTCTCAACTGTTCCTGTACGGCTTTCAATGGACGGTATCCTTCCGGCTTGATGTTTACCAGACCAACGACCATCATGTGATCGCTTTCGCCACATTCATACAAGCCTGATACTTCACCCGGTTTTGCTTTATCGAATGCCCATCTCAACGCTTCTTTTGTACCTCTCACACCACCGATACCATGTTCGGAGCTATACAAATCAGGCTCTGTCAAGCAATTTGTATCCGGCTTCTTCGGCGTTAGCCACCATTTTCTCAACAGAAGGATTGGCAGCGATAAACTGGCTGAAGTCATTGTAAGCACGGTTGTATGTTTCCTTGCTGAATTCAACTTCACGCTTCACCACAGCTACTTTATATTTATCCTTCACTGCTTTCTTGTTAGTCACCTGAAGAATAACGTTAGCTTGACCCAACGGCAAGTTTACCAGTTCGTTCACACCTGTGCTGTTAATAGCAGAAATAAATTTCAAGTTGTCACCGTCAATTTGTGCACCTTCGTACTGTGCAGCAGTCATCCAGTTGGAATCACCGGTCTGACCGTATTTCTTAGCAAGATCTACGAAGTTAGCACCACCTTTGATAGCATTGTAGATACTGTCGGCCAGAGTTTTCGTCTTAGCTGCATCTGCCGCATATACCTGAATCTGACGGAACTCAACAGAATCGGCAGCCGCAGTCTTGGCTACAATTTTGAATGAGTTGATCGTATTATCGCCACCATTATAGTAAGGACCATAAACAGAACCAACAGAAGCAGAGTCCAAACGTGCAACTACATCCGACGGGAAAGCAGTCTTGTTGTAGAACAAGTCTACATAAGGAGCTTCCGAACCAACCGAACGAATGAAAGAAGTATAATCATCCGTTGTAGTAGCCAACTGTTCAGTAGCTTCGTCCACTTCCTTCTGGATAGCGGCGCGGTCGGCAGCACTGGCAGTTACCTGTACGTCGATGTATTTGATATCACGAGTTTCCTGGTATTGCTTGAACTGTTCTTTTTTCTTGTTATACAAGTCTTTCAGTTCCGATTCCTTCACTACGATTGTAGAATCTACCACAGAAGAATAAGGAACGGCAGCCAGCAACATATTGTATTGGTTTACTCTTGCGTCGAAAGCATCCTGTGCTTCCACCGGGTTAGAGATAAGCGCTTTGGATACCAATGCCTGATACTTTTCAGCCAGACGGCTCTGAATCAGAGTTTTCTGAATGAACGACCAATATTTATACATATTGTTGTACTGTTCAGCATACTGTGCCGGCATTTGCGATTCGTTCATTTTGGCATATTCTACCAGGAACTTGTTCAACATATCCTTGTCGAAGTTTCCGGTTTGCGGATTCTGGAAAGGAGTCTGTCTCAACAAAGGATGAACGCCGCTTTCAGGATGTCCTGAATTTCAGCAGTAGAAACAGTCAGTCCCAGTGCTTCAGCTTCTTTTTCAATCAGTTTATTGTTAACGTAGGAACGCCATACTTCATCGCGTACCTGACTGGTTTGTTCGTCATTCAAGGCGGTCACTCCACGCATGAGTTTCACCACTTCGGTATATTCTTCTACCAAGTTCTGATACTCCTGAGCGGAAAGAGCGTCTCCGTTCACCTCACCAACGTCATGTGCCTGGTGCGGCTGCATCACCTTCCATGCGTCACCCGCAATGAAAGCAAACAGCGCCAAGCCGATAACAATCACCAATAGAGGTCCTTTCGACCTAATGTTTTGTAATGTTGCCATTTTGATTAATACGATTTATGTTTATTATTATTTCTTTCTAATTGTCGTTTTAGCGCACGAAGATACAAAAAAAAATGCTAATATGCTTCTATTTATTGGCTAAAAAATTTCTCGGTATTCGTCATTATTCCATGACTTTTAGGCGAACCAGTTCTATTTTTCGTCGCCGTCACCTTGATTATCTTGAACTGATAACGTCCTACCCGAATCACTTCATGCAGTTTCGGGAAACTCTGATATTGATTCAGAATCAGTCCTCCCACTGTCAGATATTCGTCGGATTCAGGCAGGTCAAGACCGAACGTTTCGTTGACTTTCTCAATCTCCAGACGGCCGGACAATACATATTCATGCTCGTCTATCTGCTTGCTGATATAGGAAGTGTTATCATGTTCGTCTTCTATATCACCGAAGATTTCTTCTACCAGATCTTCCAATGACACAATACCGGACGTTCCGCCAAACTCGTCCACCACTACCGCAATTGTCTTTTTCTGTTGCATGAACAGTTTCATCAGCTTATTGGCGGACATTGTTTCGGGGACAATCGGCACTTGCTTCACATTCTCGTGCCAGTTGGTCGGTGCGCGAAACATCTCCGAAGAGTGGATGTAACCGACCACATTGTCAATATTACCGTCATATACGATAATCTTGGAGATACCCGACTCTATAAAACGGCTTTTCAGTTCATCCAGCGAAGTTGTAAGATCAACCGCCACCACCTCAGTACGGGGAACAATACAATCGCGTATTTTAATATTCGAGAAGTCAAGTGCGTTCTGGAAGATTTTCACTTCCGTATCCAGTTCCTCCTCATTCTCGGCATTATCAATGCTGCTCTGCACAAAATAATCAAGATCCACCTTTCCGAAAGCTTTGTCGGACGCATCCTTGTTTACCTTCATGCCGAAAATGCGCAGGAAGATGCAAGACAAACCGGAAGACAACTTGGATATAGGATATAAAACAACGTAACAAATAAAAAGTGGAACAGCGAAAACGTTCAATACCATATTGGGATTGATCTTGAACAATGTTTTCGGGAGGAACTCTCCGGTCACTAAAATAATCAAGGTAGAAATGACAGTCTGTGCCAACACCATTAGGAAGTGATTGTCAATAAAGCCGGCCAGCAGATTTTCACCAATGATCTGAGCCATCAGGATACCATAGATAACCAGTGCGATATTGTTACCCACCAACATGGTAGAGATAAACTCGTTCGGGTTCTTGAAAAAGATAGAAAGGATGCGGGAAGTAATGCCCCCTTTGCGTTCCATTTCAAAACGCAGTTTGTCTACCGAGACAAATGCAATCTCCATTCCCGAAAAGAAAGCGGAAAAGCATGGTGATTATTAGAGAGATATAAATATTCATAGCTTATTTCACAGAATCTTTTTTCACAGAGTCCGGCAGGGCTTTTGTTTCCGGTTGTGGCGGAGCAGTCGCCTCGTCGTCGACGTAGAATATACCTTCAATATTATGAATCGTATAAACGGTCATTTGCTGATTGGAATCGAACCCATGTCCGGTGATAATCCGGTCCGGTTGCTGGATACGAATAAACTTGTCGGAATACACTTTCTGCGTAGCTTCATTCCAGTAAAGCAGTTCCGTATTGAAACGCTCTCCTTTCCGGTTTTGTATATCCACGTTTCCTATCAGTTTCCAGAGTCTTTTCCTTGTCATAGTAGTAGGCAGTATCCGCTTTGATACTGGCTTCTATATGAAAGATCGAATCGAACTGTTCAAGATACACTCCTTTTTCAAATGCCCAATAAGACGGCTTCTTGCGGTCGAAAACCAGCCACTCCTCCGTATTCACCCGATAGCGGGTCACTCCCGAATCGGATATAAGGGTTGTCACTCCGGATGTCTGCATCACTGCCATGGAGTCACGTTCTGTAATAGCATTCCCCGTTATTTTCTTTTTGCCACCACAGGAGGGAAATAAAAGAAGCATAACAATTGTCCCTAAGACAATTGTTATGCTCATGCTTTTATGCAACAAACGGTTCTTTCGTTTTCGCAACATACGTTTATCTAATCGTTGTAGACTCTCCGATCCAGCCACCGATAGTAATACGGTCGCCAGCCTTATAACCTAACATAAACAGGTCTTTTGCTTGCGGAGTGTGTGCAGAATATCTGCCGATCAATTTGTTTGCTTCTTCAGCTACACTCGGGTCTACTTGTTTTGCGCGTTGCAATTTGTCAATTATAACAAAGTAAGTACACTTGTTCAGTGCAGACTCGTCACTCCAGTTAGGACTCATTGCATAAAGGTTGGCAATCAAGATATACGGAGCGCCATAATTTTCATTGAGACCGATAGCTTTCTGACAGTAAGTTCTTGCCTGTGACAATTTCTTAGCAGAAGCCAACACAGCAGCAGCTGCGTATGCTTTTTCCGCTTTTCTTTATATTGTCAGTTTCAGGTTGATAGCTTCATCAAAAGAATTTCACTGCACTGTCGATATCACCTTTCTTGAATGCCTGATATGCACACCCGGTAGCAGCCTCTGCTGTCGGTTCCATTTTATAAGCATAGCAAGATGCCTGCAAATAAAGCTTCACTTTCCGTACATTTCATCATTTTCATGATGTCGATTACTTTCTTCAAATAAGCGAGGTCAGGGGTCTGATTAGCTTCTACTTTTCGGGCCATAAATTCCTTGCAGTGATTCACAATCAGCAGTACCACTGTTTACAAACAAGGCAACCAAGTTATCTTTGATACCCAGCAGAGCTTTCTTCTTTGCTTCATTAGTTTCAGCAGCAATGGCAGCATCAGCATATTCGGAAGCAGCCAGATAATCCTGGATAAATTGTTCCTTATGAGCAGGATCAGCTTTCAGTTTATCCAAAGACATCTGCAGGAAATAGAAAATAGTAGCTCCGGCAGACTCGCCTTTTACAGCATTAACCGATTGGCTCAGCCATTGATAAGCCTGATTCACATCCAGTTTTCGGAGCCAAGGCGATATAGTCTACAGCCTTGATACCCAAAGCTTCATCAGCAGAAGATACCTTCGTACCTTTAGCCAGGAATTCATCAGTGTATTTGATACGCAAGTCATGCGTATTCATCAGTTCATTAAAATATTTCTGATATTCCGGATTATTTCTGTCCTTAAATCTGTGCCATTAAACCTTTCAGAATTTTATATCCGTCAGTAAAAGTGTAGAAACGGAGTGTCGGACAGTTTTCCAACACAGCTTTCCAAGGAGTATACGCATCTTTAAAGTTACCTGCACGCACAGCTTCATGCGAGATACTACTGTTTGAATTACAGTTAGTCGCATCCTGTGCTACCACAGTAGTCGCCCCTGCCGAAAGGAACAACATAGCTACAAGCGTTTTAATTTTCATTGTATCTAAATTTTAGTTGTTAGTATAATATTATAGTCGTCTATTCTCTTCTCTTTTTAATTCTTGCATTACTCTACCCTACGCTTGAAGAACCAACGTTCGTTGAACGTCAATCCGATACTTACGCGGAAGATATTTTCGTTCACAAAAGTCGCTTCTTGTCCACTGATACGAACAAACTGTCCGCTGATACTGAGGATAGAGCGTGAACGGGGAACAGGCAGACCGAAACCGGCTGTTACACCATATTCGCGGGTAGCCTTCTTGCCGTTGATCTTATAATACGGGGTCGTATAATAAGCTCCCAAACGATATTTTATGTGAGCAAGATAAGAACGTCCCAGCAAGTTAGGGATATATTCCGCACCCACAGATATTTTAGAACGGTCGCAATAAGCATAAGTTTCATCAAAATCACCACGTATGGATTCATCTGTTGTCCTTACACCAAAGTCTGCTTTCGACCATTGTTGCAAACTGTAATCCACTCCAATTGTCAGGCGTTTGTCATAGTTATAGGTAAATCCGACACCATACGTATTAGGGAGTGCCAATGTAGCATCCGGCGCCACGCTAGTTGAAGTTTCAACCGTACCTGTACTATTAGAGACCAACTGTGTGGTCACATCATAATCATTCCCCAGTTTTATTTTTGGAGAATATACAACACCAAGCGTCACTGAATGTTTTCTTATCTATATCCTTTGTATACTGTGCTCCAAAGTCCAGCTTATAAGATGATACAGATGCAGTCGCCTGTTGCACAAAATTATAAGCCCCCGACACATTCGGATAATAAATAGTCCGCGAACGGGTTATATCCCCCCCAGAAATAAGAAGCATTTACACCCACTGAAAGATCTTTGAATACCTTCACACCCAATCCGACATATAGTTGGTGTAAACCTCCGTCGCCTGTATAATTTCTGGCATAAGCTGTCGTATTACCAGTTGCGGGATCTGTCGCAGTCTGAGTATCCGACACCGTATATCCCACATTGGAGAACGGCAGCAAACCGATACTCATTGCTAGTCTCCTATGTAACCGGAATTGCATTGCCAGATAGTCGAAACTAGAGTTTTTGGCGTTCAGCTTCACGCCACCGCCACTAATATTCATATTTTGAAGACTGACGCCCCCTTCAAAGAGGAAAGTCAACGAGTCAATGGCTGTATACGAAGCAGGATTCAACGGATTGATCTGCGCTCCGTCCCGGAGTCCGAAAGCAATTCCACCCATTGCCTTACTGTTTCCGAAGTTCTGGTCAGACAAGTCGCCATAGCCATATCGTGTATAAGGAGAGTTTGTATTATTTTGAGCGATTGCCATTCCGGTAACCATTGTGAGCAATAGCGCCCAAAGCGTGTGTTTAAATCCTACCATTATTATAGTTTAAAATTCTATTTAATCCTTTCAACACTAAAAATCTATCTGCAAAGATGATACTTTTTTACGCTGCTATCAAAAGAAAAATCATCTCCGCCCGTTAAAAAACCAAAAGTTCAGGATATTTATGCTTCATAGACTCAATATAACCTGAAATTTCGTATTCCATACCTTTCAACACCCCGGCGCGTATAGCCGTTTCGGTATCCCGCCCCATGGGGAGTTTGCGCCCGTTGGAGTCAATAAGAGGCAAGCGTCCGGTAAACTGGTTGAGTGCCTTGAAACGCATCTGCATACCGGGAGAAATATTACCACCATGATACTGTCCTTTCGAGTCTATAAACTCGTAAGTAATGCAAGTTCCCGCATCAATTACCAATATATCTCTACGAGGATATTGCTCATTCGCTCCCACCACAGCAGCCATTCGGTCGTATCCCAGCGTTTCGGGAGTTTCGTACAGGTTGGTGACCGGAAGCGGAGTCTTCGAATCGAGCCACAGCAAAGGGAAAGGCAAGGCGACCAAAGCCGCAAGCACCCGTTCGCTTAAATCAATCACGGTAGCTACAATTCCCTGCTCAACCGGGTATTTGGCACAAAGAGCTTCCAGACAATCCAATGACTGATTGGACTCGGTCAGCACTTCCACCATTTCCCCACCGTCAAAGAGGGCAACCTTCGCAGCGGTATTTCCTATGTCGATAATTAAATTCAATGCATTCTTATCTTTTAGCGGGCGCAAAGGTAAAGTAAAAAAAGAGAAATCGAAACATCTGAGAGAAATTATCTTCTTTTTTTGGTTCTTCTTCTGTTCTCTCTCTCAAAAAAAGTGTGTCGGGCGAACTATATAATATAGAATAATATATATTTTTTATTTATATATGCACGGTTGGTGGCACGCCTCCATTTCTCAGCAGGAGATAAATCACTAATTCACAATCAATTATACATGCAAAAGGGGTAGCACGGTTAGTGGCACGCTTTTACGTGTATAATTCCGGTAAAACAGAGGCTCTATTTCACCCAAATGAAGGCTCTATTTACCCCAAACAGAGGCTCTATTTTGATAAAAACAGAGCCTCTGTTTCACGAATCCAACAATTCTTTGTATATTCGCTGCCAAAATAAAACGAACCTACTGATGAAACGGTCTTTTTTATATGTAATCTTCTCTCTTTTCCTGTTGCTCCTGCCCATTGGACAAACAACTGCCAACAGCAATGACTCTATCCGTCTTAGCCTGCTGACTTGTGCTCCCGGAGAAGTGATATACACCCTGTTCGGACACACTGCCATTCGTTACGAAAATCCCTCACAAGGGATTGACGTCGTATTCAATTACGGCTTATTCAGCTTTGACATCCCTAACTTCGCTCTCCGCTTCTCACTCGGAGAAACGGACTACCGACTGGGAGTGATCGACTACCCTCATTTTGCAGGAGAATATGCCTATTTCGGACGCAGCGTATGGCAACAAACACTTAACCTGAACAACGAAGAAAAGGCCGAACTAATCCGCTTGTTACAAGAAAATTACCGCCCCGAAAACCGGGTGTACCGTTATAATTTCTTTTACGATAATTGTGCCACCCGTCCCCGCGACAAGATAGAAGAAAGTATTGCAGGCAAAGTGATTTATCCCGTAGAACCGCAAGACGGTTCACGTACCTTCCGCGAGATCGTCCACCAATATTGCAAAGGACATCCGTGGGCACGTTTCGGCATTGATCTATGTATCGGAAGCGAAGCCGATCGGCCTATCACGCAGCGACAGATGATGTTTGCCCCGTTCTATCTAATGGATGCATTTGCCGGCGCACAAATTACCGGTGATTCCATTCAACGCCCGCTTGTAACGGACAGCGAACTGATTGTGGATGCCACTCCCGAAGAAGATGAAAGCTTTTGGATACCCACTCCGCTGCAATCCGCTCTTCTCCTCTTTATACTTACCGCCGCCGCTACCATTTACGGCATCCGCCGACGGACAGGACTCTGGGGAGTCGACCTCATATTGTTCGGTACGGCAGGTAGCGCAGGATGTATCCTTGCGTTCCTGGCCCTCTTCTCCGAACACCCGGCTGTCAGCTCCAATTTCCTGTTATTTGTCTTTCATCCGGGCCAGCTTCTTTTCCTTCCTTACATCATATATTGTGTCCGAAAAGGGAAGAAATGTTGGTATTTGACCTTAAATCTTATTATTTTAACACTTTTTATAGTGCTTTTTCCGGTAATTCCGCAAAGATTTGACTTTGCTGTTGTACCTTTGGCACTCTGTTTGCTGATACGTTCAGTGAGCAATCTAATTGTGACATCTAAAAAGAAATAATGAAAGGACTACTAACTTCCCTTATCACCGTACTGACCTTCACCGGGCTGCAAGCCCAGTCGCTACCTGCCGCCCCTAAATTAGTGGTGGGACTGACGATCGACCAATTACGTACGGACTATCTGGAAGCATTTTCGTCACTTTACGGCGAGAAGGGCTTCAAACGTCTTTGGAAAGAGGGAAGAGTGTTCCATAACGCCGAATATACTTTCAGCGGTGTAGACCGCGCTTCCGCCATAGCTGCCATTTATAGCGGTACGACGCCCTCCATGAACGGAATTATCTCCAAACGCTGGATGGACGCCGCCACCCTCCGCCCCGTCAACAGCACGGACGACACGGCATTTATGGGATATTACACCGATCAGACGGTCGCCCCCACCAAATTGCTGACTTCCACCATTGCCGACGAGCTTAAAATAGCTACACAAGGTAAGGGACTTGTATACGCCATTGCCCCCAACTGCGACGCCGCCATTTTTGCCGCCGGACATGCCGGAAACGGTGCTTTCTGGCTCAATCCCAATACCGGAAAATGGAGCGGGACAACCTACTACGGAGAATTTCCCTGGTGGGCAAGTCAATACAACGACCGCCAGGCTGTCGATTTCCGTATCGCCGGCATGACATGGGAACCGGTTTTCCCGCGGGGGATGTACACTTTCCTGCCAGATTGGCGGGATATGCTTTTCAAATATAAATTTGACGACGACCGCAACAACAAGTTCCGACGGTTCATCGCCAGTCCCTTTGTGAACGATGAAGTCAATGCACTCGCCGAAGAAGCGCTCAACAAAAGTTCTATCGGTATGGACGATATTACTGACTTATTGGCACTGACTTATTATGCAGGCAACTACGCACATAAATCCGTACAGGAATGTGCTATGGAAATACAAGATACATACGTACGTCTCGACCGCAGTATCGCCAACCTGCTCGACGTGCTCGACAAGAAGGTAGGACTACAAAACGTGCTTCTTTTCGTCACCTCGACCGGCTATACGGACAGCGAATCGCCCGATTCGGGATTATACAAAATCCCCGGCGGAGAGTTTTATCTCAACCGCTGCGCCGCCTTGCTGAATATGTACCTCATGGCTACATACGGTGAGGGAAAGTACGTTGAAACCCACCACAACCAGCAAATCTATCTGAACCATAAATTACTGGAAAAGAAAGAACTGAACTTGACGGAAATACAGCAGAAGTCCGCCGAATTCCTGATGCAGTTCAGCGGAGTGAACGAGGCATATTCCGCCAACCGGCTTCTACTGGGTTCATGGACTCCGGAGATCTATAAAATACGCAACGGTTACCACCGCAAACGTTCGGGAGACCTCGTAATCGACGTCCTCCCCGGTTGGACAATCGTCAACGAGAATGGCGGCGAAAACAAAGTGGTACGCCATTCTTATATCCCTTCGCCATTGATTTTCATGGGACATTCCGTGAAACCGGCCGTTATCCAGACACCTGTAACAATAGACCATATCGCGCCTACACTGGCACATTTTATGCGCATCCGGGCTCCCAACGCCTGCACATCTGCTCTATTACCGGCCTGCGGTAAAAGAAACCTCACAAAAACAGGGCGCAAAACATAAATAAATCAGCATTTTAATGTAACTTTGCGCAAACTATTTTAATTCGATAAATAATAAACATACTTATACAAATGGGATTCAATGAATTTTTAAGCTCGATTTTCGGAAACAAATCCACGCGAGACATGAAAGAAATCAAGCCCTGGGTGGAGAAAATCAAAGCTGCTTACCCGGAGATTGAGAAACTTGACAACGACGCACTCCGTGCCAAAACGGAAGAACTCAAAAAATATATCCATGAGTCGGCTACCGCCGAACGTGCGAAAGTGGAAGAACTGAAAGCGAGTATCGAAAGCCTGGAACTGGAAGACCGCGAAGAAGTCTTTGCACAAATCGACAAGATAGAAAAAGAAATTCTGGATAAATACGAAAAAGCACTGGACGAAGTACTGCCCGTTGCTTTCTCAATCGTCAAGGCTACCGCAAAACGTTTCACGGAAAATGAAGAAATCGTAGTTACCGCCACTGATTTCGACCGCCAACTGGCTGCTACAAAAGACTTTGTACGCATCGAGGGTGATAAGGCCATTTATCAGAATCACTGGATAGCCGGTGGTAACGATACGGTCTGGAACATGGTACACTACGATGTACAGTTGTTCGGTGGTGTCGTTCTGCACAAAGGCAAGATTGCGGAAATGGCAACCGGTGAAGGTAAACATTGGTGGCTACCCTCCCCGTATTCCTGAATGCACTGACCGGAAACGGTGTGCACGTGGTTACCGTGAATGATTATCTGGCAAAACGTGACTCCGAATGGATGGGTCCTCTTTATATGTTCCACGGTTTGAGCGTAGATTGCATCGACCGTCACCAGCCGAACTCCGACGCACGCCGCCAGGCATATCTGGCAGACATCACGTTCGGTACCAACAACGAATTCGGTTTCGACTATCTGCGTGACAATATGGCCATCAGCCCGAAAGACCTTGTACAGCGTCAGCACAACTACGCTATCGTCGATGAGGTCGACTCCGTATTGATCGATGACGCCCGTACTCCGCTGATTATCTCCGGTCCCGTGCCGAAAGGTGACGACCAACTGTTCGAGCAGCTCCGTCCGCTAGTAGAGCGTCTGGTAGAAGCACAGAAAGTATTGGCAACCAAGTACTTGTCTGAAGCAAAAAAACTGATCGCATCCAACGATAAGAAAGAAGTGGAAGAAGGATTCCTCGCCCTGTACCGCAGCCACAAGTGTCTGCCGAAGAACAAGGCATTGATCAAGTTCCTGAGTGAACAAGGTATCAAAGCCGGTATGCTGAAGACGGAAGAAATCTACATGGAGCAGAACAACAAGCGTATGCACGAAGTGACGGAACCGTTGTACTTCGTCATTGATGAAAAAAGGCGAACAGTGTAGACCTGACCGATAAAAGGTATCGACCTGATCACCGGTAACCCGAAGACCCGACATTGTTCGTTCTTCCGGACATTGCCGCAGAACTCTCGGAATTGGAGAATATGAACCTGACCAACGAACAGTTGTTGGAGAAAAAGGACGAACTGCTTACAAACTACGCTATTAAATCGGAACGTGTACATACTATCAACCAATTGTTGAAGGCTTACACCATGTTCGAGAAAGACGACGAATACGTAGTGATCGACGGACAGGTGAAGATTGTAGACGAACAGACCGGACGTATCATGGAAGGCCGCCGTTACTCTGACGGATTGCACCAGGCTATCGAAGCCAAAGAAGGCGTGAAAGTGGAAGCCGCCACACAGACTTTTGCAACAATTACTTTGCAGAACTACTTCCGTATGTATCACAAGCTGTCCGGTATGACCGGTACTGCCGAAACGGAAGCAGGTGAACTTTGGGACATCTACAAACTGGATGTGGTAGTGATCCCGACCAACCGCCCGATTGCCCGTAAAGATATGAACGACCGCGTCTACAAGACGAAACGTGAAAAATATAAAGCCGTAATCGAAGAAATCGAACAACTGGTGAACGCCGGACGCCCGGTATTGGTAGGTACTACTTCGGTAGAAATCTCCGAAATGCTGAGCAAGATGTTGACCATGCGCAAGATCGAACACAAGGTGCTGAATGCGAAGTTACACCAGAAAGAAGCTGATATTGTTGCTACTGCCGGTTTGAGCGGAACAGTTACCATTGCCACCAACATGGCCGGTCGTGGTACCGACATCAAGCTAAGCCCGGAAGTGAAAGCCGCAGGCGGTTTGGCAATCATCGGTACGGAACGCCACGAATCCCGCCGTGTAGACCGCCAGTTGCGTGGTCGTGCAGGACGTCAGGGCGACCCGGGTTCTTCTGTATTCTTCGTGTCACTGGAAGATGACCTGATGCGTCTGTTCTCTCCGACCGTATTGCCAGCGTAATGGACAAACTCGGTTTCCAGGAAGGCGAAATGATCGAGCACAAGATGATTCCAACTCTTATCGAACGTGCACAGAAGAAGGTAGAAGAAAACAACTTCGGTATCCGTAAACGCTCTGTTGGAATACGATGACGTGATGAACAAAGCAACGTACGGTTGTCTATACGAAACGCCGCCATGCTTTAATGGGCGAACGTATCGGTATGGATATTGTGAACATGATTTGGGACCGTTGCGCCAACGCTATCGAGAACAACGACTACGAAGGTTGCCAAATGGAACTGCTTCCAGACGTTGGCTATGGAAACTCCGTTCACCGGAAGAAGAATTCCGCAACGAGAAGAAAGAGAAACTGGCTGAAAAGACATTCGGCATTGCCATGGAGAACTTCAAACGTAAGACTGAACGCCTGGCACAGATTGCCAATCCGGTTATCAAACAGGTATATGAGAACCAGGGACACATGTACGAGAACATCCTGATTCCTATCACGGACGGTAAACGTATGTACAATATCTCTTGTAACCTGAAAGCTGCTTACGAATCCGAATCAAAGAGGTAGTAAAAGCATTTGAAAAGTCAATCCTGCTGCACGTTATCGACGAAGCATGGAAGAGAACCTGCGCGAACTGGATGAGCTGAAACACTCTGTACAGAAATGCAAGCTACGAGCAGAAAGACCCGTTGTTGATTTACAAACTGGAATCTGTAACGTTGTTTGACTCAATGGTGAATAAGATTAACAATCAGACTGTTTCTATCTTGATGCGCGGACAAATTCCTGTACAGGAAGGCTCCGGATGAACAGGCTGCCCGTCGCGTAGAAGTACGCCAGGCTGCACCGGAACAGCGTCAGGATATGAGCAAGTATCGTGAGCAGAAGCAAGATCTGAGCGATCCCGAACCAACAGGCTGCTGCCAGTCAGGATACTCGCGAGCAACAAAGACGTGAACCGATTCGTGCCGAAAGACAGTAGGACGTAATGATCCTTGTCCATGCGGAAGCGGTAAAAGTATAAAAACTGCCACGGAAAAGAACGTTTGATAAAGAAGAGTTCAAGTAGTTAGTGGTCCTAACTACTTTACTAAAATAATAAAACTGCCTGACAAGTCAGTAGTATCTGCAATTCCCTCCTTCGGGAAGAAGGGTTGGCTGAAAGCCGGGGTGGTAGGTGAATTACACAATGCTGATAATAGCCAGGCTTATATATTTACTTACACCTCCCCAGGACTCCTCCTTCAGAAGGGAGGAGGGTTGGAGCCATCAGGCTTGTCAGGCAAGCTAGTGTAAAATAGTGCTTTTACGTTTCAAACTGCTGAAATGGATCAAACTATGGCAAAATCTTATTCACTGGCATTCATCTCTCTGTTCCTGTTCTTTATTCAGCAGTTGCCCAGAGCATCGAACGAATTTCCATTGATTATCTGCAACCCGCCGACTTGAGTTCCACCCAGGCTCCGAAGGTAGCTGTTGGCTGATCTTTCCAATGCACCGGATAACAAATTGTTACAGAAGTACAGAAAACTGAGAGAAACGTTCCGGAAGTAGAGTCGCGCCACAGCCTATGCGCAGCAGTGATCCCAAGATTTGCTGCCGAATCATTGGCAGAAGAAATAACCCACCAGGGTACTTTGATGAAGTTGTCATTTGTGACTCGCCTTACGTGCCAATGACAAGTTAGCGCGTGAAAAATATGCTGAAGTCAAGGAGGGTCAGCCAGTTAGCTTCGATTTAGGGAGTTGATTTTATTATTGCATTAGAGAATCTGCAATTCAAAGCAACCAAGACCATTCGTTATCTACCCGATTTCAATTGTTATCAGGGGAGCTATGGATGTAAAAGTATATCCCAGTACGGGTTTATGTGCCAGGACAGAAACTTAAACGCAAGCCACACCAACAGCGAGTATCTTTTGGGAAGATTTCGTTTCGGTCTAAACGGCTTTACTTCATCCCCGAAATGTTGAA
>VOFK01002244.1_pt1 | contig 19328 bp, 19 predicted proteins | sample 5384121 | NCBI WGS metagenome assembly VOFK01 (sample SAMN12384730, study PRJNA508395) | human gut metagenome | isolation source: healthy gut J | host: Homo sapiens
TCGGTGGTAAGCGTTCAGTTACTTAAGGGCGAAATCACGCTGGAGCTGTACAACGCGAACCGCTGCGCCATCGCCCTGCGGGCGGGACGGCGGGTCGGGCAGCTCGCGTGTTCGCGCGCACGGACGACCGGTGCTGCGGCCCTACGCCGGAAAATACCAGCGGCAGACGGCGCGACCGGCTCCAAGGTCTTTTTGGACGAGGACCGGCGGTAAGGACACGGATTGTTCGGCTGAAAAGGAATCCATCAAGGGGAGACGCGCGGCGCAAAGTGCAAAAGCGCCGGCGCCACGGCGGCTGTCTCCCGCATCGGGCAATGGAAAACAACAAAGAAAAGGGGCTTTGCCCGTGAACCCGTATATGCGGAATCTGAATCGTCTGGAATTCGTCGTCACCTACGCCTGCACGGGCCGCTGCAAGCACTGCTCGGAGGGTGCGCATGACAACGCCGGCGTATGGCTCGGCGCGGAGCTTGCGGCGTCGGCGGTGCGCGACGCGGCGGGCGCATATGCGATTGCATCGGTGATGACCTTCGGCGGCGAGCCGCTGCTTTACCCCGAAACGGTATTCGCAATCCACGAGGCGGCCCGCGCGGCGGGCGTCCCCAAGCGGCAGCTCATCACCAACGGCTTCTTTTTGCGCAAAGCAGGCGCAGCGGGAGGAAACCGCCCGCCGTTTGGCGCAGTGCGGCGTGAATGACGTGCTGCTCTCCGTAGACGCTTTTCATCAGGAGACGATACCGCTCGCGCCGGTTCGGGAATTCGCGGAGGCGCTGCTCAGGCAGGGCGTGCCGCTGCATACGCATCCCGCGTGGCTTGTCGGACCCGCGCATGACAACCCGTACAACCGCCGCACGAACGAAATCCTCGCCGAATTTCAAAGCCATCGGCGTCGCCCGGTCGGACGGCAACGTTATTCACCCGGCCGGAAATGCGCTGCTCTGGCTGCGGGATTATTTTTGAGCAGGATGTTCGAAGCATCAGCCCCTACGAGGAGGATCCGCGGGATGTGCGGGCGGTTTGCGTGGACCCGGATGGCAGCGTCGCCGGCGGAATCTTTATGCTGCCGGCATGCTGGACATTCTCGACGCGTATGTGCCGCCGGGAGCCGTCGGCGTAAGCGCGGGCGGCGAGAAATACATGCGGCTTCGGCTGTTCGCGGCGAGGGGAACGGCTGGCAAGCTCGTGCTTGCTCTAGGCAGGAAGAGAATCCATCGAGGGGGCGCGCGGCGGCAGGCTGGCCTGCCGCGCCGAGGCTTCTGCCGGGCGGCGCAGCGCCGCCCGGCAGCAACTTCTTTCGTGACGTGGACCTTGTTGCGGCGCCTCTGCTTTCGCTTTACACAGAGCCGCCGCAGATACGCGTGCGGCTAAAAAGTACAGCCACATAGCCGGTCGGACCCCGCCCTTGCCGATCACCGCGTGGTTGCCGAGGATATTGCCCGGAATGAACACATCCGAAACATAACCTTATAGGTGCCCGGCGAGCGTAGCCACCACCAGCACGGCTCGCCGCTGCGCAGGCAGGCCGCGCGCGACGCGTCGTCGGGGAAGTACGCGGCCGCTTCGTCGGCGCTCAGCAGGGAAAACGCTGTCTTGGTGATCCCGCCCGCCGGGGTTTCCGTTGTGCGGTATGGGGTGTTGACGTTCCCCAGCCGGATGCGCGCACGTTCCTCCTCGGTGAAGGTGTTTTCGAGGAATTCGCCGTTGAGGTAGGCGCGTAGGTCGCATTCCTTCCACGTCATAGCGGTCCACTCGGAATGGTACGGACGAACCTCCAAAATGTCCTCGCTGAGCACCAGCGCCCGGTTTTCGTCCGCGTTCCATTCGAGGACCCGCCAGAACAGGCCGCCGAAGTAAACCAGCCCGCCCTCGCGCGCGGGGTCGTTTTGCATCTCCACCGTACACAGCTTTTCGTTGCCGGTGAAAGCGCTGCGCCCGATCTCGGTCACGCTCTCCGGAATTGACAGTTCGGTGATTCCCGCCCGGAAGAACGCCTTCTCCCCGATCGCGACGACGGGCGCGCCGTCGATTGCCGCCGGGATGCGGACCCACGCCAGCGAGCCGGTATATGCCGTGATCCGAACGCCGCCGTCGACGATTTCGTATGTAAAGTCCGACGCCGGCGTCTCCCACGCGTCGGGGTCTTCCCCGCAGCCCGCCGGCAGCAGCAGCGCGGCTGCGGTCAGCAGGAGCAGAAGCAGCTTTTTGATTCGCATCATTCCGTTCCTCCCCGGCAGGCTGCTGTTCATATCCAGATCGATTCTGTAATCGGAATAACCGTCGAACAGGAACACCCGCGTCACCTCATAGTCCACTTTCTCGTGCTTTTTGCTCGGCCAGATGGACAGGCGGTCGGTGTTCTCCTCGTTCCAGAAAACCTTTTTCGCCGCCGTTGTACAGGGCGGCGTTGGAGATGAGAATGTTCTGCATATAAATGTTGTCGTCGGTGCTGTAAGGATGATCTCCTCCCAGTCGTCGGTGGGATTGCCGCTGCGGTCGTATTGCAGGTCGGTCCCCGAGTCTATGGCGAAGTTCGCCCATATAAAACGCGGTGTTGCTGCCGTCGGCAAGCGCGTTGTTCAGCACGATGTCCGCCGAATCGGCAAGGCCGCCGTCCATATCGTACACGCTCAGCTTCACCTGCCCGTCGCCTTCGGAGCTGTCCAGCACGATTTTGTAGTCTTGTCGGGTCTAAGAACACGTCGGTCGAGTGCCACCATACCTTCGGGTCGTACGAGCTGTAAAAAACAGCCGCCAGCCGCCCACTCTGCCGCTCCAGACCAGACCGGCGTCCACGCTGTTCATCCATCCCCACGGCGCGTAAACGGTCAGCCCGAGGAAGATGTAGCCGGCGACGACCCGCCCGTCGCTGCGGATGTTGTGGATGTCGATCTGGCTGAGGGGCGACCTCCATCTCGGCCTTGTTATAGCCTTGCTCCGAGTAGATGACCACCGCAGGACCGTCGTTGTCGCCCATCGCGCCCGGATTTTCGTAATTGAGGTTTGAGATGTATTCCGTCCCCTCGGGGATCGGGGTGCGGGAATACGGGTTCGGGTCGAGCGCGGCGGGCGGCTCGGCGGCCGGAATGCTGGTTTCGCCGCCGCTGCCGCTGCATGCACACAGGACGAAAAGCAAGGGGAAAGCATAACGAGTGCAAGTCTTTTTCATAAAATCCTCCTTTATAACCGTTCGGATGCCTCATTATACTTCCATAAAACACAAATGTCAAGAATAATGTTCAAAAAATATTAGACACTTTTGCACAAACCGTCCGGACGGAGAGCAGCGATGAGCGCGCGCGGCGGAATGTGCGGATATGCCGGACATCGGGCGGGGCAGAATGCAGACGTCGTTTTTGCGCGGTCGGTTCTTGGCACAAAAAGCTGCGTTTGCAAATCGGATGGCAAGGGGTAAAGAAGGCCGCCGCGGCGCGCGGGGTCGGGGGCGGCGCGCGCCGCCGGCCCACTTTTCATTGTGGCTTTTTAAGAGGGCGTGTGTACAGACGTTCGCCGTACCCGAGCGTGCGCGCGCGATGGCGCGGCCTGTTTTGCTGTTCGCATCCTCCCGGCCGCCGCCGTTTTTCGGCCAGTTTACCGGCCGAAAACGGCGGCACCGGTGTGGCGGGCCTGCGCGCAGGCCCGCCACAGGACCAGGGCTTTTCGGGCGGCAGTGCCGTCTGTCTGCTGCGGCGAAGTGTTCTGCAAAACAATCTGCCCGCCGGAAAGCATTTGCTTTCCGGCGGACAGATTTTTGCCGCCCGACGGTTACGGGATGTCGTAGCGGTCGATGTAATAGTTCAGGTCGTTGGCAATCATTTCGGCGAACGCGGCCATATTTTCCACGCCCGTTGCGATGGGGTCGGGCGGGTTCGGCTCCACGTCGCCCATGCTCTCGATGGGACCGTTTTTGCCGTCCTCTGCGGCAATATAGGCGTAGCGAAAGGACAGCGGCAAATCGTAGCGATAGACCACGCCGAGATCGGCGGCGCGCGTGCTCTGGATCAGGTCAAACAGTTCTCCGGTCGGCTTCGTCGGTCAGCCCGTAGCGCCGCAGCGTTTCGTCGCGGTAGACGGGCGTGACGTATTCGCTGTTGTAAAGCGCCGCGGCCTCCAGCACGACCGTCAGATCCCGACAGATCCGGCGCGTTGCCCAGCGGCAGCGCGAGCATGGTGAAGCCGTGCACGTCGGCGGGCGTCCGATGGCTGCCGTCGGCGTCGGCCTTCGGCATCGGAAGCAGCCCCCAGATCCATCTGCGAAGCCGACGGGCGTCCAGATCGCCGAACGCGCAGGCCAGAAACGCGACGCCGCCGTCATAGAACCGCGTGAATGCCGCCGCGGAAAGGAAGGTCCTCGAAGCCGCATTCGAACAGCGGACGCGAATCGTCCTGAAATTCCACCTCCGCCGCGTCGCGTCGCCCACAGTAACTCGAACACGCCGCGGAACGCCTGCGTCAGCACCGAGGCGTCCGTCGGGACAGCCAAATCGGCGTCGTCCTTTGAACGGTGTCCGCACCGAGCGCGCGGTCATAAAAAATCGGAGGCGGCGTACTCCCGGCAGAGTATGCCGGGTCTTGCCGGCGGCCGCGGCGTCGCGGCAGAGCCGCGCCAGCGCGTCGAGCGTCCACTCGCCGGCCTCCGCCAGCGCGGGGGTCCTCGTCGGTGCTTTCGGCGAGCAGCGCACGGTTGTAAAAAGAGGACGCCGGTCTGCTCGTCGTCGGTCAGGACGGCGTCGCCGGTGATGCAGAACAGCCTGCCGCCGAGCGACTGGCCGGCGATCATCTGCTGGTCCCAATAGGGCGCGTCGAGCGAGAGATAGGAGCTTTCGACCTCCGTCAAGTCGTACAGCATACCGTTTGCCGTCAGTTTGCCCATCATGGAAGCGCCCGCCGCCAGAATGGTGCTTTCCATAATGCCCGCCAGCATCTCCGCGCGAACGTTCTCGAAGTACGTCGTGCAGTCCTCCGCGTAGGACGTTTCCAGCTCGCAGTTGAACAGCTCGCCAATGCAGGCGTTGCGCTCGGCGACGGCGGCGGACACCGTCCCGGTATTGTTCCTCCCGGCGTCAAGCGGGCGCGGGCGTACACGCCGCCCTCGTCTATGGCGGAAGGTGCGCGCGCCAAAATCGTGCGGGCCGAGGCGGAAAGCAGCAGCGCTCGGCGTGTCCGGCACAGCTTCGCCGGCGCCGATTCGTCCGTGACGCCGGCTTTCGGCGCGCGGGAGACGTCGGAGGACGCCGCGCGGCTCGGCGACAGGTCGGAGGCCTCCTCGGCTGCGTCGTTTTTGTTTACAGACGGTGGAAGCGCCGTCGCCCTCCGGCGTGCGGTAGGCGCAGGCGGCGAGGACAGACAGCGACAGCAGCGCGCAGCACAAAAAAAGCAGCGCAAGCAGCTTTTCATAAAGTGGACCGGCCTTTCAGAGAGGGGGTCGCGGACGCAAGCTTGAAAACGCGTCCGCGGCCGGTAAGGGTGGCCGGCGCTCAGGCGCCGAAGCCTCCGCCCAGGTGCCGCCTTTTCAAACACCTTCGTCGCTTTGCCGTCCTTGTAGCCGACAATTGACAGGTCGTCGTGCCGACCATCAAAAATCGATGATGCTGTCGTTGACGCCGGCGTCGGTCTGCTCCTGCTTGGACATTGTTTCAAAGCTCCCTCCCAGACAGTCCGGCGAACCCGCGGCCGAGCGCGACAGACAGCTCGCGTTCTCGTCGAACAGCGTGTTGTAGGAATAGGGATGCCCGTGCGGGTTGACCGGCGACTCGACGGGGACGAGCGCCAGTTCGCCCAGATAGGCCGCGCCTTCGTCCATCGAGAGCATCTGACCGAGCAGCGACTCGTTCTTCGCCGCGCGCCACGAGACGGCCTTGCCGTCCTTGAAATCGATGGAAAAATCCTCGATAAGCTGCCCCTGGATAGGACAGCGGCTTGGTCGAGACCAGCCGCCCTCGGCCTTCCCCTTGAGCGGGGTGGTGAAAATCTCCTCGGTCGGCAGGTTCGGGTTGTGCTGCACGCCGGCCAGCGTCTTGTCGCAGCCGCCCTTCCAGACGCCGCGCGGGTTGAGCGTGACGCGGAAATCGGTGCCGTTGGCGCTCTTGTATTCCAGCGTGTCGAATTTGGCGTCGTTGAGCGCCTTCGCGTTTTTGGCGAAGTCTCGTTGTGCGCCTGCCATGCGGCGACGGGGTCGTTGTCCGCGTTGACGCGGACGGTCGCCAGAATCGCGTCCCACAGCTTGGCGACGGCGCGCGCCTTCGTCTCGCCGGGGAACACCTTCTGCGCCCACTCGGGCGACGGCACGGCGGCGATGGTCCACTGGTAGCGGTTTTCCATCGCGTCGTTGTAGGGGCTTGAGCACCTTATGGCGCGCGATGCCGGCCTTTGCAGCTTCTCCTGATCGATGCCGGCGAGTCCGTCGGGGTCCTCGGAGAGAATGTGGATCATGCACGGCAGCTCGGAGGCGTACATTTTGAATTTTTCTTCTTTATATTTGGGGACGCTGCAAAGGGTCTCCAGCTTTTTTGGTAGCGATAGTCGAGCTTGGTCAGCGGCTGGTAGGACCAGTTGACCTCCACCCACTTGGCGCCGGCCTTGTAGCAGGCCTCGGCCACCAGCGCGGCGAACGGCGCCTGCGCCGTCTCGGCGTAGAGCATCACGCCCTGCCCCTTCTGCACGTTGGCGCCCACGCGCGCGATGAGGCGCGCGTATTTTTTCATCAATGCTTTTGTCATTGCCGGATCGACGGCTTTCGAGACTCGAAAGCCCCTCCTTTCGGAAATTTTGCGGCCCTGCGGCCGCGGCCCGCCGTGCGGGACGGGCGGCGCGGGTTATTTCTCCGCGTCGCCGCTCTTTTCTTCGTGGCGCGCCTCAACCGTGGCGACGGCCCATTTCTGCACCTGAATCGTCGTCTTGTCGCCGCCGGTCTGGAGCAGGAGCATATCGTCCTTGATGTTGACGACGATGCCGACGATGCCGCCCTTCGTGGTCAATGTCGCCCTTGGCGTCGAACTGCGCATCGCATCCAGCTCGCGCTGCTGCTTTTTCTGCGGGCGGATGAGCATAAAGTAGAAGACCACGATCAGCAGCACGAAGGGCAGGAAGGTCAGCAGCGTGCTCAGCCAGCCGCCCTGTGCGGCGGTCGCGTCGGCCGCGGAGTCAAGGAGTCGGAAAAAGGTTGTCATCGTTTTGTTTGTCCTGTTTCTGTTTTGGTTTGAAATCGGATGGGAGCGTTTGTGCGGGCGCGCCGGCGGGAAACACGGCGGCGCAAACGGCAGATTTTCGGTTCGCGGCGCTATCCCGCCGCAAAATCGGCCGTCAAACGCCCCGAGTTGAGGCCGTCCGTCTGTTTTCGGAAGCAAAGCAGCGCGGGTATCGAGGTTGCGATTTTTTAATCGCAACTCGAGTGTCCAGCATTGAGACGTTTCCGCGGCTTTGCTGCGGAAACTCTCCGAGTTGCGATTTTCAATCGCAGCTCGAGCGTCCAGCATCGAGACGTTTCCGCGGCTTTGCTGCGGAAACTCTCCGAGTTGAGGCCAACGGCCTCAACTCGATTATACCATAACCGTTCCGTTTTTGCAAGTGCGTATGCGTTTTACGTCGGTTACGCAGCGGGTGCGGGTGTCGAGCGTGAACAGCGCGCCGCAGGCGGCGAAATTCCCCTCCGACCCCTCGAAGCGCATATGCACCTTCGTCGTGAAGTCGCTGACGACGCACTCGCTCTTCACGCCGAGCACGCCGCCGGCGTCGCCGCACATCCCCAGATCGGTGATGTAGCCGCTGCCCTTGTCCAAAAGCTGCTCGTCGGCGGTCTGAACGTGCGTGTGGGTGCCGAACATGATCTGAATCTCGCCGTCAAACCGGTGTGCGAAGGCCAACTTCTCGCTCGTCGCCTCGGCGTGGAGATCGGCGACAGCGACGTCGTAGCGCCCGCGCTGCTCGGCCAGCAGCCGTTCGGCCGCGGTGAAGGGGGTTGTCCGCCGGACCCATAAACACCTGCCCGCAGAGCGAGAGCACCAGAATCCGCAGCCCCTCCGGCCCGCGCAGGATTGTAAAGCCCTTTCCCGGCGCGGCGGGGGGATAGTTGAGCGGACGGAGAACGCAGTCGTGCTCGTTGAGCATATCGGAAGAAATCGTACCGCCGCAGCGTGTGGTTGCCGCCGGTGAGCACGTCGGCCCCCGACGCCAGCAGCAGCTCGGCGGACGCGGGGTCGGTGCCGTTGCCGGGCGCGGCGTTCTCGGCGTTGACGACGACGAAGTCCGCCCCCGTCTCGCGCCGCAGCCTCGGCAGGAGCGCCGCCGTCTCCGCGCGTGCCGTACGCGCCGACCACGTCGCCGAGCGCGAGCAGCTTCATCGGTTTTTCACCCGGCCTTCCGTAAAAGGCCAGCAGGCGGTCGCGGAGCAGGCCGCAGTAAAGGCCGATGGGGATCTGGCCCATCGTCCAGCCGCATTCGACCGACCAGGGCGACCAGCCCACGTCGTTCGGCACGCCGTAGACCTCGCCCTGCTCGACGTCGAACGCGCGCGGCCACGCGCCGTCGATGCGCTTGTCGCGGCTGCAAAGCTGGATGGAGGCCAGAAAGCCGCACACCCGCCGCCAGAGGATGAGGAACATATCGTCGTGCGTGATGAAATACGCCTGCATCAGCGAAAACGGCAGCCAGTTCATCGAGTACAGCATGTCCGCCACCGGGTCGCCGTTGGCCGCCAGCACGCTCGACTCGCCGTCCTTCGCGCCCGCGCAGCAGGCGTTGTAGCCGGTGTCCCACTCGATGAACGCGCCGCTGCTGTGCTGCTTCTCCAGCAGCGAGCGCGCGACCGCGTACAGCCAGGTGCGGTGCTTCTCCTCCCCTGTGACCCAGTAGAGGTAGGACAGCGGCAGGATCAGGCGGCAGAGCTCCTGCGTCTCGCTGTGCTCGCGCGCGGTGTTCGGGAAGTGGGCCATAATCGTTTCCAGCCCGCGCACGGCCGTGTCGCGGTATCTTTCGTCGCCGAGCACCTTTGTACGCCAGCAGCAGCGCCGCCAGATAGTAGCCGTTGTAGTGCGCGCTCGGCGAACCGCCGGCCTGCGCGCGCAGCTCGGCGAGCGGCAGCGTGCGGCCGCCGCCCCAGCGCCATTTGTCCGCGCGGGACGCGTCCGGCTCGATTTCGAAGGTCTGCACGAGCAGCTTTTTGTCGTCGACCAGCTCGGTGCGCGCCACGCGCAGCCCGTCCGTTCCGGTGGTGCGCAGCAGGAAGTCCAGATTGCGGCGGACCGCGTCCGCGTCGGGCAGCGCTTCTCCGTACAGCGCGCGCAGCAGCCGCGGGAAGAGCAGGCCGCGCGCGTCGTCGTCCTGATAACAGACGTTCCACCACGCGTTGTCGCCGCTGCGGCCCCAGCCGTCGGTCTCGTCCGCCGCGTCGGCGATGTGCCGCCGGCCGGACGCGAGCAGCTCGTCGCTGATGCGGCGCGCATCGTCGTCGCCGGTGTAGAGCGATTGGAGGTAGTAGGCCAGCGCCGTCTCGCCGGTGGAGACGGTGGTGTAGTTGATTAATGCAGCGCGCTGTGCGTGCCGTCGGGCAGGACGGCGGCGCCCACGCCCTCCAGCACGGCGCGGCAGCCGTTTTCGTCCGGCGGCAGCAGAAAGCCGCCCTTCTCGTGCCAGTCCATCGCGCGCTCGGCGGCCCGCGCCAGCTCGACGTCCGTACCCTCGCAGGGGGTGGTGGAATAGGCGTTCTGCGCGTAATACGCGTCAAGGAACGACAGGTCGTGCTTCTCGCCGGTCAGCCAGAGCAGGATGAAGCCGATGAGCGAAAACCACTTTTTCTGGGCGCGAAGCAGGCCTTGGCGAAGTCGGCCAGCCGGAACGTGCAGAACAGCAGCGTGTCATCTCGGTCCAGAGCGCGTCGGTGGAGACCGGGAACTCGGCGTCGGCGTAGTTCTTGAGCGTGTAGAAGCCCTCGGGGTTGGCGCGGTAGCTCAGCAGCGGAATCCGGCTTTCCGACGCGTAGAAGTGCACCACGCGGGTGTTGCACTGCTCGTCCAGAATGTCGCCCTCGATGATCTCGCCGTAACGGAAGCGCGAAACCGGCCGCGCGTAGCGCGCGTGCTTTCGACGTTGGGGCAGTTGACCGCGCCGAGATATTGGCAGAACTCCGCGAACACCCGCACGCCCGAACGGGCCTCAGGCGGTCGGCGGCCTCGCGCTCGGCAGACGTGAAGGTCATCGGCTCGCTTTCCGTGCCGCCGGAGATCACGACTGCGTCGAAGCCGGACGCGTCGAGCGCGGGCAGGGCCGTTTTCGGCGCCAGCGTCACCTCGCAGCCGACGCGGCGGATGGTCTCGATCAAATCGCTTTCCCGCACGCGGGCGGGGGTGATGATGAGGATTTTTTTCATACAGAATCGGCGTTCTTTCCCGCGCGGCCCGGGACGGGTCGGCGCGCGGTTGTTTTTCGAATCAAGGGGTTCAGCTCTCCCGCCGCCGCAGCTCGCGCGTCAGCAAAAGCATGCGGCCAGCAGGACGCGCATCGCCGTTTCGGCGCAAACGAAGGTCGTGCCGCCTTCGGCGCACCACGTCCGCAGCGTTTGAAAAAATGTCTGCATAACAAACAAGCTCCTTTCGGGCAGTATGCTTCGGGGCGGACGCCTCCGGCGGCCTCTCGGGCAGGACCGTCGACCCGCGCGAACAGAGGCACGGCGTACAGGAAACGGAGGTCAGACGGGTTGGAGTTGGGGGTCGGCCGCGTCCCGCCGCAGGCCGTACAGCAAAACCGCCAGTCCGGCAAGGTTCCAGAGCAGAACGATCAGGAAGCCGTTCGTCGCCGCCAGCCCAAGCGGCCCACCGGCGACTGTGTATTCGTCGATTGTCATACAACGTTCCTGATACAGGTTGTAAAAGTACAGCCGCGCGGCGTTCCCCGCCAGCAGGGCGAGCAGCGTAAGCAGAACCGACCGCTGGTGTCTGCCGTCCGGTTTGGCAATCATTGTGAAGAAGTAAAACACCAGCAAAACCGCAGACGCGGCAGTGGTACAAAGCGGCAGCGGAATCGAGAAGGCGCAGCCGGCCGCGTCCCGCAAAAGCAGCGGCAGAAACAGCGCGCCGGCGGACGGAACGCAGACGACCGCCGTAATCCAGCCGGAGCGGAAGCGGTTCTGCGTCTGTCGGCAGAGCAGATAAAACAGCGCGGCGAAGGCGGTCAGCAGCAGAAGCCGCAGGACGGCCTCCGCAGCCGGCGCGTGGATGACGTCGCAGGCGTTCCAATAAATGGCGGTGTGGTACAACTCCCTAAGGGGGGTAACACCGCGCAGGGCTTCGTACAGCAATGGTAAGACTCCTTTCGAACGAACCGTGTGCGCTGAGAGCGGCAAAGCGGGCAGTCTCGCGGCCGTTAGGCGCGTATATCGGTTTGGAATGCGCCGGTTCGGTTTTCCGCAAGCAGCGCGGGCGAAGTCCGGCGGCGCGGGAAATGCGTCGGTCAGCCAAAAGCGGTCGGCCGGCGGCGTGCGGGACAGGTCAGACGGGCTCGCGACGGCTTGCGGACGGCATAGCGCTTTCTGTGCGCCTGCCGCGGACGAACACGTCCCAAAGCGGCAGGGTCACAGCGGCGAGGTTGAGCAGCGCAAAGAGGACGAACAGCGCGTCGACGTACAGGCCGAGCGGGTTCGCCGCATAATCCGCCTCGAGTTGATTGTTCTGCCACCAAACGATGTTGTAATGGCAGCGCCAGAGGTCGGCCGCGACGACGAGGGCGAGCAGGAGGGAGATTCGGTTTTGGCGCGCTTTGTCCTTCCGGCCGCGGACGGCGCGGCGGTGCGCAAGCAGCAGCAGGAGCAGTCCGACGGCGAACACCCACGCGTCGAACATCGAGTACATGAAGGGCTCTAACGGTATGCCGACCGGCGCGAAGCCGCAGACGGAGAGCAGGGCGGTCGCATTGCCGACCACGCAGAGCAGCAGCACGCCGAGGACGCCGTATACGGCGCCTCTCCGTTTTGCATATCCGGCATGTTCGGCGGCCTTGCGGCAGAGCAGGACGAGCGGGACTGCCAGCAGCAGAAGGATCAGTATCCGTACGGTCAGCGCCGTGACGGGCTGATGCATTACAAAGTTACGCGTCGGAGAAAACGGATTCATAGGGAAAGCCTCCTTCAAAGCCTGCCACCCGCGCCGTTCTTGCGCCGCGCGGACGGCAGGCAGGGTACGGCGCCGGTTCGGGTGGGCCGCGCCGGCGTAAGCGGCCGCCTTGCGAGGCGCATAACGGGCGAAACGCGCCCGCGCGCGGCAGGGCGTGAAGCGAATCGGGCGGATTTGCGGCGGCGCGCCGTCGGCCCTTTGTGGCTGCGCCTTCGCGCGGGGCGCGGCGGGATTTATCCCAAGCGGGGCTGCGGCGCGTAAAAAGGGCAAGCGGCGCGTCGGCGTAGGCCGAGCGGTTCCGCTGCGCAGACGGCTTTTTCATATCCGGCGCGCGGTGCAAGAACGGCGCGGGTGGTTTGCCGCGGCGATGGGGGATGGGGACGCGCAGAGAGGGCTCCGTCTGCGGGGGATGGCTGCTCGGGCTGCGGGCGACGGACAGCGACAGGCCAAGTCCGGCAGCGAACGCCGAATCGGTGGGTGGAAGAGCGGCAGGCGGGCGCAGAAGCAGAGGCGGCTGTGCCGCAGAAAAATCGCCAATCGTCGGCGCGCAAAGCGCTTTTTTGTCCTCCCGCCGAAGTGCAGAAGGCTTCTGCCGTCCTTCCGGCAAGGGGCACTTCTGTCGTTTTCCCGTCGGTGCGCAAAACGTTTCCGCCGTTCCCCGCAGGAGAGCGTGGCGGAACGAGCCGACCGCACGAACCGTCGGGCTGTCGGGTGCGCCGCTTCTTCGTATGACTGCCCCTCGGCGGCCGTCCGAGAAGCGGCGCGGATTTTTGCCGGTGCGAAAATTTTGTAAAAACGGAAGCGTTTTGCGCCGCGAGCTTTTGGCCGGACAGCCGAAAAACCGGCGGCCGGCTTGTCAGCGCAGGAGGTGCGGCTATACCATATCGCTTCGCGTCGACGGACGCTCACGCATTCGGGTGGTTTTGACGCTTTACGAAGCGCGCCGGCCCGCGGCAACGGCTTTTTTTGCCGCTTTCCGGCTGCGGAACGCGCTGCAAAGCGGAAGCGCGAGGGCGGCCGCGTTGAGCAGGACGAACAAAACCGACAGCAGATCGACGTGCAGCCCCAGCGCGTTTGCGGCATACTGCGCCGTTTCCGCCGCGTCCAGCCAGGCTTGCAGATACCGGCCGTACAGCACGTCGAGCGCCATCGCGCCGAACAGCAGGCTGACGGTGACCGTTCGGCGGCGGCCGGGGCGCGGATCTACGAAGTAGGCGTAGACGGCGGCGACCCAAAACAGCCCGAGCGCGAGCAGGTCGGCGTTCCACGGAAAGCCGAGCTCGGCCGTGATGGACGGCTGCTGCCCGAAAACCGCGGCGATGCCCGCACCGAACGCGCGAACGGTGATGAACGGAAGCCGGATAATCAGCACCGAAAGCCCGGCGAACAAGCCGAGCAGCCAGCCGCGCAGGGCGTTGCCGTCTTTCCGCTTCGCCGCCGGTACGGCAAGCGCGAGCAGGACGGCGGTCGGAACAAGAATTATCGTCAGCCGGAGCAGCGTCGCCGTGTGCGGCGTATGCGTCACAAAAGGACGGGACAGTTCGAACAGTTCGGAAATCGCATGCATCGGGCTTACCTCCTTTTCGGGCGGTTGGGTGCCTCGGCCGGATTGCTTGTCCGGCTTTTCTGGCGAAGGCCGTATTATAACGGCTGCCCGCCGCAGTCAAAAACGCGCCGTCCTATGCGGGCGACAAGTTCTGCAATCCTTTGCACAGGCGCGGACGTGCGCGCAGTATAACGGTATGTCAATATGTCAATGAAGGAAAAATCTCCGGCGGCAGCGCTGCCGCCGGAGATGGGCGTACGGATTGGAAACGCGGCGCCGAACGGCGGCGCGGGCTTTTGTGCCGGCGCGGCCCGGCGTTTGACTACGCTTGGCTTGCCGAATCGAAAATTGGGAGCAGGTCGGTGGGCCTGTGATGTCCCCTGCGCGCAAAGGCGCGCAGGGGCTCACTTTTGCCGGCCGCGGCGCAGCCGCGGCCGGCGGATCCTTTCGAAGCCGTCCGGCATACGGTGCTTTTCGGTTCGCCTCGAACGGCCGCCCGACGCAGGGCTTTGCCGCAGACAGACAAGCGTGCGGGGGCGGGATTATTTCGCGTATTCGTAGGCGCGAGTCTCGCGGATGAGGTGGATTTTGATCTGTCCGGGGTATTCCAGCTCGGACTCGATCTTTTTCGCGATCTCCTTCGAGAGGAAGAGCATATCGTCGTCGCCGACCTGCTCGGGCTTGACCATAATGCGAATTTCGCGTCCGGCCTGAATGGCGAAGGACTTCTCGATGCCGTCGAAGGAGTTCGCAATCTCCTCCAAGCGCTGCAAACGCTTGATGTAGTTCTCCAGATTCTCGCGGCGCGCGCCGGGACGGGCGGCGCTGATGGCGTCGGCCGCCTGCACGATCATCGCGACGAGCGTATTCGGCTCCACGTCGCCGTGGTGCGCCTCGATGGCGTGGATGACGTCCTTGCTCTCCTTGTATTTGCGGGCGAGATCGACGCCGATCTGCACATGGCTGCCGTCGATTTCGTGGCTCATCGCCTTGCCGATGTCATGCAGCAGTCCGGCGCGCTTGGCCAGCGTCGCGTCCACGCCCAGCTCGCTGGCGATCATCCCCGCGATGTGCGCGACCTCGATGGAGTGCTTGAGCACGTTCTGCCCGTAGCTGGTGCGGAACTTCAGCCGGCCGAGGATCTTGACCAGTTCATGGTTGATGCCGTGCACACCGACCTCGAAGGTGGCCTGCTCGCCCTCCTTCTTGATGGTGTTTTCGACCTCCTTGCGGCTTTTCTCCACCATTTCCTCGATGCGCGAGGGGTGGATGCGGCCGTCGGAAATCAGCTTTTCGAGCGCAATGCGCGCGATTTCGCGGCGCACCGGGTCGAAGGTGGATATGGTGATGGCCTCGGGCGTGTCGTCGATGATGAGGTCGACGCCCGTCAGCGTCTCAATGGCGCGTATGTTGCGGCCCTCGCGGCCGATGATGCGGCCCTTCATCTCGTCGTTCGGCAGATCGACGACCGAAACCGTCGCTTCCGAGACCGAGTCGGCCGCGCAGCGCTGGATGGCGAGGGTGACGATGTTTTTGGCCTTTTCGTCGGCCGTTTCCTTATACTGTTGCTCGATCTCCGACAGCTTTTGCGCCATTTCGTGCCGCGCGTCGGTTTCCACCCGCTCCAGCAGGGTCGCACGCGCGTCTTCCACGGTCATGCCCGAGACGCGCTGCAGCTCGTCCACCTGCGACTGGCGGAGCCGCTCGATTTCCTCGCGGAGCGCGTCGTTGTCGCGGAGCTTTTTTTCCAGCGTATTTTCCTTTTTTTCCAGACTTTCGAGCTTTTTGTCTAAATTTTCTTCCTTCTGTATGGCGCGCCGCTCCAGGCGGGACACCTCGTTGCGCCGCTCCTTCAGCTCGGCCTCGGCCTCGTTCTTGATGCGCAGCGCCTCTTCCTTGGCCTCGATCACGCCCTCCTTGCGCTTGGTCTCGGCCTGCTTCTTCGCGTCCTCGATGATCCGTCCGGCCTCCGATTCGGCGGAACCGATGGCCTTCTCCGCGACATGCTTACGGATGACGAAGCCGGCCACGAAGCCGATCGCGATGCTCACCACGGCGACGACGATCGCGATAACGATCTCCATAGATTCTCCTCCTAACGATTTTGCAATTTTCTGAATCTATGCTTTTCAATTCAAATGTAACGTATAGTCTCTATACATCTATATAAAATCGAAAAACACTCGATGTTAAATATTATATACTATGCAAACGGGCTTTGTAAAGCGGTTTTCCGTTTGGAACAAATAAAATTTGCATTTTATTCACATATGTTTCTGCCGCCGATTGACTTACAGGGAAAAATGCAGTATAATAAAGTTCAAGTGCAAGGCACTTGAACTTTGCAAGTTTCGCTGGAAGCGAAACTTGCATTGGATTGGCGGTAATAAAGTTCAAGCGCGATGCGCCTGAACTTTGCAGGATTTCGCCTTCGGCGAAACCTGCATTGGGAAAGCGGTAATAAAGTTCAAGCGCGATGCGCCTGAACTTTGCAGGATTTCGCCTTTGGCGAAACCTGCATTGGGAAAGCGGTAATAAAGTTCAAGCGCGATGCGCTTGAACTTTGCAAGTTTCGACGAAAGCGAAACTTGCATTGGAAAAAGAAGTAAGAAAAGTATAGGCGTACCGCGCCTAAACTTTGCAGGATTCCGTCGGAGGTATAATTCTGCGCTCAAACAATGCGGAACAAAGGGCTTTGCTTTCGTTCGGTTTGGCGCACTTTGCTGCGCAGGGGCCCCGCCGCCCGTGCGGCGTGCGAGCCTTCAGGCCGCGCGGCGCACCTGCCTGGAGGCGCAGCCAGCCGCGCGCGGCCGCAGGCGCCGGTGCGCGGCGCGCTGTGCGGCGCCGGAGGGACAGGGCGAAGCGGCGCAGGCTTGTTACGGCGGCGCGGGAAAGCAGCGCGCGGGCGCGCCGAACCGAAGAAACAGAGATAAAGTTCTTGTGCGGTATGCAGGCGCGGAGCGGAAAGCCGAACGCCGAACGCCGTTTCCTCGCCCGTGCGGCAGAAGTCGTCTTGTGCGGTGCGCCGGCGCGGAGCGGAAAGCGGCAGGCGGCGTGCCGAAACGGATGGATAGACGGATGCATAGAAAGCTCGCCCGCGGGACGCAGACGCCGGTGCGGGCTTCCCGACGCGGGGACGATGCGGGCGGCCGTCGCGGCCGTGCCGGCGGGCGCCGCAGGCAGAAAGACAGCTCATGCAGAAACAACAGGAGGCCTGTATATCATCAAGCGGCAGGCTGTGCGCAAAACGACAGGCCGACGGCCATACACAAAACAAACGAAAACCGGGTGGATGCAGAAAGATGACGAAGCAGATTTATTTGGACAACGCCGCGACGACGCCGGTGTGCGCGCCGGCGCGGCGCGCGCTGGAGGAAGCGCTCGACGAGTTCGGCAACCCCTCCTCGCCGCATGGCGCGGGTACGCGCGCGCGGCGGATGCTTGAGGACGCGCGCGCGGCCGTCGCGGCGCTGGCGCGCTGTTCGCCGGAGGAGCTTTTGTTTACCGCCACCGGCACGGAGGCGAACAACATCGCCCTGCATTCTCACGCGCTGCGCAGGCGTTCGGGGCGCATTCTCACCACCGAGAGCGAGCATCCCTCGGTCTATGAGCCGCTGCGCGCGCTCGAGCAGGCGGGCCGCGAGGTGGTGCGCATCGCCTGCCGGGGCGGCGTTCCCGATTACGATGCGCTCGAGGCATCGCTCGACGGCAGCGAGGCGGTCGTCGCGGTGATGCAGGGCAACAACGAGACCGGCGCGCTGTACGACATCGAGCGCATCCGCGCGCTGCTGCAGAAGCACCGCTCGCGCGCGCTGCTGCATGTGGACGCGGTGCAGTCCTTCGGCAAGCTGCCGCCGGCGCAGGCGTCGGTCGTCGCCCGCTGCGCGGACACGGCGGCCTTCTCCGCGCACAAGATCGGCGGCGTCAAGGGAGCGGCGGCGCTGTTCGTGCGCCGGGGGCTGACGCTCACGCCGCTGCTCTACGGCGGCGGACAGGAGCGGGGGCTGCGGCCAGGGGACGGAGAGCCGCCGTCGCCGCGTTCGGCGCTGCCTGCGCGGACATCGGCCCGGCCCGAGAGCCGCGCGGCGCTGTCGGCGGCCTACGCGGCGGTCTGCGCGGCGCTGTCGGGCGTCGCGCGGCTGCACATCCCGCCGGAACACCTCGAAAGCGTGCTGCTTGTGAGCGTACCCGGCTACAAAAGCGAGACGGCCGTCAACTGGCTGGCGGAAAAGGGCATCTGCCTGTCCGCCTCGAGCGCCTGCTCGACGAAGAAAAAGACGAACCGCGTGCTGGCCGATTTCGGCCTTTCGCCCGAGGACGCCGAGAGCGCGCTGCGCGTGGGAATCAGCCGCTTCACCACGGCGGAGGAGGCAAAAGCGCTCGCCGAGGCGCTGACGCAAATGAAAACGGAGGTCAGAAGATGCAGATGAAAAAAATCGTGCTGCTCAAATACGGCGAGCTGGTGCTCAAGGGACTCAACCGCAGCTACTTCGACAACCTGCTGCTGCGCCGCGTGCGCGCGCTGCTCAAGGCGATGGGCGGTACATACGAGACCGACTACGCGCAGTCTACGCTCTGCATCCGCGGCGGGGAGGACGCGGACATGGACGCGGTTGCCGCGCGGATGAAGAAGGTGTTCGGCGTCGCGTCGGTCTGCGTCGGCTACGAGTGCGAGAAGGATATGGAGGCCATCCACCGCACGCTCGCCGCGCACGCGTCCGAACTGCTGCGCGGGGCGTCCCGCTTCAAGTGCGTCGCCAAGCGCAGCGACAAGCGCTTCCCGCTCGGCTCGCCCGAAATCTGCGCCGAATGCGGCGCGCTGCTGCTGTCGCTGCTGCCAGGGCTGACTGTCGACGTCACCGACCCCGAGGTCTGCGTGACGATTGAAATCCGCGACCGCGCGGCCTTCGTCCACGGCGGCGGCGAGAAGGGCGCGGGCGGGATGCCGGTCGGCTCGAACGGCCGCGCGCTGCTGCTGCTGTCCGGCGGCATCGACAGCCCCGTCGCCGGCTATATGATCGCCAAGCGCGGCGTGGAGCTTGACGGGCTGTACTTTGAAAGCCCGCCCTACACCGGCGAGCAGGCCAAGGAGAAGGTCGTCGCGCTCGCGCAGACGCTGGCCGACCACCGGCCGGATGTATCTGAACACAATCAGCGTCACCGAGATCCAGGAAACGCTGATGCAGAAGTGCGACGAAAAGCTCTTTACCCTCCTGCTGCGCCGCTTTATGATGCGGCTCGCCGAGCGGACCGCGCAGACCATCGGCGCGGGCGCGCTGGTGACGGGCGAAGAGCGTCCGGGCAGGTCGCCTCGCAGACGATGCCCGCGCTGGGCGTGACCGACGCGGCGGTTGAGATGCCCGTGTTCCGGCCCTGCATCGGGCTGGACAAGGAGGAGATCATCGTCCGCGCGCGGCAGATCGGCACCTTTGACATCTCCGCGCTGCCCTACGAGGACTGCTGCACCGTCTTCACTCCGCGCCACCCCAACACGCGGCCGGTGCTGGAGGACATTCTGGAAAACGAGTCGCGCATCGATGTCGACGCCCTTGCGGCGCGCGCCTACGAGACCCGCCGCACGCTGCGGCTGGAGGGCAGATGAACGCCGCCGTCCGGCTCGTCCGCCTGCTGCGCGGAAAGGGGCTGACCGTCACGACCGCCGAGTCGATGACCGGCGGGCTGAT
>VOFK01003243.1_pt1 | contig 19327 bp, 32 predicted proteins | sample 5384121 | NCBI WGS metagenome assembly VOFK01 (sample SAMN12384730, study PRJNA508395) | human gut metagenome | isolation source: healthy gut J | host: Homo sapiens
TACCTGATACAAAAAATTCACCCCGCAATCAACAAAAAATGCAAGCCGTCAGCCGAAATAACGGCAATCGTACAAATGAGTGAACGACAGACTTACTGCATCGCATCGGCAATACTGCTTAATGCTGCTCGGTTCCCCGCCTGACATGATTCACAGACCCCCAATCGTACAAATGGGCCTGTCGCTCACTTAATTGCACGCTTTTTGACTTCTTGCAATTCTGAACTAAATTATTCATTTCTTTGTTCGTAAAAAGAAATATATTGTACAAAAGAACACCATTGCAAGACAAGCTGATTGTTCAGTCTGCTTCACAACGAACTTATTATACCATAACCGATTAATAAAATCAATAGGTTTTGGTTATTTTTATTGTTTGCAGTCACAGAAAGATATCGTATGTTTTGCAGCGGCAAACATTGTTCACCGCTGCAAATGAATACACATTTTTGATTAAATCATAAGTTATGTGAATAAACAAAATGTTACATCAATGCGGGCGTCAATGAACGCCCACAGCATAGACTGCATAAACACTTGCAATTTTGCACTCGGGCATAATATGCTGTTTATTATGCAATCTATCTTCACGAATTGGGAACGGCGGCTCGCCGTCAATTTTTAATTTGCTAAGATTTCCCTTGCAACGAATACACCGCCGGCGCTGGTAGCTGAGAATGGCCACTTCAGCACGCTAATAGATATTTTTAAACACAATACGTCCTGATCAATCGTAATCAGTGATAGTCAAAGAAGTTATCATCAATTAATGGATGCATTGAATATAAAATGGATCAAAAATACCATCAGGTGAAAAAATCGAAAGATGGATATACCTTAGAAATGGTTAATCGTCTTCATGACAGAATCAAAGCATTTTTCAGAGGCAAAAAAAGAAATGTAATGACACATTATCTACAAGGTTATCTAGCATTATTTCAATATAGTGAGTTACATACAATGATGATTGAAGCAAGATGTTTCAAGATGAATTCATGAAAATCAACAATATATTAAGTGGCATTCGAAATAAAGATATATGCCCAGAAGTCAATTTTATATAAGACGTTGTATGAGTGTTGATTTTAGCTTTATATCCTAATTTATTAAATGTGTCTTAATAACAAAAAATATGTATATTTGTGCTTCCTTTTAATGATGTCGAAGTTACCCAATCCAATGTTCTGAATAGCTGCATCCACAAAAAAAGAGCCACTTTAACTTTTGAAATGACTTTTATTATTTGGAATTTGGTATTTGGTTTTTGTAATAGTCCTCCTATATAGTACACCAGTTTCTATTGTTACAGTATGAATATTTAATGTTTATATGTTGATTTTAGCTAAAATATTATGATGAGTAATTTAATAGTTAAAGAAATGATGGGTTGTAATTTTCATATATAAATATTACGATGAACAATATTCGTATATGTTATACTAAAAATAACAATGTTTATAATTAATAAATTTATAGAATGGATGTGTTCATATGTTTAATACTGCAAAAACATTAATAGTTGTTTACAAAGATGAAATGATTTTAAATCAATTAAAAAAATTGATTGAAACAAAAGATGATACAAAAGATTTAGTGGGTGGAGTTAGAGATAATTCGATTAATATTGTTGCTTGGTCAGAAAAAAAAAGTATGGTTAGCTAACAAGAAACCTGGAAATATTCAAGGGAAAATATTGTTTTTAGGTGATATTAAAGGAACTGATAAACTTTTACCAGTTATAGATGTTAAATTTGATAATTATGGCATTATTTATGGTTGGGCCGGCAATCAAGGCATTTTATATGTTAATAGCAAAGCACTCACAGAACGTGATACCTATTTATCATTTATTGATGAATTGTCTCAATTTCCTATACCTGAAGCTTATAAAATTCCTAAAAATGTAAATATATCTGATAAAAATGAAGATACTTCTAAAATAAAAAGTAAAAAGAAAATGCAATAATTCTAAAGTCAAAATTTAACATATTAAAAGAAAGTTAAGTTGAAGTTATCGAAACAGATGGATAATATCGAAAAAAGAGGGACAAATTTAGCTATGAAAGCAGAAGATTTTCTTAGAGATAAAAGCTATGTAAGTACACAAATGATGTTCTACGGAGTCATTCATTTATATATCAATGGATTAGAAAAATTTATGAATGCGTAGGTGTTAGTCGTGGATCAATTAGATGATGTAAGGTATGGTTGGGAATTTATGGTAAAGGTGCTTGGAGCTGATTTTGCGAGCTTTCAAGCAAAAACGATTTTACTAACAATGTCTTACAAAATAATCAAATAAAATTCCAAAATAATCGAATATTATCTATTAACGCTGAAATAGATAAACTAGTTGAAAGTTTGAATGAGTTAAAAATACATAATTTAGGAGAAGAACAACTTAAAGGATTTGTTGCAGAAGAATGGCATGCAGGCACATTTAATATTGATGCAATAATAAAGGCATCCGAACACAGAGCCTGGACACTAAAAAAAGATAATGGATATGGTAGTGTTGATATTGATACAAATTTCAATAAACAGTATAGTTTAAAATATTCAAATACAGCAAAAGATGCTGAACAAATGCAAGCCTTATTGGATAAAAATACTGGAATTTCAAAATATCATAGTCAAGAAAGATTGATTGCTGAAGAACAATTAGATGATGCGAAAGCTATCGCAAGAAGAAGAGAAATCAAAAATATTCTTACTCGTACTGAAGTTGCTAATTCTCATAAGGAAACTCGAGAACACCTCATAGGTAAAGTATCTGATGATAGTGGTGTTGAATCAAAATCTTTATCTATCAAAGAATCAAAAAAAATTGCTAAAGAAATTAACCAAGACGGTTTTGAAGCAGAGAAACATGGGTTTAAAAAAGAAGAATTGTTGAAAGAAATTCGTATTAATTATGTGAATCAGGCAATGAAAGCTGGCTTAACCGCCGCATCTATAACTGCTATAACACAGTTAGTGCCTGAATTATATAAAGCTATTGATTACTTAATAAAAAATGGTGAAATTAATTTAAATAATGTAAAGCAATCATCAGAAAAGCTTATTACATCTACTGGTGAATCATTTCTACGGGGATCAATTGCTTATACAGTTGAAATTGGAATTCAAAACGGTCTATTTGGTGAAGCACTTCAAAAACAGTATCTCCTTCTGTCATAGGATCCATGGTTACAATTATTTTGGGTACGATTAAAAATAGTATTTTAGTTGCAACAGGAAAAATAACTGCAAATCAAATGGGTGGATATTTCGTTGATTCCATTATTATATCGTCAGGATATATTGTAAGTATGGAGTTAGGCGGTATAATAGTTCAAGCTATATGTCCTGAATTACCAATGATTGGATATGCTATTGGAAGTTTGTTAGGATGTTCGTTATCTGTTGCATATAGTATTGGAAAGAAAAATTTAATTTCTTTTTGTGTTGATTCAGGGTTCACTTGTTTTGGATTGGTTGATCAAAAAATTATGAATTACCAGAAGAGATTCTATCTAGATTAGGAGTTGATTATATTCCAATTCCAAAAGCAGACATTTTAACTACAGATATAAATAGAATATCAACAGAAGAACAAATTGAGTATAAACAATTTGAAACTATTGATATACAAATTCTTAAAAGAGGGATTATTGGTATCAATAAAATTGGATATACATTTTAAAATAAGATTAAGGGGAATAAAAATGTTTTATGCAGAGATAAAAAGTTGTGATAATGGATATATATTTGATTATAAAAAATAGCACAAATAAAAATGATGAAAAATTTGATATTACTATTGTAAGAAAAGTTAAACTTGGCAATTGCAAAATTAATAAAGATAATGGTGATAAAATTGATAATCCATTTTATATTAGCTTTGATATTGATACACTTAATTATCATATAGTTCAAAAGACCGCAAAAACACTGATTATATGTACTTAATACTTGAATCACTTAAAAGATAAAATTAAATCAAAAAAACTAAATAATTGGAAAATAACTTATCGTGGAAATCAGTCTAATAATGAAATTAAAGGCTCGGTTATGGATGGAAAGACATGTGCTAAAAATCACAAGTGGATTGAGGTTGTCATTAATCATATTAGCTTTATATTAGAGTTTCAGACATTATGTTTTGATGGGGGATACATTGAATTGTTATTTGGATAAAATCAATTTGTAGCCTATCCACGTTTAGAAACTTTAAATTACTTTTCTTTTAAATGGCGATTTACACATCATGTATCCAAATAAAGGAGATGGTAATTTTTGTGTTGGAAATAATCGAGTTGTATACAATACAGAGTTTAATTGGGAAAATAATTCTGAAAAGATTGTAAATGAATTTATAAAATTTATTAAAAAAATTATAGAAAAAAGTAATAAAATCTCTGAACAGAATACAGAAATTTATAAGTCCTGTAAAAAAGGTTCATTGCCAAAAGTGTATACACATAATGACTAATTACAGGTAGGGTTTTGGCTCAATAAATTTAGATGGGTTTAGGGGTGAATTTACTTTCCAAGAGTTAAACGAGCGGGCATATACTCCAGAACGGTTTATAGCTGTTATTGGGCTCGGACAGCATTTAGTTGTCTGGGGCCTTTTTGAAGCTATTTTTATTTTTGCTTAAATTATTGATGGTAAGTAACAAAAGACAATGTTTTTAAACCTGTCAAAAATAGGATGAAAGCGCTATAATGGTTATATATGTTAGCTGAGTAAGAATATGTAAAATTATTTCCGTTGAGACATTAACTGATTTTGGTTGGTTGCGAAAAGATGCTGAAGTAATTAGTAAATGTAGTATAAAACAATAGATATTAAATGGATAATAAAAAATGATTTTTGTAAAATATTAAAAACATAATGAGGAGTTGTCACAAATGATATATTGTCCAATTCATAAAATCAAGGAGAATTCGAGCCTTGATTTAACTGCAATTTTTAAAAATTTTGGAAAAGTTCGAGCATGCGAATGTCATAAATGTAGAAGAACTTATATTGATGTTTGTGGATTAAAGACTGGATCTTTAGGTCGTACTGCAAAAAGGATTTGAAGTAATAAATTTGCATAAATATTATCTGTTTCCTAAGGTATTTCATGTTTTAGATGAATCACAATTAAATATGTTATCTAAAAATAAAACGTTGATAAACATTAATGAGTTTATTCATAATAAAAAAAATCTTTAATCTTCGTTCTAATTTAGATCCGACTTGTAAAGAATATTACATTACAAAAAACAACATATAATCTTGAAAGAAGATTATTTTCTAAATTTAATATTGATATAATTGATGAACGAAAGAATGACAGATTTCCTTATGAACCTATTTATGTAAAGTTTCCAAAAAAGTATTTGTCTTAAATGAAAATGATTTAGCTGATTTAAGTAATAGAAGAAATTTTATGAATGTTAGTGGATTTTTTTATCTAAAAAGAAAACGACAACTTATAAAATTCCAATCTAAATATGATATTCAAGTAGATAGGTACTATATATCAGAGGCTATTTATAAGAAAAATGAGGGATTTCTAAAAAATAAGATAACTACAGTTTTCAGAGATTTAGATATTCGATGTTCAAATGAAGAAAATCCATATAACATTCCTGATTATTTATATTTATTGCCTGATTTAGAATTAAATAAACTAGACAATAGTGTGGATCTATCAAATGTACATCATTTTATGGATGGAGAAGGTATTTTTTACAGAGTTCAAGCTAAATATGATTCACGAATCGATCGATTTTATATTTCTCATTCTTCTTATAATCAACATAAAGATATATTACAAAATTTTGGAGTACAAATCATTGATTATTTGCATTATGGTGAATCAAACATAATAGACAAGCTTAATTTGCCTTCTAAAATCTATTTAGTAAATAAAAAAGTGATGAAAAAAATAGAAATGGATAATAAATTAGTTGATATTTCAAACTTTAAAGATACTAGTTATACATATTTTACAATACCTTTAAAATATGATGAAAACCATGATGTATATTTTATGATTAAAGAATTATGTAATGACTATCTAGATATTATAAACTCTTTAGGTATAACAATTTCTAGTAATAAAAATATGAAAAAAATAGTGATGGATATATATAAAATTGAAAATGATAAATTACCTATTAAAGTTTCTGTGATTAAAGACAGATTATGTCCAATATGTCATAATTCTTTACAAAAAAAATCATTATCAAATATTTATAATCTTGAAATTATAAATATTAAGACACTTTATTGTAAAAAATTGTAACCAATATTATATTTCAAAAAAAAAAATGATTATGATAAGAATAAAGGATTGTACTTAAATAATATAGAAGAAATTAATTCTGTGGCACATTTGAATGTAAAGAATATATATGATTTAAATGAATACATTAATCAACCTGTACATAATTTTACGTATGGAGTTGGTAAGATTTCAAAGATTGAAGGGTCAGCTATTTATGTAGAATTTAAAGGTAATGTAAAGATGTATCATTTTCCAGATTGCTTTAAAACTGGCTTGTTGAGTTTTGAAAATAAAAGTTATCAAAGTGCAATAATGGAAATGATTGATAATATTTCTAAAAAATATGAAAAAAGAGTTTATGAAATTCCTTTAAAAAATAAAACTATTACTGTACAACGTACTAGTTATATTGATGTGCGTAGAATACCAGGACTTGTATATAAGATTCAATTAATTGGATCAAGTAACAATCATGCAACAAGAATTCATCCTGTAGAGGATGTTGTAGTAAAAACTAGCTTATAAGAATCCTAAATCTAAAACGTTTGATATAGTGAGTATTCCTATGCATTATTGTAGTCGGTGTAATAAATATTTTGATATGAAACAATCGTTTTTACAGACATTACAGAAATACAACTTAGATATTAATTATTTTGCGGCTAGTTTTGAAAGTGAAACAGGACATCCAATTGTATTTAAACAGATGGATTTAAGAGAGTTTTCTAAACTAAAAATTGTTTGGTTATAGTGTAGGAGCAAATGGATTAAGTACAGGTGCAAGACATGAATTATTGGATTTTATTTTTAAAGAATCATTTGATGACGGCTTCAGAAATAAAGTCACAACTACAGTTTAATATTCGATTTATTGGAAAGAAAGCCCACATGGATGATGCGGTTGGAGATTGGGAAAAGGATATAGATTACGTTAATAACTATATTTCAAGTGGTAAGATTCATTGGAGGTATTAAGATCATTATGTACACAATATTATTTCCATCGGATTATTTTAATCGAAATAAAATCGATGCTGAATTAGAACAGGAATATGAGGCTGCTATTAAAGCAGGATTTGATGTAATGTTGTTTGATTATTCTTCTTGGTTTGAATCTAAAAAAATCGTGTTGAATCAAAATGTTGATTGTGATCTTGTTTTATATCGAGGATGGATGATGAAGCCAGAATTATATTGTGAGTTTGAAAAGCAATTAAAGGGTTTAGGATATTATCTAATTGTTGATTCTAGGTCTTATAAAAGACTACATGAATTTGTAAATGTATATCCAATTATACGAAATGATACAGCACCTATGATGAAGTTTCCTTTACATACAAGAATGGATGTTGAGTTTATTAAAAGTACAATTGGTCGTTTTATGGTAAAAGATTATGTGAAATCGGTAAAGGGAAGTGATTTTCCTGTATATTTTGATTCAACTATTACACAAGCTGAATTTGATGGTTGGATGGAAAAATTTTATCAATATCGTGGTGATTTATTAACGGGTGGAATTTGTATCAAGAAATATTTGGATCTTAAAAAGTATGATGGTTATACAAATGAATATCGAGCTTTTTATTATCATAATGAATTGATGATTTTAATGAAGAGTTCAAATCAAAGCGATGCTTGTTGTAAACCACCAATTGAATTGATTCATAAATATAAAATATTAGATAGTCCCTTCTTTACACTTGATTTTGCACAATTAGAAGATGATTCATGGATCATCATTGAGTCTGGAGATGGTCAAGTGTCTGGAATTACAGATTCAAGTCAAACTGAAACATTTTATAGAATGCTAAAAGAAAAAAACTAACCCCAGGAGCAAAGGCATCTCGAAATACATCTTACTGGCACAGCCAGCCCAGCTTTATCCATCACAAGTTAGTTTATATATATATGATACTATATATTTTTTAAAATAATTCTAGAAATGCGATTTCGATTAGTGGAGATAGTGATACGATTGCGGCAATTACAGGAAGTATTGCAGAAGCAGCTTATGGTATTCCGGAAGAGATGAAAGAAAAGGCTTATGTATATTTGGACGAGCCATTAAAAGATGTATTAAGAAGATGGAAGAAATATGTGAGGAGTGACGAATCATGGATGAAGTAGTAGATTTGTTAAATGAAATCTTAGATGAACTTAGAACAATGAATGAGAAATTGGATGATATTCGTGGAAATGAATATAGTGATGGTTCTTTGGAAGATATATTTAGTAAACTTGATGATATTGATGATAGTATTAACAACTTAGGCTAGATTTTGTGGTATCATATAAGTAATGATATATCTTTTCAAATCAGTATTAATTATAGAATATGGCATTGTCTGATTTGAGATGATGCCTTTTGTTTGTGGGGTTGGGTTATGCAGGATTTTAAGTTACTTACTAGACAATTGTTAGAAACATATCTAGGATCGGATACATTGGGCGAAGTTGCGATTCAGGATTTTTTAGATGCAAATGCGAGTATTATTGGTACGGGAAAACAAGAATTCTTTAAAAATATTGAGCACTTTTTAAATTCTTTCAAATTTGATGTGGAGAGAAGAAAGAATATTCATTTTGAATTTAAAGATTTAGAAATTGAAGAAAATATTGTGGATGATCAATGTGTTTTTGTGTATGGATCGGTTCAAATTTATGGTCTTTATGATAAAGAAGTTACAATTATACATTTGGATTCTCGCTTTACTATTATTTATGGAGTCAGAGATGGAAAATGGAAGGTGCTTCATATTCATCATTCGATTCCAGATAAAGAACAATTGGAAGATGAAGAGTTTCCAATTACTTTAGGTAAGCAGGTGCAACAAGCTCGACATGAAGTTGAGGCATTATCGGCTGGGTATTCCTATATTTGTTTGATTAATCTAGAGACAGGTGATGTGGAATTAATTAAAGGAAATAATATTCCTGGCTTAAATGGACGCTATACACAGACGGATCATAATATATTATTAGAGCAAGTAAATCGTTTGATTGCAAAACCATTTAGAAAGAGTAGTGTTGAATTTTATGATAGTAAGACCATCGCAAAACGTCTTGTAGGAAAAAATTCCTTATTCCATACTTGTGAAAGGATAGATGGAAATTGGATTCTTTCGATGATTGTACCCCAAAAAATATGATGAGAACGGTCGTGTTGTGAGTGTATTGCTTGCAAATCGTGATTTTACGGAAGAAAAAGAAGCGTGAGTTAGAACAAGAGGAGGCTTTTACGCCAAGAAAAAGATCAAGGCTGAAAAGGCCAATGAAGCCAAATCCATATTCTTATTTAATATGTCACATGACATTCGTACACCGATGAATGCGATTGTGGGATATTCACAATTAATGAAGAAAGAATTGACAAATCCTAAACTTGTTCATTATCAAGAAATGATTGAACAATCGAGTCAATTATTACTTTCAATTATTAATAATGTATTGGATATGGCTCGTGTTGAAAGTGGTAAGATGGAATTGGATGAAAATTATGAAGTTATTGGGAATATTAGTCAACTTGTTTGTAGTGCATTTGCAGCAGAGGCTTCAAGAAAGAATATTGAATTCAACATAATTGTGAATGTCGAACACAAACATATTATTGTCGATTCTACAAAGATGCAGGAAATTCTATCCAATCTAATCAGTAATGCGATCAAATATACATCTGCTGGTGGTAAGGTAACAATCGATACAAAAGAACTTCCTTATGATAAAGAAGGCTATGTATTGATTCAAACTAAAAGTTACAGATACAGGTATTGGAATGAGTGAAGAATTCTTGCCATCTTTATTTGAATTATTTACACGTGAAAGAAATACAACTCTATCTAAAATTCCAGGTACAGGACTTGGTATGGCTATTGTCAAAAACTTTGTAGATTTAATGAATGGTAGTATTGAAGTAGAGAGTGAACTTGGTAAGGGCAGTACTTTTACGATTACCATTCCACATAAGATTGCAAATAAAGATTGGCTTAACAGATACATTGGTGACATGTTAATATATTCGACATTAATGATGTCTATTTAAGAATTATTGTATAGGTGTAAACGAAAGAGAGACTACACTTATGACAAGAACTTCAAAATATTTAAACCAAGATACTATTCTTTGCTTTACAATCTTTTCAAATTGAAAAAGATTGATCATTGAAATCACTGATTATTTAGATACAAACAATAAAAAATGAATACGTATCATTTTTGAATACTGTCCTAAATGCGGATGTTATCATCCTCATTTAATTAAAAGTGGTTTTGCCAACTCTGGTAAACAAATGCTTCGTTGTAAATCATGCGGAAAACGTTTTTGTTGTAGACCGCGGTCAGCTTACTTTTTATTCTCACCAAGACCAATCAAATGGAATGAACTTATTCTGGATACATTGAATGGTGTATCTCTTAAAACGGCTGCTAAAATCAATGTAAACGAACGCAATGTTTTTTAATATGCGTCATAAATTATTGGTTAGTCTAAGAACTGAGGAACGTCCCATACACAGTGGGAAATGAAGTTGAAATGGATGAAAAGTATACTCCATACAATCATAAAGGGACTAAGATTGATGGAGTAGAACCTAAACATCGTGGAACACCTGCTACAAAAAGAGGATTATCTAATCAGCAGGTGTGTATCATCACTACAATTCAGAGATTCGGTCATACAATTGCCAGAACATTAAATTATGGCAAGCCATCATCCATAGATCTATTAAGATTTGGTGAATGTCTTGAATCAAAATCTTTTGTAATGCTAGATGGTTCTAACAGTTACAACGAACTTTTAGAAAGTAAGAATTGTACTAAGAAAGTGTTAATCAGTCATGAGTCATATGATAAATTCAATCATTTAAATACAGTGAACAGTTTCCACAAATTGATTGAAGAAAAGACTGCAAAAATATAAAGGGGTAGCATCAAAATATATAAATCGTTACAACGCTCTTTTTTGTCATGCAAAAGAAAGCAAGGAATGGATAATACAGAAAAGCTACAGTACGTACTACTTAGATTGAAAAACATCTATAAGATCACTCGCTTAAAGATTTGAAGAATGAATGGTTGTTCGCATAAGTGATAAAAAACGCAGAATTATAGCAAAATCACCAAATTGCTAGTTAAGCCTAAAAGATTATACAAACCGTAATATCAAAGATTCAAATGAATGTGATATTGATTTTTATGGGTAAAAAAAATTTTATTGGCCGAAGATAATGAATTAAATGCTGAAATTACAACTACAATTCTTAGTGAAATGGGGTTTGAAGTTAAAGCTGAAAGAAGACGGAATTTTTTTTGTGTGAATGAAATCCAACATCAACCTGCCAATACATACGATTTGATTTTAATGGATATTCAAATGCCAAACATGGATGGCTATAAGGCAACACACTGTATTCGACGTCTTTCTCAACCTGAAAAGGCCAATATACCAATTATAGCTATGTCTGCCAATGCGTTTGAGGAAGATAAAAAAAAAAGCATTTGATGTAAAATGAATGATTATATAACGAAGCCAATTGACTTTCAAAAAAATGGAACAAGTATTAAAACATATATTGAGTAAAGTAGAATCCTCTTTGTTGAGGGTTCTATTTTTTAATATCAGTCAAAAGTCAAGACTAACCTTATCTAATCTAACGAAAACAAGGCATTTTAGATCAAATAGGAACAATCGTTACAAATGTATTTGTGAATTCGGCAATATTTTCACATTGAGTCTTTTTATAATAGAAATTGGCTACTGGATAGTAACGCCTACCCTTGGAATAAAAGGATGATATCTTGAGTTCTCAAAGATTCCGATTATGTAGGAGGAAGTGTTTTTATGTATATTTATCTGTACATTGATGTTGCTTTTGTGTTAATGGCTTTAGTTGAATTGCTAAAAATCGCATTGATTATTATAGAAAAATGTAAAAGACACTAGTTCACCTTCCCCAAAGGTTAAACTAGTGTCTTTCGACATTAAATAATTCAGATGAACCACTGTATCCAGTAGTCTTTCTGTATGAATATTAAACAATTGGTATATTTAAAAGTCAAGACTAACCTTGTCTAATAGAACGAAAATAAGGCGTTTTAGATCAAAATAGGAACAATCGTTACAAATGTATTGGAATTCACAATATTTTCACATTGGACCTTTAGAATAAGAATTGGCTACTGGATGTAGTAACGGTGAACCCTCTGAATTAAAAATGATATCTGCTTGAGTTCTCGGCAGATCCTTCAATTTTTTTGTAAGAGGAGGAGATGTCTATGTATATATATCTATATATTGATGTTGCCATGACTATCTTGGCTTTAGTTGAATTACTAAGAATCACATTGATTATTATAGAAAAATGTAAAAAAGACACTAGTTCACCCTCTCCAATGGATTACTAGTGTCTATACATTAGAATAATTCAGAGGAACCACTGTATCCAGTAGTCTTTCTGTATGAATATTAAACAATTGATATAAATAAAAAAGTCAAGACTAATCTTGTCTAATTCAACGAAAATAAGGCTTTTTTAGATCAAATAGGAACAATCGTTACAAATTTAGTGGAATTCACAATAATTTCACATTGAATCTTTATAATAGAAATTGGCTACTGGATGTAGTAACGGTGAACCCTCTGAAAAAAAGAAATCTGCTTGAGTTCTCGGTAGATCCTTCGATTTTTTTTGCAGGAGGATATGTTGTATGTATATTTATCTGTACATTGATGTTGCCATGAGTTTAATGGCACTAGTAGAAATACTTAGAATTACATTATTGATTATAGAAAAATGTAAAAGACACTAGTTCACCACCCAAAGGATTACTAGTGTCTTTGACATAAAAATAATTCAGAGGAACCACTGTATCCAGTAGTCTTTCTGTATGATTATTAAACAATTGATATATATAAAAAGTCAAGACTAACCTTATCTAATCTAACGAAAATAGTGTGCTTTAGATCATATAGGAACTTAGGAAAACGTGTTGTATGTGTATTTATTTTATATATCATCCCATGAATTTTTAAATATTTGCGATTCTTGAATCCATTTCATACACATTTCATAAATGATTGCTAATATAGTGTCGGATAAGGAGTTGGTTGTTTTTGATACATAATGCTTATGCATATATCACAAGAAAAAAAGTAAGAACGGGTATCTTGTTTTTGATACTTATGGTTATCCTGATCAGTCTTTATGAATGTTTGAGTATACTTTCATACAACGCACAATTAGAACGGTCTTTATATTCTGCAAGTCATAGTTCGATCGTGGTACAAAAAAAAAGGATGGTTCTGAATTTGAACATACATCTTTTGAAAATTCTGTGTATGAATATGAATTTGTTTCTAAATTAAAAAGAAGCTAAGGTTGTTTCTATTAAGCAAGGTGTAACACTGGATTCTTTGCCTAAAAAGAATATAAGAATGTGGTTTCAGTAATTGGAACTAATAACACTTCAAAAAAAATGTTTTATTTCGTAGTGGCGTGTTTACTTTAACTTCCGGAAAAGATATTGATTCTAAGGATAGAAACTCTATTCTAATTCATTCGGATTTAGCTAAGAAGAATCATTTAAAAAAGTAGGGGATACAATAGTTTTGAATTCTCATACTTATACCATTAAAGGCATCTTTGCAGGTAAGAAACATGAAATCTATACAGGTTTATCATCCGATTTAAAAGTGAGAATACTATGTTTGTGGATTATAATTCTCTGGATACTAAGATGGTTACTAAGTTGACTATAGATTCAAATCATTTAAAAACAAGTTCAATCCTTATATCCTTCAAGTGAATATGTTGTGTCTAAAGATAAAAAATGCCTATCAATCGTCTTTAGAATCTATACAAAGTATGAATCACATGATTCGGATTCTATCTTGTTCTATCATTGTTATTGTGGACTTGTTGTCTTATCTTTTAGTCTTAGTTCTATGGCTAAGAGATCGCATCCATGAAATTGGTATCTTGTTGTCTATAGGTAAAAAGTAAGGTGGAAATCATCATCCAATTTATATTCGAACTTGTATTTATATCGATTCCATCAGGAATCATTCTATGTGCTTATAGTGTAATCAAACATAATGCGTTATGCTTCACATTAAGTTATGGCTTGCTGATGAGTATTATTATCGTTTCTGTACTAATTGCGAGCCTTATGATCATGATCAAAAAGCCAAGGGAAATATTATCAAAATTGAGTTAGGAGAAATAAATAATGAGTATATTAGAAATAAAAGATGTAACGTATGGTTACACAAAACTAGAACATATTTTATTTGAAGTAAATCAAAACTTTGAGTGCGGAAAATTCTATGCGATTATTGGAAAATCAGGAGCTGGTAAATCAACCTTATTATCTTTATTAGCTGGACTTGATGAGCCGGATTCTGGTGAAATTTTATTTGAAGGAGAAGATATTTCAAAAACGGGATATACAAATCATCGTAAGAATCATATTTGTCTTGTGTTTCAAAATTACAATTTAATTGATTATTTAACACCATTAGAAAATGTACGCTTAGTCAATTCTAAAGCTTCGCCTTCCATTCTTTTAGATTTAGGACTTGAACAATCCCAAATCAATCGTAGTGTAATGAAATTATCGGGAGGGCAAGCAACAAAGAGTTGCGATTGCCCGTGCCCTTACAAGCAGTGCACCTATTATCTTGGCAGATGAATGAACCAACAGGAAATCTAGATAGCGATACGGCTAGTGAAATTATTGATATCTTAAAGGCTCGCGCTAAAGAAAAAATAAGTGTGTGATTGTTGTGACACATAGTAAAGAGGTAGCGGATGCCGCTGATGTTGTCTATGAATTAAAAGATAAAAAGTTAAAGAAGAGGGGGAAATAGAATGTTTAAGAATGCATTTAAATATGTAACTCGAAAAAGTGTGAAGTCAATAATTCTATTTCTTGTTGTTGTAATTATGTCAAGCCTTTGTTTAGTCGGACTCTCTATTAAAGATGCGACAAACAAAGCGTCCAATACATCATTAGGCTCGATTACCAATAGTTTTACAATGGAAATTAATCGTCAAGTCAATTTTGGCACGCCTAGAGGTGCGGGCAATGTTAAGGGAAAGGACATTGAAAAGATTTGTTCTTCAAAAGACATTGATTCATATGTGAAAAGAATCAATAGTGTAGCTGATTTAGTCGATCATGATATTATTATTTTAACTTCAAATGAAAATGAAGAGCGTCTTACTAAATTTAAATCGACCGTGATGCTTACTGGGGGTGAATGAATCAAAAAAAAAAAACAAAATTTGTATCGGGTGCCTATAAATTAGTTGAGGGCAAACATTTAAATAGTAAGGATAAACATCAAATCTTAATGCATAAAGATTTAGCGGCAAAGAATCATTTAAAAAGTGGGGAGATAAACTATTACTCCGTTCAAATATCTATGATGCAGATAATGAAAAGGGGGCTGACGAAACAGTAGAAGTAACCATTAAGGGTTTATTTGATGGTCATAATCAGGGGGTGGTGTTGCAGCAGCACAAGAATTATATGAAAACAATCTAATCACGGATTTGGATACGAGGCGCCAAAGTTTATGGCAATACAGAAAAAACAGCTGTATATCAAGATGCCACATTCTTTGTGAAAGGAAATAAAGATTTGGATCAAGTTATTAAAAAAATCTAAGGAAATTAGATATTAACTGGAATGCGTATGTACTGGTAAAAAGTACATCTAATTATCCGGCTCTACAAAAATCAATAAGTGGTATGTATAGTGTCGCAAATAAAATGTTTATTGGATCTTTGATCTTTGCGGGTATCGTTGTTACTTTATTGTTGCTCATGTGGATGAATGCACGAAGAAAAGAAGTCGCAATTTTAATGGCTTTAGGTATTTCTAAAACGAAGATTTTTATTCAGTTTGTTCTAGAACTATGTATGGTAACCATTCCTGCCTATATCTTTGCGTACTTTATCGCTAGTAAAACTGCATCAGGTCTAGGCACAAAAGTATTGAATCAAGTAAGCACTGGTGTTGCCAAACAAATCGCAAAAAGAATCTGCCTCAAATCAACTTGGCGGTGGAGCTGAAGTGGATGGCTTTAATAAGATGTTGACGCATATTGATGCAACTGTTGAACCAAAATATATAGTGTATGTTATTATATTTATGTCAATTGTAATGTTAGTCGCACTTGTTGTGGCTACCACGCACTTGTTAAACAAGAACTGTAAAGAATTAATGAATGAGGAAGAATGATGAAAATATTGGTAGTGGAAGATGATACACTGATTCGCGAAGGATTAAGTGAATTTCTATCGGAGTCTGGATATAGTATTGTCCAGGCAAAAAGATGTAAAAAGAGGCATTGGAAAAGTTTAATACAGATATTCATTTGGTGATATTGGATATACAAATTCCATATATCAATGGATTGGATGTATTAAAAGAAATTGTAAAGAAAGTGATTTACCTGTTTTAATCTTAACGGCTTTCAGCAATGAAGAATTCAAAATTGATGCCTATACAAACTTGGCCGATGGCTATATTGAAAAAACCAATCGTATTAAAAGCCCGTGTTGACGCGCTTTTTACAGAAGCAGGATATTTTTTGCATATAAAAAATGTTTGTGTGAACTTCAAAAGCTATACGGCGAAAATAGATGGTAAAACGATGGATATCAATGTTAAAAGAACTAGAGATATTAAAATATCTTTTTAGATAATGCAGGGATTGCCCTTAACTAGAGCACAAATATTAGATCATGTTTGGAAAGATAGTGAAGAAGTTCCTTATGATCGAGTTATTGATGTATATATTAAAGAATTGCGTAAAAACTAGGCTTAGATTGTATTACGACCATTCGTAATGTGGGCTACAAATTGGAGAAATCATGAAAACTTAAAGATATTTCCTAAAAATATGCATACAAACATTCAGTGTCATTACTATTATTGTCTTATTTATCCATCTCTTTGTATATTTGATTTTTCCAAAAACCTATTTGGATGTAAGAAAAAGAAGAAATTTATACTAAGGCCAATGAAATTACAGAAAACTTAAATGGTAAATCGGAAGACTATATTGAACAACTTTAGATTTCTATTCCAACACCAATGAAATCAAAGCGTTTATTAAAAAGAATGCCTCATCGAATGAAGTAGAAATTAAGAATGATTTAAATGTCGATTTAAAGAGTTCTAATAACTCTTTTAATTATTGAGGAAAGAAAATTAAAGCTGGATACAGGAAAGAGCATTCGCCTCCAATTTGTTTCAACGGCAGACATGCAAAGCCAAGCCAAAAATCTAAGTTTACAATTTCTTCCTTACTCATTAATCCTATCCCTATGCTTTTGGCCATTGTCTTTGTGTATGCCAAATCCATTAAAAATTATGTGGTTGAAATCAAGCGTGTAACCGATCAAATGATGGCATTAGATAAGAAGGCTCGTCTAGAAATTGATTCGAATGATGAGATTGGTCAATTGAAGGCACAAATTAATGATTTGTATGAAACACTTCTTGATTCCATTTCCAATCTAGAATTGAAAAATAAAGAGATTTTAAGATTAGAGAAAATAAAATACGATTTCTTTAAAGGGGCCAGTCACGAATTAAAAAACGCCTTTGGCAAGTCTTAAAATTATCTTAGAAAATATGAAATACAATGTGGGTAAATATAAAAATAGAGATCTCTATATTGATGACTGCATTGATTTAGTCGATCACTTAACGAAGAGTATCCAACAAATTTTATCGGTATATTCCATTGAAAATCTAAAAGACGATGAAGAAATTGTTTGTATAAAGAATGAATTAAGTCGTGTACTTCAAAAAAATATGATGTATTGATTCACCAAAAGGAATTAAGAATTCAAAACGATGTAAAAGATGAAACCATGTATATTGGTAAGACGGCTCTAAATATCATTTTATCGAATCTTATTAGTAATGCGATCAACTATACGTATGAAAAGGGTATGATTCAAATTGGAATCGAACAAGACTATTTCTATATTCAAAACAAACAAGATCCAACCCAACCAAAAAGGGAATGGTCTAGGATTATATATTGTTCGTAATCTATTAGATAACTATAAAATGAAATATGAAGTGATTGAAGGAGAAGACTTTATCTTCAAGATTCGATTTAAGCACTAGGCTTTTAAATTTGTTGGATTTCACCTTTTACCAACATAAAATGTAAGTTCGGAGGTGAAAACAGCTTAATTATATATGAGATATTAAAACAATTATTGCTTCAATCTTCCCAAAAAAAAAAAAAAGAAGGTGGTAAAAACTCATTTTGTTTGAGTGATTACCACTTTTTTAATCTAATATCCCAATATAATTCACATTGACATATTGTGTGGATATTGGTTCCTCATTGACTTTGGCATGCAAAAAAAGAATTGGTCTACATCCTCATAATTTTTATCATCCATACAAATATAGAATAAGCCATCCTCGTATTTGGGCTTCAATAATATGATCATCACCAAGAATTTCTATGGCTACTTTACAAGGCTTTTTGTAGGGCATAATATATAAGTCGAATAAATCCATATAGTTAGGGATCAAATTGAATCAGAGAATATAAATCGTTTACGATATATTTCATGATGGTTAAATCTCCAAAGAATTGAGAATAAATCAATCTTTGAGATTGAAACTCTTTCGCAATCAATAAAAAGTTGTATGGCCTGATCTTCATTACCTTCTTCCTCAACATAGATTTTGGCAAGGTGAGAATAAATTTCAGGAAACCGGATCAAAAAGTATTTGTAGCACCCATAGGACTCAATGGATGATATAAGCTTTCATGATTTCTACATATTTCGCATAATCGCTTTGAAACATAATAACCATTCTTATACATATCCACAAGCTTGTAGGCGACCACAGATTTCCCTTTTTCACTGGCAAGCTTTATAATAGTGAAATGCTTTTTGTGGTCTGTTGACCAACTCTACCATAATAGTAGATATATCCCTAAACATTCATAGGCATCTACATACTCAAGACTAGCGGCCATTAAATAATATTCTTCCGCCAAAATCAAATTGTCTTTGTTC
>VOFK01001490.1_pt1 | contig 19324 bp, 26 predicted proteins | sample 5384121 | NCBI WGS metagenome assembly VOFK01 (sample SAMN12384730, study PRJNA508395) | human gut metagenome | isolation source: healthy gut J | host: Homo sapiens
AAGTTGTTGACCGTGTTCGGCGCGATTTCGGGATACAGCTCGATGACCACGGTGCCGTAATCCTCGATTTGCAGCGCGACGACGGGATTTTTTTTCGTTTCGTAGGCGTCCATAGACGTTTCGTTCCCTTCCACATTGAAATAGTCGGGCCGCTCTGTCTTTTCGCAGGAGGCGAAGCAAAGCGCGGCCAGCAGGCAGAGGGCGGCGAGGAGCGCTTTCGTTTTCATCGCTTCGGCTTACTCGAGGATGTTGGAGGTGATGTGGTCCACGCCCATCTCCACATACTTCGCCGCGGCGGCGGGTCGTCGCAGGTCAGACGTTGACCTTCTTGCCGAGCAGAGCGCAGCCATGCGTAAGGTCTCCTCGGTCAGCGAGCCGTACCAGATGTCCAAATCAAGGTTGTTGTCAACCAGATAGCTCTTGTATTCCTCTTTCCAGTCGCCGGTCAGCCACTGCGCGGGCTGGTCGGGGCTGCTTGCGCAGGTTGATGAGGTTCTGGGAGCGAGAAGGGAGATGAAGATGATGTGGTCCAGATAGTCCTGCTCGTTGATGATGCCGATGATGTTGGTGATGTCCTCGTCGGCATGCGCCCTTGAGCTCGAGGATGCAGTATTTCCCGTATCTTTTGCAGACCTTGATGTATTCCTCGAGGGAGGGCACGCGCAGGTCGGTGCGGCCGCAGGTGCCGTCGATGTCGTTGAGCATCACGCCGCGGATGGTGTCGTAGGCCGACTTCTCAATCTCCACATGCAGCGGCGAGACGCGGGCCGTGTCCGAGTCGTGGATGACGACGTACTTGCCGTCCGCGAGTTCTGTGCACGTCGGTCTCGACGCCGTAGTAGCTGCGGTTGTCCGCGGCGACGAAGGCGGCAAGCGTGTTTTCCTTCTCCAGCCCGCTGACGCCGCGGTGCGCGACCATAAGCGTATTCTTCTTTTCAATCTTTATCGTATCCATTGTTTTTCGTCTCCTTTGTTTCCTGTTCGCCGCTATGCGGCGTTTTTCATAAGTATAGCACACGGCGGCGCGTTTTCAATCCCTAAATTCGCGATTTTTTGTCAATCGCGGTAGCGGCCGAAGCAGACGACCTCGTCGAACGGCTTGCGCACGCGCTCGTTGCCCTCCGCCGCCGGATAGCCCAGCAGGGGAGACGGCGATGACCTCGGCCATATCCGGCACGCAGAGCAGCGATTTCATCTTCTGCTGCGAGAAGTTGCCGATCCAGCAGCTTCCGATGCCCAGCTCGGCCGCTTTGAGCAGCATATAGGTCATCGCGATGGCCGCGTCAATCGGCGCGGTGGGCTGGCCGTTGGGCATAATGCTCCCCCGCCGTCGAGCAGACGGCAAGAAACGCGGGCGCCTCGCCGACCATCGACTGCCCGTTGCAGGCGCCGACCAGCTCGTCGCGCAGCATCGGGTCGCGCACGACGATGAATTTCAGATTTTGCCGGTTGCGCGCCGACGGCGCCAGCAGTCCCGCGCGGAGGCTGGCCTCGACGTCGCTTTCGGGGCAGCGGCCGGTCGCTGTACCGGCGGATTTTTTCTTGCGGTTATGGTTTCATCAAACGTCATACGGTTTCGGTTCCTTTCGTATCTTGGGACCGCGGCCTGCCGCTCCAGATAAACGCCGCGCTTGAGTACTTTGTTCAGCGGTCTTTCCCACTGCATATCATATCATCTCCAAAGTCGTTTTGTCAAGCCGTTTTCTACTCTTTTTACGCCTTTCCGGCAGCCGGTGCGGACGCGCCTGCGGCTGCGGCAGCGCCTCCTTGTCGATGGCGCCCGAGCGGCGGAACAGCGCCGCCTTCGCGCACGCCGGTCCGATCAGCTCGTAGAGGACCGAGGACGAGAGGATGATCGTCAGCAGCATTTCGCCGGTCTCCGCCGGCAGCAGACGGCAGCCGAGAAAGGCCAGCCCGATGGCCACGCCCGCCTGCGGGATGAGCGTCACGCCCAGCCAGTCGCGCGTTTTGGCGGGCATCCGCGTGACGGCGCAGCCTTGCGAACGCGCCGAGATATTTTCCGGCAATCCGCACGATGCAGTAGACGGCGCCGACGACGCCCGCGCCCGCCAGCGCGTGCAGGTCAAGGTTCATCCCCGAGAGTACAAAGAAGATGGACATAATGGGCGGCGTGAAGCCGTTGAGCTGCGCGAACAGCTCGCGGTCGTCCGTCCGGTTGATGTACACGGCGCTGAACAGCATGCATGCCAGCAGCGGCGAGATGTCCACCAGCGCGCACAGGCCCGAGATGCCCAGCAGCATCGCGACGGCCAAAATGAGCCGGTTGTCGCTGCTGCGCGAGGGCTTGAGCAGCTTGGACAGCAAAAATCCGCAGCCCGCGCCCACCGAAAGAGCGGCAATGTTCCACACCACCGGCAGGACGATCTCCCACACGCCGGGCCGTCCCTCGGCGCCCACGACGGCGGCCGCGACGCAGTACACAAACAGGCAGACCACGTCGTCGAGCGCCACCACCTGCATCAGCGCGTCCACGAACGGCCCCTTTTTTGGCGTTGTACTGCCGGACGGTCATCATCGTGCTCGCCGGCGCGGTCGCCGTCGCAATGGCCGCGATGAGCAGCGAAAAGTCGGCGCTCAGGCCGAACAGCAGCCGCATCGCGAGGAAAACGACCACGCCCGAAAGCAGCGCCTCAAAGAGCGTGACAATCAAAATCCGCGGTCCGGTCGAGCGGATGACCTCGCGCTTGAAGTAGCTGCCGACGTTGAAGGCGATGAAGGTCAGCGCAATGTCGCTGACAAAGCTCATCCCGTCCACCGTCGACTGCGGATCAGCCCGAGCGCGCCCGGCCCGATGAGCAGGCCGGCGATGATGAAGCCGCTGACGTTGGGCAGCCGCAGCAGCTTCGTCACCCGCGTGACGAGAAATCCGGCAAATAATATTATGGAAAGAGAAATGCGAGCGTGACCGCCGCCGCGTTCATTCCTTCGTAAATCGCTGGCATATGTATTGTTCCCTCCGCATGCGCTTAGGGTGTTTCCTTCCGCAGAAAAAAAAGGCGGACAAAATTTTGTGCCGCCGCTTGCTTTTTTTCTGCGCGCGTATGGTATTATTATAGAAACAAAACGCATAAAAAGTCAAATTATAAATTTGTTTGATGCTTATAAATATTTTTTTATGGAAGAAGAAGGGAAACGGTGTGTCGGACGCAAAGCTGGAGACGCTTCTGACGGTCTACGAAACGGGCAGCTTTACCAAAGCGGCGGAACGGCTCTCGCTCACGCAGCCGGCGGTCAGCCAACCATATCCGGCAGCTCGAGCAGGAATTGGGCGTGCATTTGTTCCTGCGCGGCGAGGGCGGCATAAAGCCGACGAGCGAGGGCGAAACGGTGCTGAAATACGCCAGCCGCATTCAATCGCTGTACAAGGGAATGAAGCAGGCGCTGTCCGACCAGAAGCAGCATCGTCACCCGCCTGACCGTCGGCATCACGCACACGGCCGAGAGCAATCCGATTGCGGAGGTGCTGGCAAAATACGGCAGCGAGCACAACGACGCATATAACGATGATTTCTGACAACATAACAAATCTTTATGAGAAGCTCAAAACCTATGAGCTGGATTTCGCCATCGTGGAGGGCCGGCTTCCGGCGGAGGGCTTCAACACGCTGCTGCTGGATACCGACAGCCTCGTCCTCGTGGTCGCCAATACCAACCGGCTGGCGAAAAAGACGATGGTCACGGTCAACGAGCTGAAGAAGGAAAGCTGATCCTGCGGCTGCCGGACTCGGGTACGCGGAACTTGTTCCTCTCCCATCTCGAAAGCAACAATATGAGCATCCGCGATTTCAACGTGATTTTAGAGGTCGATAACATCGCCACGATCAAGGACTCTAATCCGCCGCGGCTTCGGCGTGTCCATTCTGGCGAAAAGCGCCTGCCTTGACGAACTGAAAAAGGGGAAGATCACCGTGCTGCCCGTGGAGAACCTGAGATGACGCGCGAAATCAACATCGTCTACCACAGCACCTTCGGCTATATGGATAAGTTTTTGCAGGGCATCATCCGCCTGTATAACGAGACCGTGCGCATGTACAGGTCGTGAGCTCGGGCGTTCCCGGCCCGAAAGCCGCTTCTGCAAGACCAAATAAACGGACAACAGTCCGAAAGGAATGAACGTATGAAACGAAAAAGAAACCGGCTTTTTTTCGCCCGACTCCGCGCGTATACGCCCGATCGTTTTCAGCAGACGATCTTCTGGATTACGCTGGCGCTGTTCGTCTCCAACGTCCTCAGCGCCGTGTTCGCCGACGAGCAGCAGGACGCCAGCCGTTTCATTTTCAGCGCCTTTTCCTGCTTCGGCATGCTGGTGGTCATCGCGCTGCCGGTACTCGCCACGCGCTTTTTTCGGGTCAAGATCCCGCGCATGATCCAGCTTGTTTATGTCGTGTTCGCCTTCTGCGGCATCGTGCTGGGGGACGTCATCAACTTTTTCGATCGCTTCAAGTACTGGGACGCGATTCTGCATTTCATTTCCGGCGTGCTGCTGGCGTCGCTCGGCTTCATCATCCTGATCAACACGCTCAATAAGGCCGATTCCGTCTCGCTGCGGATCAGTCCCATTTACGTCGCCGTCTCGGTGTTCTGCTTTGCGGTCACGGGCGGCGTAATCTGGGAGATTGTCGAGTATTGCTTCGACGATCTGTTCGGTACGAATATGCAGACCTATCTGGATTCCACCACCGGCTCGCTGGTGGACGAGAACGCCGTTTATCTCGTCGGCCACGAGGCGCTCAAGGACACGATGTGGGACCTGATGCTCGACGCGGCTGGCGGCCTCATCGTCGCCGTGTACGGCTTTATCGAGCTGAAGCACGAGAAGAAGGGCATGACCACCGCTGCTTTTGAATTTGAAGAGGAACCCGAAAAAGCGCTGCCCGAGGCGGAGGAAGCCGAAGCTGCGGCCGAGGAGCACGCCGAGGAATAAAACCGTCCGAACGGTGCATGCTACATACGAGAACACCGTTGAAAAGGAAGGGATCGGGTATGGAGCAGAAAAAGCGGAATCACCATCACCGTGCGCGACCGTCTGCTGCGCGCATGGGGGAGGACGCGATGGCGCAGGTCAAGGCTTTTGAGCTGTGGTCGTCCGAAATCGAGGACGAGGAGGTCGCCGCCGTGTTCGCCGAATACGCGGAGGACGAGGGCCTGCACGCCGCGCGTCTGCTGGAAATGCTGAAGGAAAGAGAAGAATAAAGGGAAGAACGGACGGAGCGCGCTCCGTCCGTTCTTCGTCTTGCCAAAAAGCGCTGTGGGACTTTAACTGTGCTTTCCGCCGAGCATTTTAACTATGCCAAAATGCTGTTTGAGAAAAGCTTCGTTCTTTAAGCTTTTCCCGCGTCGGCGTATCTGATGAGGCGGGCCACAGGCTCTTTCGTCCCCCCGCTGCTCTACTGCAGAAGTTCACCTATTTTTATTAACAGTCTTAAAAAAGGACGGGCGCGCTCCGTCCTTTTTGAGCGCATATCGGGACGGACGCTTCTGCTTTCGCTGCACGACCGAAAGGCCGGGCGTTTTTTCGTTTGAACCGAAATCTGTGCGCAAAATTCTTTGCCGGCTTTACAAACGGACGGTGGGGATGGGTCTTCTTGCCGTTACAGTCGGTTCTCGAAGCGTTCGAGGCGTTGCTTCGCTCCCGAATCGGTTTGGTCTGAGGCTGCCGCGGCTTTGGGAGTGCCGGACGCGGTCGGGCCGCGCGCCGCATTCGCGGCGCGCGGCCCGACCGCCTGCGCGGCTCTTCTTAAGCTCGACGCCGCGGCGATGCGGAGGAGAAGAGTTCCCTGGTGCGGCGGCGTCGGTATCGCTGCGGCTTGACTTTTCCTCAAGCAGCGCCGCATCCCGCAGGTCGGCACGGAACAGGCCCACAGACAAGAGGGGAGGCTGCTTTTTTCATCCGCGCATACGCGGAGCGCGCCCTGTCTGCGTTTTGCGTGCCGAATACGCGCTGCGGTCCGGCGGTTACGGTGACAGGGAACGATGCGCGCGCATAAACTGGACTGAGAGTGAATTTGTGGAGGTATGCGTTTTATGGCGGCTACGATCAGCCTGTGTATGATTGTCAGGAACGAGGAAAAGGTACTCGCGCGCTGTCTGGAGAGCGTGCGCGGCTGCGTGGACGAGATTGTCATCGTCGATACCGGCAGCAGCGACGCGACGAAGGAAATCGCCGCGCGCTACACGGACAGAATCTACGATTTCGAATGGATCGACGATTTTTCCGCCGCGCGCAATTACGCCTTCGAACAGGCGACGGGGACTATCTGCTCTGGCTCGACGCGGACGACGTGCTGCTTCCGACCGACGCCGCGGCGCTGCGGCGCAAGGACGAACAGCTCGCCGGCTGCGACGTGGTGATGCTGCGCTACAACACCGCGTTTGACGAGCTGGGCAGACCGACTTTCTTCTTTTACCGCGAACGGCTCATCCGCCGCACGCTTCCGCACCGCTGGGTCGGGCGCGTGCACGAGGTCGTTGTGCACAGCGGAACGGTCGTTTACGCCGAAATCGCCGTCACCCACAAATCTGTCAAAGCCGTTTACGGCGACCGCAATTTGCGTAGTTACGAAAACAGCAGATCGCCGACGGCGAGACGCTCTCCCGCGAGAGCTGTTCTACTACGGCCGCGAGCTGTATTACCACGGCCGCTACGACGATGCGCAGCGGGTGCTGCTGTCCTTTTTGGGCACCGGCGAGGGCTTTCTGGAAAACTGTATCGACGCCTGCCTGCTGCTGGCGCATTGCCGCCGCGCGGCCGGCGACGACGCCGGGGAAGCGCGTGCGCTCTGCGAGAGCTTCCTCTACGACGTGCCGCGCGCCGATGTCTGCTGTGCGCTGGGGAACGTATTCCTGCGGCGGGCGGAATACCGCACCGCGATTCACTGGTTCACGCAGGCGACGCTTTGTCCGCGCGGCGGGCAGGGCGGCGGGTTCGTCAACGAGGACGCCTTCGGCTATATCCCCTATCTCCAGCTCTGCGTCTGCTACGACCGGCTGGGCGAGCGGGAAGCGGCGGCGCATTACAACCGCCTTGCCGGCGAGATACGGCCCGAAAGCCCGCAGGTTTTACAGAACCGGGCGTATTTCGCATCGCTCGGTGTGTCATGACCGCCTTGACGTCAAGGCAAGATCATTTTGATCATTTTAGGGAGATTATGCATATGAGAATCTACAACTGCAACGAAAACAACGGGCGCTGCCCCATCTGCGGTTCAAGCGGCGGCTGCTCTTGTTCGTCGGGCTTTGACTGCTGCTGCAGTCCGCGCGGCGCGACCGGCCCGACCGGTCCACGGGTCCGACCGGCCCGATGGGGCCGCGCGGGTTTATGGGTCCGCAGGGCTTCCCCGGCGCGCCCGGCGCTACGGGCGCAACCGGCGCCACGGGTGCGACGGGTGCCACCGGCCCTGCCGGCTCTCCGGCGCAACGGTGCAACGGTGCCACTGGCGCAACGGGCGCGACCGGCGCCACGGGTCCGGCGGGCGGTCCCACGGGTCCCACCGGCGCTACGGGCGCCACAGGTGCTACAGGTCCGACCGGCCCGACCGGCCCGACCGGTCCGACGGGGTGCCACGGGTGCGGCGGGCGCTGCCGGTACCGCAGGTGCCACGGGTGCTACGGGTGCGACCGGCGCGACCGGCGCAACGGGAGCCACGGGCACAGCCCGCGACCATCGCCGTCGGCACCGTTACGACGGGAACGCCCGGCTCTGCCGCGACGGTCACCAACGCGGGTACGACGAGCGCCGCAGTGTTTGACTTTACCATCCCGGCGGGCGTCACGGGCGCTACCGGCGCCACCGGCGCCACGGGTGCGACAGGTGCGACCGGCAATGCAGGCGCCACGGGCGCGACGGGTGCCGCGGGTGCTGCGGGTGCGACACCGGCGCAACGGGCGCCAACGGGTGCGACGGGTACGGCTGCGACGGTCACCGTCGGCACCGTGAGTGCGGGCGCTCCCGGCACGAACCGTCGTGACCAACACGGTACGGCGGACGGACGCCGCTGTGCTTGACTTCACCATTCCGGCCACGGCGCCACGGGCGCGACGGGTGCCGCGGTGCTGCGGAAGTGCGACTGGTGCCACGGGTGCTACCGCCGCGCAACGGGCGCAACGGGTGCGACGGGTACGGCTGCGACGGCCGTCGGCACCGTGGTGCGGGCGCTCCCGGCACGAAGACCCCATCGTGACCAATTCCGGCACGGCTGAGGCTGCCGTACTCGATTTCACCATCCCGAGCGGCAACACGGGCGCCGCCGGCATCGCGGACGTTTTGGCCGCAAACAACGATACCGATCAGGCCACGGCGGCGGATACGGCCGTCACCTTCGCGAATACGCTGACCACCTCCGGGACCGCCATTTCGCATACGCCCGGCAGCGCGGACGTGACGATCAATACCGAGGGCGTGTATCCAAGGTCACGCCAACGCCGTCGCGACGCGGGCGGCTCGCCGCCGGAGACGCTGACCTTTACCGCCACGCTCAACGGTACGGATGTGCCCGGCGCGACCCGCTTCGCATATTTACAACACGGCCGAAGGAGACCAGGCTACGGCTTGTTTTCAGCGTGCCCATCACGGTGACGACTGCGCCTGCCACCCTGAATGTGGAGGCCAGCGCCGCGGGCTTTACCATCAACGACGCGGACATCAGCGTGCTTCGGCTCGGCGATACGCCGTAAGCGCTTGCGTATAACGCCGTTCACGGCGTGATGCAGCTACCGGGGATGCGGCTCAGGCTGCATCCCGGAACGTTTTTTACGCCAAGCCGGAGGAACGCTTTGCGTTTTCGCGCGGCAAAGCGGCGAGGCAATTCTGCGTCCGCCGGCCTGTCCCTTAAATTTCGGTGTAAATCCGGAAAACGGGCTTGACAAAAGCGTCCGCACTGTGGTAAAAAATGTTTCATACGTTAGGGCGGCGCTCGACGACTTGTCGAATCGCAATACGGAGAGTTGGCCGAGTGGTCGAAGGCACCGCTCTTGAAAAAGCGGCAAACCGTAAGGTTTCCTGGGTTCAAATCCCAGACTCTCCGCCATATAAGCATTTATTCGGAGAAGTACCCAAGTGGTGAAGGGGCTCCCCTGCTAAGGGAGTAGGTCGGGTAACCGGCGCGAGGGTTCAAATCCCTCCTTCTCCGCCAAGAAACGACAATTTTGACAGAAGATTGTCGTTTCTTTGCACTTATTTATATCAAATATCAAATTATTGCATCAAAAAATACAAGTGTATAAGTAAAGAATTAGCATTACTTTACATTATATTGACTTCTTTTTCGGTTTGTGATATCATATAAGCAATGGAAATATACTGATAAATTTTGATTATATCGCTATAGCGTTATAATATATTAACTTACAGAAGGGATGATGTTTGATGAAAAGTTTATTTTTTAGAGGTATACATTTTTAAAGTCGGTAAATGACTTGATGTTTGCCGACTTTCATAAAATTTTGAAAGAGGTAAAACAATGAATTATAACGACTATCTCCATATTTGCGACGAAAGTAAATATTTAATCAGCATGACCACACCGGAACGAATAGTGAACTTGGGACTGCGGCTTGGTTTTTGCAGTGAAACTAAGGTTTTTGGATCTTTGCTGCGGCTACGGTGAAATGCTGAAAATCTGGAACGATGTTTTTTGATATCAAGGCGTTGGAGTTGATATCTGCAATGAGTTTATTGAGATTGGCAAGAAACGCCAGCGAGATATTGATAAAATAGAGCTTATATGTGCAAATGTACTTGATTATGAGGACAATGTAAAATATGATGTTGTTTGCTGTACCGAGTTTTTCGGTGACATACAAGATATCAAAAGGAACAATATCTTTGCTTGAAAAGCATTCAAAGCCAAATAGTAAGCTTATTTTCGGAAGACTATATTCTAAAGTTGACAATCCTCCAAAAGAACTGACAGATTTTGACGGCGAAATCGAAACACTTGATGTTATCAACAGAAAAATTCGAGAGTGCGGCTATAACATTTGTTGCTATTGCCAGCGATACTGATGCACAATGGGAAAAAACTATGTTACTTGGGCGCTAAACGAGATATTGAACATTTGCGAAAATTTCCTGATGATGAAAAGACAAAGGAATGGCTAAATAAATGGTATGATGTTTATTTTAAATATCGCCGTTTGTATGAGGGTGGGCATTGTTTGGAATCGAAAAGTTCTAATTAAACTACATTAGTTCAAATCCCTCCGCCGAAACCGCAAATATATCTTTTTCGTATCCGCCTCACAGACAGAGTCTGGACGCAATTTGCGCTCAGACTCTTTTGTCTAAATAAGATTTTTGCCTGCGAGCGGCGTTTGGTTTGTTCAGCCTTTCCCAAACAAAAACGACAAGGAGGAAAACAAATGCAAAAAGTCGTATATATCAGCAACAGTCGCGATTTTACGGAACAAAATGATATCAATAACAATCAGTACCTTGTTCGAATCAATCGATTATTGGAAGAGGGCTGGGTCATTTCGCAGATGAATACGCAGACCGTGGATGTTGATCAAGGCTTGAAAATTTCCTCCATAAAGAAACGCTTGTGTCGTTTGTTGTCTTGGAAAAGCCCGAGGATAAATAATAAAGTCCTGCCGCAGATGCTGAAAGCCCAATAACGGCTCTGCCGCAAATCCGACGCTTATGCGGGTTCTGCGCGTTTGACCATCCGAAAAGCTCAAAGCGTCTTTTTACATATTCTTTTTACAACCGAGTGCCTCGACACGCAATCCGCGTGCGGGGCCTTTCTTATAGCGCTGTCTTGACGCTCGTGTTCAAGCCGCCGCCTTTTTCGCAGCGCCCTTTCCGATAAAGACCGTTCTTTTGCTACATGGGAGTGAGAAAACGGTCTTACCCTTTGCCATAAGAACCGCATAGAACGGGACCTTTCGGCAGTGGCGCCGCAAAACAGACGTCCGACAGACGGCTTTTTTGATCGGGGGCGGCTTCTGCCGCGGCTTGCGACGTCCCCGCATGAACCGCTTATGCGGACACATGGAAAGAAAACGGGCGAAAATGGCAAATACGGTTGGTAGATTTCTCTGTCGGAAATCCGTATAATGGAAGCAACGCATAGGAAAGGAGCGTATAAAATGAATTTAGGAGACAGCCTTTTTCATGCCAGAAAGAAACAGGGGCTTTCGCAGGAGGCCGTAGCGGAGCAGTTGGGCGTCAGCCGCCAAACCGTCTCTAAGTGGGAAGCCAATGAAACGCTGCCCGATATCCGCCAGTCCAAGCTCATGGCGAAGCTCTACCATACTTCGCTGGACGAGCTCATCGAGTTCGACCCCGATGTGCAGGAGCTTCAGGAGTGGATTGACCAAACGCCGGACAGCGTCACGGACAAAATCGACTGGACGCAGACATGGGCGAAAAAATATCCGATCCTTGTCCGGTATCAGAGCCGAGTCAATATCCCGCATTACGCCGCCCGGCTGAACGCTATGCTGGAGGAGCTGCGGCGCGAATACGGTTTTTGATGAGCAGGATGCCATGCTTGTTCTGAAAGACATTCTGGCGCAGGTTTGGAAAAGCAGAAAAACAGAAATGACCGCATACGAAATGGAGGAGTCGTCGTCTGCGCCCTCTGCTGAAAGGCGGCCCTTAAAACGGCCGGCGCATCCGAATGCTTTCAAACGGCAAAAGAGGGCGTTTTGTATCCAAATAAGGGGCTGCCGCCGGAGACGGACAGCCGTTTGGATACGGCGTGCCGCCTGCGCTGCGCCTATTTTGGATAGGCGAACGCCGCCTTTTGAGCGGCTCCTCATACCAAAAGGACGCCGCAGGTCTGTACAGCTTTTTAACAGGCGTATTTCCCTGCGGCTTTCGTTTTCTCTAACGGCGGCCAAGCCGGTTTGCGATTGCTTGAGCGGTATTTCAAATCAAGTTTTTGCCGTAGCCGGTTGCAAAGCGGCGCTTCACGATGTTGAGAGCGCCTTCTGCATAGCATCTTCCGCGCGATACCGCGGCGACCGTTTCGACGCGCGGCCACCCTGTATTTTTGCTTGTGCATAGCGGCGGGAATCGGAAGGCCGGCTTCCCGCCTCGGGCTTGGAAGGCGGACGGCGGTTCAGCCGCAGCGCCCACAGACGGCCTCCGCCGGCTTGGATTTGTGAGCAATGCTCGGGGCTTCGCGAAGGAACCGCGCCGGCTTTTCCCCGCAGCCGATGGCGCGGCGCTTCTTTATGACGCTTTGGAAATTTGCAGCGACGGCAACCCAAAAGGCGTCCGGCGTCAGGCTTTGCGCCTATCACACGCTCCCTTTTGCCGCCGCAGCTTTAGGTCGGCGGTTTCCCGTCGAGCCGCGCAAGCAATTCCGAACGCCCTTGCTTTCCATAGCGCGCCTTAAAGCCGTCGATGAGCTTCGGTGCATCGTTCGCAAGCGCTGCCCTTCGCATCTCAGGCGGATATAGGGAATGAGACCTTCTTGCCGGATAGGCAAATCTTATCCTATGTTCTCCAAGCGTGTTATGCGCGCTGATGGGGCCGCCTGCCTTCGCCGGCCAACCCGTAACGGCTGATATGCTTCAAATCATTCGATTCTTCAATTCAAATTTTTAATCCATATTGCAAAAAGCAATGTGTCTATGATATAATACGAATGAGAAACGCCGTTTCTCGCAGGGGGAGGCTTGTGATATGAAAAAAGAAGAATTGTCTTCGTTGTTTTATACGCCGTATTGATTTTTATCAATACAATACCCATTTTTTTACAGGGATAAGGTGCAAACCGCATTCTCCTGGCTTTTTTTGGCTGTGATGCTTTTGGAACTGATTTACGGTATCTTTTTGCTGCGTTTGCAAACACAAAAGCCAATTTTTTCGAAATTATCGCAGAATCCATTTGTTCTGGAAAAATGACGAATCCACTTTTTACGGCAGAATATCAGCGGGAGTTTGATTGCTATGCAATGATTTTCTTTTCAAGTCTGCCTTTTTATATTCCCTTGATCCATTTTGCAGCTGAACCGATACATACGCTTTGGGGGCTGCTTGTACTGGCCTTCCCTTGGATTGCTTTCAGCATGATAGGGATTCGAGACACGATTTCAGAAGCGAAAAAAGACAAAGCAAAAAAAGAACAATTCGAGGAGGAGCGCTTGGCGCAAGAACGGCGCGAAGAGCTTGGCAGGTGGAAATAATGAAGTCATCTTGCAAAGTGGGCCATGGGTGCAAATACCGAACGGTTCTCTTTTGTTTCATTCTCAGCAAAACTGGCCGGATTGTTCTGCTTACGTTGCTTTTTGCATAAGAAGAACGACAGAATCGCCGTAAATGGGATATAACATAAAATTCTTCGATTACAAGGCTTGATACGAGCTCTATTTCGAGCTTTCAAAGCGCAACGCATAAAAACCGATTCAATGACCGGAGCGCATTCGCCTCGTCTTTGAACAAGCCCCAAAAAACGCACATAGAAAGCGCGTCGGTTGTCGGCGCCGCCGCGCAGCATATGCATAAACGTTTCTGCCCTGCCGGAGCGGATGTCCCGAGAACAGGGAATTGACGTCCTGCTTGACGCGCCCGTTTTCCTGTTGCCGATTATAAAAGCTCGCAGAGCCGGTTTCGCAAAAGCAAGGACAGAGGGCAGTTCAAACTCCTGTGTGCAAAAAACGGGCGGCAAAATTGTACAACACAATCCCGCTTGCATTCCTCTTAATTAAGGCGCTGCGGTGTATCCCGAATTGGCGGCCAATGGCCGGCGGCCTTTGTGACTGCGGTTAGGACGTGTTGAATATACTGTTTTTATGAAAATGCTGTGCAACAATTAAAAAGAAAGGGAGCGGCTTCCTGCCGCTTTTTGCGGTTTGTGCGTTACGCCTTCTTCTTCACAAGCACGGCGGAGACGAACAGCGCGGTGAGACCCGCGATGACGGCCGCAGCCGTACCGGCGTCAGCCGTGGGCGGCGTCGAGGAGTCGTCCGCCGCGGAGGAGTCGTCCGTCGTTTCGGCGATGACCTCAATCTCGGAGACCATAAAGAACATATCCTTGATCTTGATCTCGACAGATCACCTCGGCGTCGATGGGACCGTCGAGCTTCAGCTCGATCCACTGGATGTCGGTGCCCTCATAGCTCATCGTGCCGATTTCCTTGTCGTCGGCGTAGACCTTGATATACTCGGCCTCGCCGATGCCGGGAGCGACCTGCATGCGCACCTTGGTGATGTTGGTGCCGGCGTCGCCAAGCTCGATGTCCACCTTACCGACGCGGTCGGTGAGGTTGGTCCAGGACGCGTCGTTCTGGTCGTTGGTATAGAACGTAAACCACGGCTCCTTGTACGAGAACTCGTCGCCCTCGGCGGCGTAGACGCCGTCGGTGAAGTCGCCGGTGTAGGCGTTCGCGCCCTCGTTCGTCGGCACCTCGATGCCCGACCACGGCTTATGCAGCGCGACGTTGGTCTCCTTTGCCGAGACGAACACGCACGACAGCGCGGTGGCCACAGCCGCAAGCAGGGCTGAAATAAACTTTTTCATTATCTTTTTTCCTTTCTCCGTAATGATGAACGCAGCGATGCAATATCACGCATTTTGGATTATTTTCCGCAGCGCGGCCTGCGTTTATACGTTTTGTAAAAAATTTCGCGTTGACACTTCCTCAAACGCGCTGGAATGCTATACTGTCCGCAGGAGGGATCGACGCGATGGAAGAGGCTGCGAAACAACTGGCGCTGCTGCCGTTCTGGACGGCTGTCCGCCGCCGAGCGGGATATGGCCGCGCGCGCCTTTTCTTTTTCGCGCCGCTACGACCGCGGGCAGCCGATCTATGAAGGCGGCAGCGGATGTCTGGGGGCTGGTCTGCGTCGTTTCGGGCGGCGTGCGCGCGTATCTGCTGTCGGAGGAGGGCCGCGAGGTCACGCTGTTCCGGCTGGCGCCCGGCGACGTCTGCGTGCTGTCGGCGTCGTGCGTGATCCAACAGATTACGTTTGACCTGCACATTGCGGCCGAGCGGGCCTGCGAGCTGCTGGTGCTGCCCGCAGAAGCGTTTGAAAGGCTGGAAGGCTCCTGCGAGGCCGTGCGCAGCTTCGTGCATGCGCGGACGGCCGAAACGCCTCTCCACGATGGAGAGCTGTTCGAGCGGTTCGACCGGCGGCTGGCCGGGTTCCTGCTGGCCGAAAGCGAAAAAAACGGCGCGCGCGAGGTGCGTATGACGCACGAGGAGCTTGCGCGGCAGCTCAGCTCGGCGCGTGAGGTCGATCGCGCGGACGCTCAAGCGCTTTGCGGACGCGGGACTCGTCGAGCTGCGGCGCGGCGCGGTGCGGCTGACCGATTCCGCGCGGCTGCGCGCGCTGGCGGCGTCGTCCTGAGACGGGTCCTGACGGCCGAGACGGTCATAGGGACGCGTAAAAAATTTTTTTTGGTCATTGTGACTTGGTCATAGTCTTTGCATTTGCTTTATACTAAGGACACGAAAAAGCATACGAAATACAAAGACAAAAAAAAGGAGACATACGCATGGCTGAACTGAAAATCACCGTAAACAATTTTGAGAAAGAGGCGCTGCAGTCGCCGCTGCCCGTGCTGCTGGATTTCTGGGCGCCGTGGTGCGGCCCCTGCCGGATGCTCGCGCCCGAGCTGAAGGCGCTGGCGGACGAATACGCGGGCAGGGTCGTCGTCGGCAAGGTCAACGTGGACGAGGAGCCCGAGCTGGCGGCCGCCTTCCGCGTGGCGAGCATCCCGACGATCGTCGTGATCCGCGACGGCAGGTGGTGCGGACGTCGGTGGGCTACAAGCCGAAGGAAGCGCTGGCCGCGCTGCTCGCCTGAGGGGGCGGTTGTATGGCGCTGTTCGGTCTGCTGACGAAGCCCAAGCCGGAGATCAACGCCGGCGTCGAAGCCTGTGCCCGCACGCCGGATGCGGTCCTGCTGGACGTCCGCACGCGGGAGGAATACGCTGCCGGCCACATCGGCGGCAGCCGGAATCTGCCGCTGGAGCTGCTGCCCGCCGCCGCGCCGCGCGAGCTGCCGGACAGGGGCGCGCCGCTGTACGTCTACTGCCGCAGCGGCGGCGCAGCAGACTGCGCTGCGGCGCTGCTGAAAGCGGATGGGGTATACAAACGTGACGGATATCGGCGGGATCGCCGATTATCGGGGAAGGGTGGTACGGTAAATGAAGGTCGTCATCATCGGCGGCGTGGCGGGCGGCGCGTCGGCTGCGGCGCGGCTGCGCCGTCTGGACGAGCGGGCGGAAATCGTCGTGCTCGAGCGGACGGGGTATATGTCCTACGCCAACTGCGGGCTGCCCTATTACATCGGCGGCGCCATTCGCGACGAATCGGAGCTGACGCTGCAAACGCCGGAGAGTCTATGCCCGCTTCCGCGTCGACGTGCGGCTGCGGCAGGAGGCGACTGCCATCGACCGCGCGGCAAAGACGGTCACCGTCCGCCCGCTCGACGGCGGCGCGTGCTACACCGAGCGCTACGACAAGCTCATCCTCGCGCCGGGCGCGCGGCCGGTTATGCCGCGGCTGCCCGGCGTCGACAGCCCCCGCATCTATACGCGCTGCGCACGGTGGAGGATACGCTCCGCATCCGCGCGCAGGCCGTCGCCGCCGGCAGCGGCTCGGCCGTAATCGTCGGCGGAGGCTTCATCGGCGTCGAGCTGGCGGAAAATCTGCGCCTGCTGGGGCTGCGCGTGACGATTGTCGAAAAGCGGCCGCAGCTTTTGGGACAGTTTGACGCGGATATGGTCAGCTTCCTCCACGCGCATATGCGGGAGAAGGGCGTGGAACTGCTGCTGGGGCGCGCGGTTGCGCGCTTTGCGGAGACAGGACGGCGGTATCGTCGTCCACACGGACGGCGGCGTGCTGCCGCCGGCGGATATGGTCGTCCTCGCCGTCGGCGTCGCGCCCGAAAGCACGCTGGCGGCGCAGGCCGGCCTGACGCTGGGCGCGCGCGGGGCCATCGTCGTCGATGCGCATATGCAGACCTCCGACCCCGATATTTACGCGGTGGGCGACGCCGTCGAGGTGACCGACCGCGCCGCGGGCGGCCGGACGACAGTCGCGCTGGCCGGTCCCGCCAACCGGCAGGGACGCGTCGCCGCAGACAACATCTGCGGCCTGCCGTCGGTCTACCGCGGCGCCGCGTATTCGTCGGTGCTGAAGGTGTTCGACCGGACGGCCGCGGCCACCGGCGTCAGCGAACGCGAGGCGCGCGGGCGGGGCGTCGCCTGCGAGGCGGTCATCCTGTCCCCGCTGTCGCACGCGTCCTATTATCCGGGCGCGCAGGTGATGACGCTCAAGCTGGTGTTTGAAACGCCGTCGGGCAGATTGCTCGGCGCGCAGATTGTCGGCGGCGAGGGCGTGGACAAACGCATCGACGTGCTTGCCACGGCGATACAGGCCGGGCTGACGGCCTTCGAGCTGTGCGATCTGGAACTGGCCTACGCGCCGCCCTATTCTTCTGCGAAGGACCCCGTGAATCTGGCCGGCTATATGGCCGAAAATCTGCTCACGGGTAAGGTTCGCCAGATCCGCTTCGACGACCTCGCCGCGCTGCCGCGCGACGGCGTCACGCTGCTGGACACGCGGACCGCTGCGGAATATGCCGCCGGCCATGCCGACGGGTTTGATAAACACATCCCCGTGGACGAGCTGCGCGAGCGGCTCGGCGAGCTGGACAGAGCGCAAGCCCGTGTATGTGATGTGTCAGTCGGGCCTGCGCAGCTATATCGCCTGCCGCATTCTGACCCAAAACGGCTTTGCCTGCCGGAATTTTGCGGGCGGCTATCGACTCTGGCGCAGCATCGCGCGTGGGAGGCGGCGCGCAGCGCCCGCGTATCCCTGCGGGCTGGAAAAATAAATCAACAGGAGGAGAACCGAGAATGAAGTACGTTTGCCAAATCTGCAATTATGTGTATGACGAGGAGGCGGAGGGGCGTGCCCTTTGCCGACCTGCCGGACGACTGGACTTGTCCGCTCTGCGGCGTGCCGAAGGACGAGTTTGCGCCGAGGAGAATGAACCGCCCGCGCCGTCGTGCCGGTCTTCGGGAAGCGCGGGAAGGGAGAGGGCTTTTTCGCCCTCTCCCTCTTCGCTTCTTCCCGCAAGCGGGGACCAAAGGAGGAGAACGTCGCATCCCCACCCGGGGTGCGTGGCTTTCGCTTCTTCCGCGCGCGGGAATCCAATGCATATGGCGCAGAAAACGGACAAGATGGGGACGGCCCTGCGCTTTCCCGCATTCGGGAACGGAAATCCCTGTCGAGGGTATTGACAAACCCCTCCTTTCCGTGTAAAATGAAAGGCGTGCCGGACGCCGTCCGCGCCGCGGGCGGGCGATTTTCGGCGCGCCCTGCTTTCGCCCAAAAGGGCGGCTGCGCGGCCGTTGCTGATCGCTCCGGCGAGGAAGCCGCGATGTTTTTGTCCGCACAGTGCGCCGCGTCTCCCGAACGTCTGAGCTCCCGTATGCGCTCGCGGTGCGGCGGGGGGTAGAGCGTCCGCCGGTCAAGCGGCGGCCCGTCTGTCTGCGGGCCGGAAACCGAATGTGCATCTTATGCTTCGGCCGCGCAGTCGGATGGAATGCTTCTCTAATGGCGAAAATCGAGCGTGTTTCCCCGTTCACCTGTGCAGGCGGTGAAACGTCCATATGCGCCGGCAGCCCTGTGCGAGAAGCGGCCGCTTCCAAAGAATCTGTTTATAGCAGGTCTTTTGGGAATAGGCGGAGGGCGGCAAGTTTGTTTGCAGATATATATTTTTGCAGATATATTGTTATAGATTTTAGAATTGCCCCTTAGTGAAATGGATATAACATACCCTTCCTAAGAGAACCGAACGTGTTCCCCCAAATTGCCTATGCAGGCGGTCAAAAATTTTATATGCGCCAGTAGCTCAGTTGATAGAGCATCCGCCTCCCTAAGCGGAAGGTCGGGGATTCGAGTTCCTTCTGGCGCGCCACCAACAACGCCGAAAGCCTTGATTTTGCAGGGTTTTCGGCTTTCCTTATTTTCTGCTCTTTTTCGGGCTGTTTGCGAATTGCTAATACACAGTCCTTGATTTCCCAGCATCTAAACTTACCAACCTTTTGGGTTGATTTGCTGCCGCTTTTTTGCTAATACACACCGCACAGAAAAGGTTTTTTTTCTTCGGATTTTTAACCCATTTGCTAATACGATGCGTTTTGCTAATTTGCGGGCTGCTAATAAATTCAAGTGTTATTAGCAAACTGGACGGACTCTAACGCCTTTTTGAGCAGTTCGGGATTGCTGATTCAGTGGATAACAGCTTGCATATCAAGCGCAGGCGTCGCGGCTGGGGCAGGTTTTTTTGGTCTTGCTGCCAATGTCATCGTGCAATTGAACGAAGCACAAATGA
>VOFK01002781.1_pt1 | contig 19314 bp, 29 predicted proteins | sample 5384121 | NCBI WGS metagenome assembly VOFK01 (sample SAMN12384730, study PRJNA508395) | human gut metagenome | isolation source: healthy gut J | host: Homo sapiens
CGGTAACACTTCGTTCAGTTACGTATTGCTACAGCCATTCCGGGAATAAATATTGTACCGGAATTATAAATCTGCGGGAGAAAAGGAAATAAGTTTGCCTTACAGACGAAAGATTTCCCCTACTACCTGTTGAGAAAAGTTATAATCCACCTTCTGTCCGCATAAACATCCAGGCAAAATTACTAAATGTACGCATCTGGGCTTCCTGTACAGTGAATCTCATTCTCTCCCGACCACCGGATCTGATTCTTAACCTGCCTTTTTTACATCCGTTAGTTCCAGAATATGGCTCCTTTTTTCAGGGAACAATACCATTCCGGTTGAACCGTTTCTGGGCCTGAGACCAGGCACGTTCATAGCTGGCAAACTGTACCGGAACTTCTATGATAGAGAACGCTTAAAAGGATAATCCAGTTTTATATTGCCGTGCCAACTGATCGCTTTAACATTACGTATAAGCCAGGGAATAGTATCGTGAATGGAATCGAACGACGCTGTAAAATAGTCTCGTGATCCTTCAAAGGGTGCCACACACTATAAAGAATACTGTCGCATAGACACTTTTGCTGATAATCACCTATTAATAAAGATAATGTCTGAGACGGAAAATCTCCTTTTAAACGAATAAACTCCTTCCTCATCACATTTTTCCTTCACCTTGGAAATAGGCACTAATCCCGGAAGAGGCTTGACTTTCAACCGATAATTACTGAAATAAGTTTGTTGCCAATCAGGATTTTGTCACTATAGCTTGTTCCTGCACGGGGATACCAATAAGTCTCAGGAGTAAGCATCAGATAATCTTTGTCTGAAAACTATACTGTTTGTCTATGTTAAACAGAAACTTCTTATTGAGCTTGCAATACTTCGGGGAATATCCAGATAGAATGAATTATCTATTTGCCGTCGTCATACCTGAAGGTTTACAGAAACCGTATCTCCTTTGGCAAGGTTTGTTCCTGAAATCACTAACACAATTTGCTTGTCACGTTTAAAAATTGAGCGGTTGTTCTCCCGACCGGACGGAATGCACGGTTAATCCCGGATTCAAACAGAAAGTGAATACGGCAGATGAATCAATGCCACGCCTTTTACTGTTACTTCCGACAGAAAATCATCTGAATGCTGTTCTACTGAAAGATCATATTCATGAATGAACATCTTCGGAGTAGAAACATATTGATTGTTGATCTTCGTATATGTAGCCGTATATCACTCTGATACAAAATTGAATGTATATGCCAGTAACCACATACGAAGGCTAACATAAGAGTACAGAAAGAGAGAACTAACCACGGATAATTACTACGCGATGAGTTCGGAAGGCGCCGAAACAGAGAAATAGTGAAAAAGACAAACGCTAATCCGGCAAAGTAAGTAAATGCCACGATGATTCAAGATCACTTCCCAGTTGGAAAAGCCGACAATACTGGACTTTACCAAAGGAAGACTATAGGCCATATAATCGAAAAGATAATAAAACTTATCTTCAATATAGAAAACCGTCAAGCCGATATATCCAGCAGCAATACAAATGTCAATGCCTGATTTTTAAGCACCAGCATCAAAAGATAGCCAATCCGATGATAAAAATCAACGTAGGTACATCTGATCAGGGAAAAAAAAATAAAGCAGATAAGCCACCCAGTCTACTTCTCCCAATGTCAGGTTGAATGCTGCCGTAATAGCCATAATAATAAGATTCAGCAGCAAAAAAGACACGCAGGTTTCCCCATATTTTACCTATGACATATTCAGCATTGCTCAACGGACGGACACATTAAAAGACTTCCGATGTATCCAGTTTTTATCTCTTTTCAGAAAGTCGGAGGCCAGAAAAATAGCTATAACTGCCTGTCCTGTATTAGCAATAACAAGATTAGATAAGGAATATTGGATGGAATGGCTGTTGCAATCCAAATACCTCCGCTATCCTCCGATACGAATAACATGAAATTAAAAAAAGTAATGATAGCTACGGCGAGCACCGTGAATACTCTGAGAAGAACCAGCTTCTTATTGATAATTTGCTTTCATATTTTGCTGCCGATTGTATATTAGATATAAAGGTCATATCAGCATATCGTGTTTAGTCGTTTGTCCAAAGGTTTAATTGATTCTCCATGTAATATACATAGGCGTGTTCCAGATTAGGAGGAAATGGTTCCGCTTCGTATCCCTCCACTTTATCGGCAACCACTTGTACCTCCCAGATTGTCCCCGATGGAATAGTAGAGATTACCGGATATTTTTTATCGATTTCATGTAACTGGTCACCGGCAGCCCTGATTCTCCACACCTTACCTTCGGCTAATTTTCAACATATCCTGGGAGAACCGTTGAAGGAAACTTGTCCCCCTATTCATTAACGCCATATTGTTACAGGTACTGGAAATATCACCGACAATGTGAGTAGACAAAATAATAGTCACATCATTCTCGCTGACCTCCGAAAGAAGGTTGCGGAAACGGATACGTTCCTCGGGGTCAAGTCCGGTAGTAGGTTTCATCAACAATGATTACTTTAGGATGATGTATCAGCGCTTGTGCGATTCTAACCGCCGCTTCATACCTCCCGATAATTTATTGGCATATCGTTCACGAACATCAAACAAGCCAACGTTTTCGAGCATTTCATCTACCGCCTGTTTCCTCTGCCTGCTATGAGTCATTCCGGATAAGCGTGCCGCATAATCAAGAAACTCATACGTTTTGTATTTGGCAAAGAAAAACGAAAGTCCTGAGGGAGATACCCCAGAATACCGCGTATTTCTTTCCGCTGTTTCATCAAATCATAACCGCAAAATTTCTACTTGCCCGGAAGTTGGTTCCATGAGGGGCTACTAGAATACGCATCAAAGTAGATTTGCCGGCGCCATTGGGTCCCTAATAAGCCAAACATCCCTGCAGGAATCTCCAGATTGATATCTTTCAAAGCATGATTTCCGTTGGGATAAATCTTATTAAGGTTCTTAATAATTATGCTCATGACATTTTATTTGTCCCTATGTTGTATTGGGTGATAAAGATAGGCTTTATTTACATGAAACAAATCATAATTATAAACATTAACTTATATTAGTAGAAATTCTGTCTAAAAAGAACGCTCTTCAAACATCCATAGACATGAAAACGAAAAAGGAGAAAACCACTTCACAGTGACTTCCTCCTCCTCATATCCCATATGATTATCACCCAACAGGGTTTATAAAAAAGGGTTTTATTAAAAAAAGGGTTATTTTTATGATCTGAATTATTTATTAGTTACTTCCACCCCTTACCACCACTATGAGTAGGATTAGTAGTAACTGTCTTATACTGATGATCAGTTCCGGTATAGCGTGTTGCTGTTACTGAGATTTTCACATCTTTACCATTATACTTCACTGTAGTTGACAATGTAGTAGTACGAGTCTTGGCATAGCAAGTATAATTCATTGTTGTATAACCGTTTACGTTTACGGTATTATAAGTACGGGTTGTTTCTGTAATACCAGATGCAGATCCCCATCAACGAGTACAAACGAGTTTTGAAAAAAAGCTACCATAGCATTCACTGTCTCATTTTTTGCACCCGACAAGGCTTTTAGTTACAGCTGCTTTAATATCAGCATCTTTACATTCCCAACCAGCCTTTTTCTTTATAAGTCAGCGCAATACCGGTCACAGCTTTAGGGTTTTCGCTATTGTCACGACTAGCCTGTCCCAGAATCTCACTCTTCACCACAGTTTCAGAGCTAACTTTGCTAGTCACTTTATTTTCCATTGCATAAGAAGAGAAGTGTTTAACCTTAGTCGTGTAGCTACCTGATTTTTCATCGTAAACAACTTTGTTTATGTCCTCTGTTTGTGGAACCCACTTTCCATCTTTCAGATAAGTAAGTTCTATATCCTGAGCAAAAAGTTACACCCGGAATAGGATTAGGAATAGAAATAGTCACAGGTTCTGTAAATTGCAAACCACTAGGTTCAAAATGGGCAGCTGCCAAAGGAATCGTTTTTTCAACTTCCCTTATTTTCTTCTTCTTTCTTCACTTCCGTAGTTACCTCTTCAGGAGCAGGAACATAGGTCGTTACACTGACTTCAGCATTACCGTCTTTTTTAAAACATCTTCATTGCCTTCTGTCTGAATCGCTCCAGCCGGAATATCCAATTCAGGTGTTACAAGAGGAAGATCTTCCTTCACATCCTCCGGTTCAACTGTACCGGGTCCTTAACGTCCTGATTTGAAGTACTCTTATCCTCTACTTTTACATCTTCCTTATTACCCTCTTCGCCAACTTCCACTTTTTTCGGATCATTTTGCTTTGTCAGAGCCACAGCCACTGTTACCACACTACGGTTCTCCGCATTAGCAGCAATTTCCACAGATGTATTCTGAGCAAGATAACCTTTAGGGGCAACTTCAACTGAGTACTTGCCTGTATTCTTCTCAGTTACAGAAAACTTACCATCTTTGTCTGTTTTAATTGTTTCAGAACCAATTTTCACATCCACATTAGACAGTCCTTTACCAGCATCTGTCACAGTACCCATAATATAGTACTCAACAACCGGATCGGGAGTTACGATTTCTTCACCGGTTCCTGTTTGGGTTCATCGTCATCATCATGACATGAAACTGCAGTGAAAGACAGCACACCGAAGGCTATCGCCAAAAGAGCATGCATACAACCATTTTAAATTTCTCATAATTGTTCATTTTTTTGTTTAAATTACTAATATCAACTCTTATTTAAATTTTTGTCTTATCATTGGTACGAATCAAATAATAACGAATATAATCCGGTTGCCAGAAACGGCTATTCTCGGCTGATTTCGGTTCTGTTCTATAGCTGACTCCCAAAGCACGGCGGGCAAACTCATTCCCGCTACGCATATCATACTGAAAAGCAAAATGATCCGGAAGCATTGCACACGTACTGCATGACGGTTGCGCTTCTTGCCCGGCAAAGGAATCGAGAAATGAAATCCGGCATTTGTTTCCCCCATCTGTGTACATACCATAAAAAGGCCCTACAATATATTCACCGAGAAATAGCGGGGAAAAGAGTTCCGCATACTCCATAATCTCCATATATAAACCGGCCTCCACTGACCTTTAACTGTGTATTCATTTGTGGAATATAATACCCCACACTAAACTGTCCATTGACTCTCTTCCATTTACTCATTCTCCAGTCTCTGCCATATAAATGAGAGGAACCGGTTATACCGCCTTCTCCTTCCACTGTCCAACGACCGTCAGATGAGAAATAACCGATACCGGCAGCAAGCCCCTGGCGATCATCCGAGAAATTCCCACCAGTCAAGTATCCCTTTCCAATGATTATCCAAGCGAAATTCCTGTCGCAATGTCAAATACCCCGGTCGGATACAATCCCATTTACCCGGCTCATTGTGACAGGCAAGCAAACTTGTAACCTTAATGAAGCACCCTTCCAAAGTTGCATTTCTACCGCCGGTTGCAATTCAAAAGCAGCCTTATATAGTTTGTAAGTAACATTATTAACCAACATCACCCCGGATAAACGACTAAATCCACCTTACCAAAAAGTAGTAGACTTCACGTTTTATCCCTTTTCAAGTCATCCATTGCAGTTTGGGTAGAAGTAGTCATCTGCATAGTACGATACACCTCATTCAAATCACACTTTCCCGATTGATAATCCTCGATCAGTTTTGCAGGTAAGGTGATACAAAGTTGGGGCAGCGCATTATCCAATATAACTAACTGCAATGTAGAATTCTCCGAAACAGCTATCAAATGACGTATTGCGATACCTATACCATTATAAGATCCCCCTATATACGGAAGTTTCAAATGCCGCCGTAATCGTATCTGCTTCTGTATTACAGAGATATTTTCCATTTGCAAATCTTTCAAGACTCCAATACCCGTACAGCCTGTGCATTTTACACTTTCAATGTGCAGCAACAGATAATATATAATATACTAAATACTCTTTTCATCTTCTTAATGTATTAAAGTACATTCATAACGCAAGCCCGCAGAAACACAAGTAAATTCGCGGGTAAACACATGGATAGACAAATGTTTCCAAAGGCGTATTGCTCCTCCAAGATTCCAGCCATGAGTATCATATTCTGCCATAAGCTTTAACTCACGGCAAAAAGCGGGAGTATAACGGATACCACCAAAAGGTCCTTTATTGAATGCAGGCTGATTGCCTTGATGAAAATACCAGCCTGCCGTAACAGCCAACTGATGTCCTTTACAGAAACCGAATGTCTTAGTTAATACACCATAATAATCTCCCCAATACTGAGTCGCCTTTTTCTGTAAAAAGGTCATCGGCACCAATAACCACAGCAGGGAAATAACGGCTTTTTCTTTCAATGGACGGATACGGATAGTATTAGAGCGATCTTGATTATGATAACCAACTCTGCCATTATACGTTCGCATCTTGGTAATGTCATACGGTAAGTCAGTTCTACAAAAAGAGAATAATGACATATCAACAGAATAGTTCATGGTAAGGATAATTAAAGTTTATGGGGTGTAACCTCTTCAGGAAGGAAGTTTGCACTTCCCATAAAGGTTCCTGTTTCCTGCATCTCGGCTGTAGGTATCATCATCTGCCCAGTTGCCCCAAGAGCATATTGTGCATGAATCTGGCTTGTTGTCAAGATTAGAATCAGAATTAATACAACACCCTTTAACGGAATAAATAGCATATCCCCCAAAATTGCTTCAATTTGTTTCATTTTTTATCTATGTGTATTCCTAAATAGAGATCTTACCCCAATTTAATTCATAAATCTCTATTTTTACCATTCTTTTTTCTGTTACTTCTTAGGTAACGGAAAAGCAGGAAAGGGGAAAAATCTCTAAAAACACGAAAAAAAGGACATATCTGACTACCAAAGAAGGCTCAGCCTAGGTGTAGGGTGAAATTTCTTTGATTATAGGACGTAAATATCTTAGAATATGAAAAAAGAGTTCTTTCATATTCCGGACTATTTTTATCTTATTTTTTAATCAAAAAAGAAAAAAAAAAAAAAAAAAAAAAAAAAAAAAAAAAAAAAAAAAAAAAAAAAAAAAAAAAAAAAAAAAAAAAAAAAAAAAAAAAAAAAAAAAAAAAAAAAAAAAGAAAAAAAGGATAGTTTACTTGCTTGTTATTTATTTTTTTGTCTATCTTTGCGTCATTATTATTTCCCGTTACCTAAGAAGTAACTCCTACTTACACACACTGGTTATCAGTACTTTGTATCATTACTCCGTTTTTGCAAAGCAATTCTTTACGTAAGATAAATTCATTTTATTAACTTCAGTACGTTCTTTCAAAGCAAAGCCTTTAAGGTAGATTTGTGTTGTTTTGATTGATTTGTGCCCTAACGATTCGCTGATCATTTCAATAGGAACTCCGCGATATTTCGCAGTAGTAGCCCATGAATGGCGAATCGTATACGAAAAAGTGACAGGAGAGGTCAGGTGCAAAGCTTTTGCAAGTCCTCTCAACTGGTTATTGAATTTTCGGAGAGCAGACTGATATTCACGATAAGCACGCTCATCTTTCCGTTTTTTATCACCACTCAAGATACCAAACAGATAATCAGGACAGTCCCGCAGCGAAGGTTGCCTGTTCCGAGCTGATAAATCATATCTTTAGCGGTATCCAATACTTCTACGCTCATTGGAGTCTTCGTCTTGATACGATTATAATAAATAACATTCCGGTCTAAGGATGACTTCTCCAAATGTGCCAAATCAGCGAACGACATACCGCAGAATTGAAACATCAAAAGCAGCAATAGCCTGCGTACGCCGCAAATGATCCGATTTCGGATCTTCGTATAGAAGCCTGTGCAACTCTGTTACCGGCAAAGCTTTCTTTTTGGCGGACATCCACTCCGTATACACCTCATGGAACAATCGGTGAACATAAAGGTGCCCTTCCGACTCCACTCCCCGATTATAAATACTACGTAGCATACGCATATACGTAGACACCGTATGAAATAAGAACGATTTTTTATCTACAAAACCTTTTAAAGTAGCATACGCATATACGTAGACACCGTATTAGGCTTTAAACCACGTTCATAAAAAGATACTGCCCATAACACCGTAAGTGTTCGCGAGTTATTTGTCCGAATGACACAGTAGAGGTACCACAAAACCCTCTGAAAGAAAAAAGTGCATTTTCATACACATGCGCTGTTGAATAGCGCCCCTCTTTTCGTAAACGACCGATGTACATTTCAGCACACCGGCTAAACCCATTTTTTTTTCATCATTTGCACACTAGTTAATTATATAAATCACCTTCTCAGATGAGAGAACAAATATAACCACTATCAGGGTTTTAGTTACTATAAAATAATTTAATTGCGAACAAAACTAAAAAGTGACCTTCACTCACGTGAAAGCCACTCTCTATTTCATAATTTAATGAACAATATAATTAACCTTTTACCCTATAAATTATAAATACACACTATATCTGTTATTCTACATTCATTTCCTTTTTAAAGCTTAAAGGGATTCTTCTTTTATATATACCCGATAATCTTTGATCATTCCGGTCTTACCCGCCTCGGCACGTGGGATAGGAGAATCCGGTCACCACCTTATCTTCACCCAGATTAATCACAATCTGATGGGGGAACTTCTGTTTGGCAGTCGAATAATTTGTATGCCAGAAAGTAGATTCCTGCAAATCAAATACATTAGTTGCTATATTGTTAGCTTCTTCCGTTTCTTCACTATCGGCATAAACCACTTTCCAATGCTGACGTGACAATGGCTTACCGTCCGTTCCCAATAGTTCCAGTTCGGCAATAGCCGCATAATCTTGCCATCATAAGCATTCAAAGCCTCCATACAGAAATAACGGGTAGGCACCTCCTTATCAAACTTCACATGTTGCCAACCATTTCCCGGCTTGAAGGTTCCTTCATAAACAGGAGTTTCTTCTGTCAAATCCAGATTTTTCCCCAACTTTACGATGAGCATATGCAGCACCATGTACTCGTAAATTATCCAGTATCGGTTGTTCCAATCCTTCCGTTTCAGCTTTTTTACAGGACCAGCCATATCCAATATAACAGCCTCATTATCACCTTCTTTTTCAACCAACATCCCGGAACATACAATGTCTGCTGAGGTCCGATTTCCCAATAACGGCCCACTGCATGGCCATTGATCCAGACCATCCCTTTACTCCAGTTCATCATATTCAGGAAGGTATCGCCCACTTTATCCAAAGTAAATGTTCCGCGATAATATGCAGGATATTTTTTCTGTATTATCCCGTTTCTCATATTTTTTATTTTGTGCAAATGAATAATCAACCGGGATGTTATATACCTGCCAGTCTTTCAAAAGATGTAATACTCCCATCATTCGATTGCAATTCTACCTTTTCGGTAATACCTTTCCAGTCATAAATTCCTTTACCGAAGTTCATACGTCCCATTGCTTCTACCAGAATATCAAGTCGGGCCTCTTCTTTCATCGGAGGAAGTATCACTGTACCTTCACCCTTCAAGCGACTTAACGTAGCCAGCTTCTTTCCATTCAGGGAAAACCTGTGCCCAGTCATGGGCTTCAGTTATAGCCAAAAGTTTGTTCTTCTTTTAGAGGCCGGAAGAGTGGTACGATATAAAAATACTACCCCATCCCTGGTCAAACGCTTCCATCGACTTGATATCTTTTTGCTAATCTTCGGTTCCGGCAAATTATCAAATAAGACGGCTACTTCATCCAACTTAAATTCAGGAACAGCTATTGTCGGAATAGAATCCGGTATAGGCCAGTTCTTCACCTTCCGGCAAATACTGTTTCAGCAAATCACGGACTTCTAAGAATTTAGGAGTAACTTTCCCCGATTCATTAATCGGTGCATCATAATCATAAAAGTACAAGTCGGTGAGAAATTTGGAAAAATTCGCTCCGCCCCAATGTCCAGCTAGTACCTCCATGAGTCATATATAAACTAAACGAAATATTACGATCGAGCATATCTTTCATTCCTTTTACCAAATCCTCCGCACTGCGTGTCTCATGCTTCGCTCCCCAATGGTCGAACCATCCGGACCAGAACTCACTGCACATTAACGGGTATTGGGGCGAAGTTCCTTCAAACGTTCAAACTGCTGATCGATATTAGCCCCTGTACCGAAATTAACTGTCCAAAGTAAATCATCCAATGCATTATTTTCAAAATTAGAATTCCAGTCACATTGGAATAAAGGAACTCCCGTGAAACCGGCCTGTTTCACCATATCCCTTATGGCAGCAATATATGGTTTGTCTATACCAAACGAACCATATTCATTCTCCACTTGTACCATAATAATATTACCACCTTTACTAATCTGAGGTCAGCCAGTTGTTTGCCTACTTCGTTCATAAACAATTTTACACGCTCCATATAATAAGGATCCTGTTCACGGAGCTTAATATCTTTCTTTTTCAGTAACCACCAAGGTAGTCCGCCCATTTCCCATTCTGCGCAAACGTAAGGTCCGGGACGTACAATGACGTACATTCCGTTTTCTTGTGCCATGCGGCAAAATGCAGCGATATCCTTCTGACCGGTAAAGTCGTATTTTTCCTTCTTCCGGGTTCATGGAAGTTCCAGAAAACATAAAGACAAATGGTATTCATGCCTAAAGCTTTAGACATTTTGATACGATGCTCCCAATATTCTTTAGGAATACGAGGATAATGAATTTCCGCAGCTTTCACTACAAACGGCTCTCCATTAAGCAAGAAAGTCTTGTCACCTACCTCAAAAGTCCCTTTGGAAGATTGGGTACAGGAAGTGCTAAAAAACAGCAACCAATAAAACAAGTAAATACAATAAAGGCTTTTTCATTTTCAATCTATTGTTTTCATGATACATTAAAATTCTCAAAAATTCTCTGCCGGTCAATGTTTCCATTAAGACCGACAGAGAATTTAAAAACTAATCCTGGTTGTTACCCTAAAATCAAAACTATTACCTATTGAAAACTTCATCCGTTGCAAAGATGAGACATTATTATTATACAAAGGTCCTCAAATCAGTCAAAAACAGAACAATTATCATTCAATTTCAAGAATCCGGCATTTTGAAACTATTTTTTAAACCATTGTGGTCAAAATTCAAACTTTATTTATCTCTTAAAAAACTTACTTTACAAAAAAAAATTAAGACCTTTGTGACCGATACCATAAACACTAAAACGCCTCATAATGGGTAACCTTATGAACGAAAAAGACTTACATACTACTATTCATACTATTTATATCATGTATAGATGTTGCTTTTTGTTCAAGCGCAAACCAAAACATGTCACTATTCGGGGGACTATTCTGGAAGAAGATACTCAGCTCCCTATCGGACAAGCTACCATACAGTTATTATCTCTGCCGACAGTAATTATGTAAAAGGAGTTTCCAGCCTGGAACAAGGTAATTTTACACTTACAGCTCCTCCCCGGACATTTTCTGATTAAGTTGTCGTTTTATCGGATTCACTACTGAATTTAAACCCCTGCAAATAAACAATACAAACTAAGCCAATCATCCAATCTTGGCAAAAATTGAACTGAAACCCGATGCTATACTTTAAAAGAAACTGTTATCGTAGCACAACTCCCCGGTAGTGGTTGCAGGTGACACAACCGCCTATAATGCCTCTGCATACCGTGTCAATGAAGGAGCAGCACTGGAAGAATTAGTCAAGAAATTACCCGGAGCAGAAATTAACGAAGACGGCAAGCTAACCATCAACGGAGAAGAAATAAAAATTATCGGCAGGAATCAGATATCAAAAAATCTGAACATTCTATCAAAAAGGATAACCAACGGGAAACATTTGATTATACATTCGGAGCGGGCTTAATTTAAACTTACCTTGGGATATCAAAATTTCATCTAATATTGATTGCAGGTTAAAAAAGAGGATAATGGAGGTAAAAAATGACACTAACCGTACCCTATGGAATGCCCAAATTTCAAAAAGCTTCCTCAAAAAAAGAAAAAAGCAACCATCCGATTTCACCTATATGATATCCTCCGTGAGAACGAAAGTTCGGAACGTTCCATTTCCGAAAATTCAATCACCGATAGAGAATCCAGTACTTATAACGTATACTTTATGGCATATATTGCCTATCGGTTCAACACCTTCGGCAACAAAGGAAAGCGTCAGTCAACACGGAGCAAGGATTATTAATGACAGAGAGTTTAGTTACTTTTTGACCCCTCCTTTCAAACATTCTGAATAGCACTGAAAGAAATCACACTGTAAGATACTAGAAATTCGCAAAAAGAAGTTCGGTATCAACACTTGATTTCTCAAAAGATACGTTGGTTCGCGAACAACAAAGCTGTTCAGCAAACCAACTCACGGATAATCCCCGCTTATGCAATTCATCTTCTATACGCCGACCAATATGTACCATGACATCATTCTTGTGGAATAATTAAGAAACTGAAACCACACGCTCCTCCTCCACCATTTTCCAATCGAACAAGAATACGGTTCCATCCCTGTCGAAACTGGAAAAGGAGCAATATGTTCATCAATGTTGTACCAACTGGTCCCATAATCACGCCATACATCCTTACCGTTTATCCATACCCGGCCACTATCGTCCGTGCCAATGGCAACCAGCATTGTAGTAGCCTCATCAAAGTAGAGTTCAGTATAAGCGTAATAAGTAGAATGTCCGGTAGTGACAGGAACCGTATTATGCATTGATTCACTTTGCATAAACTTCCATCGCGTACCATCATCCAAATACACTTCTTCCCCTATGACCTTTATCGGATGAGAATCCGTTTCATCACCCCCTTGTACCTACTTGTCCGTCAGTATATACCGCATCAAAGTCCACAGATATCTCAGGCGGATGGACAATCGAAAAGTCCTCTCGCCCAAAGCTTTCCCATGGTCCTATCATATACCATGTGTTAATATATAACCACCCTTTACGATCCGCGCTTTTTGAGAAACGCCGTCCGGGCAAATGCTTGAGCTTTTACCATTTCCCTGATTAAGCCGGGGACCTGCATAAGCATTCATCGGACGTCTGTTTCCACTGCCCTGAGCTGCCTCCCCCATGCCACCGAAACCGTTCCCATTGCCACTGCCTTCACCTCCGCCCGGCTGACCATTGCCAATTCCAAAGCCGCCACCGGGCTTTCCGACCTGCTTCACTACTCCAAAGAGATTTTCCAACCGAGATTGAGCAAGTCCGGCTTGTCGGGTCGCTTGTCCCAACAGACCACGGTAATTGTTCAAGTCTGCCGTACTTTTTATTTCCAGACCTGCGCTGGCATTACTTCCCGCTGAAGTAGCCCATTCCCCTCCTTTAGTCTGCATTCGAATCAGTTCATCAAAACTTGGCATACGGGAAGAACCTGTCTTCAGAGAACTATAAACCTCGGGAAACGAAAGTCCCTTGGAAAGCGCCCTGTTTAGCTGCATTGGCAGCCAAATGGTTCTGCTGTATTTCAGCCTCATATTCTCTTAAAAGAGCATACATATCATCTACCGACGGATTCGCAGATAACTTGCCCGCCTGCCGGAATATTCCTTGCTTTCGAAGTATCATTAGCATCATCCGGTGCCGTACGTGGTAACTTTCTTTTGCTCTACTTTAGTCAACAATTCATTTTTCCGCTGCCTCATCTTCTTAGCCATTTCCTGAAATTTGCGAAGCTGATCTTCCAAATTTTTCTTGACCAATACTTCCGACTGCTTCACTAATTGTCAGAATATTAGCGGGAAGCCCGCTGAGCCTGCTCCTGCTTTATTTTTTATCACTGATACTTTTCGGAGATTTTGTTTTTTCGCTTGCAAGTCAATAGCCTCCCTGTCCTGGTGATGGCATCAGCCAGATAAACAACGCTCCTCCTACCAGACAGACCAGCGCAATAATCCATGATAGGATAACCGTCAGACGGCTACTTCCCCTGTTGTAGTTTTCGTCATATGTTCGTATTCCTATATTCGTTAAATTATAAATGACAAGCATCCATTACTTCCACAAAACGTCCGAATGGAGTGTTTTATCCATATCAATGGATACGCTGACCCGGATCAGAGATACAGGTCTCCCGCAATTGTTCCATCATAAAATTAGTCGAACAAGGTTGTCCGTCCCAATAGAAGTTACCTTCAGCATCCAGTCCTACAATAGCCTGTTTATCATCCGGTTTCAGTTTTATAGCTGATTCCGAAGTCGGCAGATCCACTGAAATATCCCTGTTTTTCACCTTCGTCATTGTAGAGACAAGAAAGAAGATCAATAGCAGAAACACACAGTCGATCAAGGGCGACATAGACACTTCCGGTTCATCTTCATTATTAAATAGTGATAGTCTCATAAGCTTAATAAGGTTTACTACCCAAACGGACACGCGTACGCGTGAATCCTTTGTATTTGACATTGATCGAATATCTCTATTACCGTATTTACGGGTACAGTCCGGTAAGCCGCCACATCAATAGCAATTTCCGTACCTTCACTGTTGCGGAGTTCTGTAAGGAAAGTATTCAGATCAGAAATCGGCACATAGTGAGTAGTTCTCACCAGTATACGCATCATGTCCTACTACCTGATACATATTTTTCTCCTCATCCACTGCTATGATAACAGCTTCCTCTCCGGCGCGGGTGGTAGACAAGCTGGAAGTCATTGAAGGAAGTGATAAAAGGTATTTGCATTTTTCTTCATCATAGTAGTCACAAGGAAGAAGATCAGTAGCAGAAAGACGCAGTCTATCAAAGGGCGACATCTGCACCTCTACTTTTGTCTTCTTCATCATAGTTTAGTCTCATGCTTCTCCTCCTTACTCCCCCGGTGTGTTCATATCCGTCGAATCTCCTTCCAGATGAGAGTAGTAATTACATTTTCAACTTCTACTTCCACCAAAGAAGCCAATTTCATAATACGATTTTTAATAATGAAATACAAAGCAATGGCAGGGAGCTGCGATGATCAAACCGGCAGCAGTCGTAATCAAAGCTTTTTTGAAATAGAATCGGACAATATAGAAGCGCCGCCTTCGTCACCATACAATGCTACCAGACCAAATGCTTCGATCATACCGACAACTGTTCCCAGCAAACCGATAAGGGGCGACAGGGAAGCTATGACTGACAAAGGATATATGCGTGACAAATGTTGTACGGATATCACGTGCGGCCATATCACCAGCTGTCTGGCTGACAGCTTCTCTTCCGGCTTTCACATGCTCGAAAATAAACGCAGCGAATTTCCTAATGTGGAAGGGTATTTATCACAGGCTGCAATCGCACCTTTCAAATCTCCTTTTGCAAAGGCATTCGCTGACTGTTTTTTACGCAGTCCTTTGGGTGCCAATCTTCCTTCTCTTGAAGTTAGCAAGCGTTGCAAAGCTATTACTAAGGCAAGCAATCCAAAAAGCAAATACAACGGATACATCATGAATCCTCCCGCTTTAATCTGTGCAGCCCAGTCAATCTGTACTCCTTGCGGTTGTTCATCCTCATTAGTTGTTCCCTCTTCATATACCAGCCCTTCCTCTTCTCCATCAACGGGTACCGGAGTTGCAATTTCGCTCAGGAAGTACTTTCGGGCATTTTTTTTATATCATCCTGTGTCTTAGCGAGAAAGATTTCATCAAACCCGCATCACGCCTCTCCGGGCAGATAAAAGAAATACCGGTCAACGTAATATTACCAAAATCTTTCCATAAGTCCCTGTCATCACCATCCAGTGTCGGTAGTCACCGAGATTAAGACCAGTCAACTGATTTATCAAATCCTTGGTTTGCCGGCTATATAAGTAAAATCATATTTCTTGCCTTTTTGATTTGCAGACTTTTCGGAAACATGAAATTTCATTCCAATTTGATCACCTCCCCATTTTACCCAGGCAAAAGTGATATAGCGAAACTCACCCGGTCCCGGATTCTCGCGAATAGGAATGGATAGCCGGTCAACTCTGCCGGACTTTTTAGAGGCTCCTACATATATATAATTTTCTGATTTTTTTAGAGTATCCCCCATCACGGACAAATTTATTATCCTGAGCTTTCCACTGCGCCCCGTCCGGTATTTTAGTACTAAAGATTTCATATAATCCTTTACCGGATCTACTATTTGTTTGGGCTGAAAGCGGATAAACAGAAAGTGTTATTATCCCCCCAAGGAGTATACCTAACATACCTTTCCCAAAAAGATTCTTCATTTTTGTGCCATTCATTTCTTTTCTATTTTTATAAAATTTAAAATCATCGTAGAAATTGATGGTGGCAAAGTTGATAAAAATAGAAAAAGAAATGAGTACTCAAATCATTCAAAATACTCCAATTCCTTAAAATGAGACAGAATAAAAGAGTTCAAAAATCGCTCAATAGGTTTAAAAATAATCCATTACCAGAAATTTCCAACTATTTTTTATCTGCTATATCAGGTTTTGTATCTATTTTCCTGACACTACCATCCCTGACATATTGGAGGTAAATAATTATATATAGAGCCATTTTTTAAAAGAGGCAGTTTCTAAGGTGGGGGTTCTAAAGTTTATAGTTTAAGCATGGTATCCTTTAGGAACAATCAATTTTAAATACAAAAGCAGATATGTATCCATTTTTCACACCCCTCTCTCTTCTATCATAGAAATCACACATAATTAGCTTCACTTTTTGTCTGAGACAAGTCCAGTACTTGCAATGGACAATTTAAAATATTCAACGAATACAAGTTGACATTTGAATGTAAATCAAGCTGAGATATAGCATTACTACTACAATCCAAAACCTCCAAATATATTTGCACTAAGATCAATTGTTTTTAGTCTGTTATCAGCACAATTTAATTCTTTTTTAAATAAAAGAGGTGATCACTTTAAAAAGTTTACGCAGCGAAACCTTCCACACTTCTTCTGATATTTCTTTTAATACGAAAGTTTACGCAGCAGCATAACTCCTTCCACATTCTCTTTTTTGCTCAGGGGTATCAATTTCTTCAATAAAACGATAATCATTCCCTTCTTGGCGTATCCACTCAATTTATCCTGCAATCCGCAAGTTAAAAATTCCATCTTTAGGTTAGCACTAAAATCCCAACTCTCCAATATAATTTGCTTCACAATTTAGTTCCCCAATTCTTGATTATGTGATGTTTCAAGTGCTTTTTAGCTTATTCCAACTACAATTTATTTTTCTAAGATGCGGTGATCGACTAATATCCAATTTCTCCAGATTATTATCCGAACATTCAAGTATACTTATTCCTTCTGTATTCGATCGGTTATCCGGAAGAATCAACTCTAGATAATATCCCGGCACGACCTCCTTCCGAAAGTAATCCTTTATTTCTTTGAGATTTAACAATAACCGTTCGAAGTTGTTTATTATGACTAAGATCCAATTCTGTCAGTCGGTTATAAGTACAATCTAAAGTTCTTAATTGAATATTTTTTTCAAGTCTATCGTATTCAAATCACAACTTCTACAACTTAAAGTCGTGAGATTTTTTTACAACCACTTATATCCAGTTTCGGAAGGTAGATTTGTATAATTTCCAACTCAACGAAGTTCTTTAAATCTAGAAAAATCAGGAATACACCCAATGTATCAGTCCGATTTCCCACCAATTTTAACCGACGTAGAGAAGAAAAAATACCAAGGCCTTAATGAGAATTTCATGCCTGAGAAAGTTTTTTTCGCTCTATTCACTTTCATTATCAATCCATTAAACTGGTTTTCAGCTCCAAATCCTCCACGTAATCAATATCCGATAATAAAATAGAGCTGGTATCAGCTATAATCTTCATTTGGAACAACGCTGCTTTTAAGCATCGGATCAAATTTATCTGCCACATTCTTATTATCAGAAGAGTTCAATATGTCTGCCGACTACTCACACCCATCAATAATAAACTTACTATTAAAATAATGTTTTCATTTTCTATTAAATTTTATGTTGTCCATAATCAAACATCTCTCTACTTCACCTTTTTACATGAGATGAATTATCATTCGCAAGATAAGAAGAAAAAAAAAAGAAAAAGGAAAAAGTGTCCCAAAAAAGGATACATTATTTTTCATCCCAAAATAAGCAAATCCCCTTTCTCCCTTCACCCTTCACAACTCCCTCTGGCACGACGATTGCGGGTGAAGGTCTTTGTTCATCCGCTTCACCTCCCATCAGACGGAGACTACCCGATACACATTCCCAAACTTGGTATGCTTACGTTCTATCCCCACTGCTATCAGTATTTGTGCCAAACTCGCCGGATTTGCCCCACGCATAGCTGCCGGATTTTTCTTCTTCAACCGCTGAAAGATATCAGCAGACAGCAGTTCACACTCTTCCCCACTTTTTCTGCCGCCCATTACAGGAACGCAAAACGTCTTCCACAGGTCCCTGACGATAGAACATCATGTTACTTTGCTGCAATTCCGTCTCTTCCTCTTTGGTAAACCAATAATGTTCACCGGCCAAAATCTCCGCTTTCAATTGAGCATAAAGTTGCGCATAGTCAATCCCCTCACAATCGATAGGATATTCTACCAGCACACAAATAAACCTGCGGCTACCAGTCGGGTCAGTAAGCAAATCTTTTTCGATTCGATGTCCCGATGAAAGATGCTATACGAGCGAGCGATAATTTTTTTCTGATAAGCTTTGCACAGGCGAAGCCATCTGCATCAGATTCTTCAATAACGGCATTTTTCGTCGGAGCATTTATCAAACTCATCCAGATTGAGAAGTCCCATCTCCGCCAATCTCCGTTCTATATGCCCTTGACTGGTTAAATCCACCTTATCCATATAATAACGCTGAAGCGCAGGAGGAAGTAGCGATTTGCAAAAAGTAGACTTGAAATATCGCTTGTCGTACTGATAGCTGCAAAGAGCGCCACACTATTGTGACTTCCCGTAGCTTATCCATTATTGTCGCCCACATCCATATATGGAATTCTTTCACCCACAATTGATGGTCTCTCGAAACTCTGCGTGCCAAAGCCGCCAGCGATCCCTCCATCCCATACCGGCAATTCTTCCAAATAAAGTTTGAAAGGATGATACTCTGCAACTACGGGTGGAGAAAATACAGCGTGAAAGATGCGTCCCAACCAAATACCTGATTCGTGAGAGCTTCCAGGCAGAATGCTATTTAAGACACGCCCTGACTCACAGGTGCAAATCCTTCTCCATTCGTTCCAACAAACGATATTCCGTTTCTGTCAGCACATTGTAGCGAGAAATCATAGCGGGATTTTTAAAAAATATCTACGCTCTCAGTTGGTGACTTCACTTTCGATGAGTCTTTTTTCTTTAGCAATACGTAACT
>VOFK01002469.1_pt1 | contig 19296 bp, 35 predicted proteins | sample 5384121 | NCBI WGS metagenome assembly VOFK01 (sample SAMN12384730, study PRJNA508395) | human gut metagenome | isolation source: healthy gut J | host: Homo sapiens
GCTCACCTGTAAACGGGTCTATGCACTCTTTCAGCGACATTCTGATCATATTCCAGATCTTGTTGCATCTGATTCCTTACATATTCTTCAATTTCTTTTGCATTTTTGCCACTGTATCGACATAATACCCTCTGCACCAGAAATGTCTGTTTCCATACTTTGTACTTCAAATTTGCATGTCTATCAAATATCATCAAAGAACTTTTTCCTTTCAAATATCCCATTATTTCTGACACACTGTATTTTTGGTGGTATACTCACAAACATATGAACATGATCTGGCATACACTCCGCTGCTATTATTTCAACACCCTTTCTTTTTGCACAATTCGCTTAATATATGACCTATATCTGCTCTTATTTGCTTGTATATAATCTTTCTTCTAAACTTAGGTGCAAAAAACTATATGATATTTGCATGTCCATTTTGTGTGTGATAAACTATTATTGTCCATTTGGACTCCTCCTTGTTGTAATGATTTGGTTGGCGAACCTTATATTATTCATTATAACATGGAGGTTTTTACTTGAAGCTAAAGCTGTTTGGGAACACACCTGCATAGCAGGTGGTTTATTTTTATTGCCAATAAAAAAAACTGCCGGCAAGACAATCTTGCCGGCAGAAATGGTATCATTTTATTTTACTTTGTAATAATCAAAATCAACATATCCACCAGCTTCTTTTGTTGCATAATTTACAAGCCAGCTTCTTGTTCCCATAAATGTTGTCGAAGTATCAAATCCAAGTGAGAATGTTTCGCCTATGCTCTTCCAATTCTCTCCATCTAAACTATAGAAGAAGTTTGCTCTATCTGCTCTTGTATTGCCTGTATTAAAGGCATACTCAATCTTAAGATATACTGGTGCGTTTCCTTCGATCTTTTTCTTCAGAAACAGCATTTTCTTCTATCTTATCCTCTTTCTTCGCCTTTGCACCACTATTCGTATCACTATTGCAGCCCTGGAATACGTAACGGTTACCATTTTCATCGCATTTTACACCAACCATTCCATAGTGTGCACTGATTGCAGCAAGACCTGCATAATCACCCGGTTTCATATTTTCTGTCAAAACGCATGTCTCTGATGTAAAGTTAAGGCCCTACCGTTCTTTGTGTCAGAGAGTTTCTTGCAAACCAGATATTCCCTGCTACCTTACCGTTTTTAATTCGATAATAACCAGGATTTTCTGTTACTGACCAGTTGGCGTCATCCGGATTATGGTTCCACTGCCATACTTTCTTTAGGCTGTCACCTTCCTTAAAATCCGGATAGGAGAAGTCATCATCACCAACAATGTAACTTTCCTTATCACTCTTATTCAACTGGATAGTAAGTGGATTCTTAACCTTCTGGCTTGTTCCAAGACAATTTACAAAGTTTCCTTTATCATCATAGTAACCCATCATCGGCCAGTCTGGATAATACTTGTTATTCTTTGTATCAACATAATCCCAGTTTACAGCAAGTATAGACGGAACACGACCAAGACCATCATGATCCTGGAAAAGGAATCCATACCAGTCACCATAGATCGTGTCCACAATACCACCCTGTGCGATACCGGTTCCATACTCATATGTAGAGCCTTCAAAGATCAATTGAGCTTCCCAGTCTGACGCCTTACTATCATACAATTTTTTTTACTTCTATAGCATACTTCTCTACGGAACCAGCTTCCATAAGAACCAATGATCATAAGGTAATAGTAATCACCAATCTTATAAGCATGAGCACCTTCCCATAAAGACCACTTGAATCCGCCCAATGTCTTATTAAACAGTGCTCTTGAACCGCCTTCTTTTACAACTTTTCCAATTCCACCTTCTGCCGATGATTCTTTTTAAAGAAATCTTCTGAATGTTATTTCCATTGTAGATAACATACATTCCGTCACCGTCAAAGATCAATGCCGGGTCATGGAAACTTGTCTGTATGTAATATGCTTTCCACGTACCATTCTCGATATCCGGTGTCGTGTAACAATAAAAACCATCATTATTTGTTAACATTGTAGATTACATAGAAAAGTTTTGTTTTTTCATTGTATTTTAATGATGCTGCCCAGGAACCATTCTTATATGTCTGCTGTCCGTTCTCAAGATTAAATAAATCCCTGTTCGGGAAACGGTTACATGCATAGTTTACAATTTCCCAATGAACAAGATCTGTCGACTTCATAACAGGGACACCAGGAACAAGGTTCATCGTTGTACTTACCATGTAGTAGTTCTGACCAACACGAATTATATCCAGATCCGGCACATCGGATGCAATACCCGGATAGTCCGCTACAGCAAGATTATTCTTATCTAATTCCGGCATACCGGGCGCCAATGTTGGACGTGGTGCAGGAGATCTCGTTACGATCGGTGTTGGTGTCTGCCGTCTCCGTTGCGGCTGGCGTTGCTGATGCTGTCGGCTTAACCGGTGCTGTTGCAGACAGTGTCGCTGTAGGTGTTGCTGTAGGTGTTGCCTTGTTTACCGTTTCCGGTGTTGGCGTTGCTACATTCTTCTTTTTCATGCCAGTTACCGTAACTTTAACCTTTCCCAATGTTCTTTTCTTCTTTTTACCTTTTTTCTTTTTACTCTTTTTTCAAAACTTCTTTTACTGTTACAGTCGCTTTTTTCCAGCTTTAATTCCGGTAACCTTCCCTTTTGATGTTACTTTTTTGCCACTTGTTTGTTACTGCTGGTAAAAAGAATAAGAATATTTCTTAGTTTTATTCTTGATCAATATACTCTTTTTCTTTCCAACCTTAACAGAAATCTTCTTGGTCTTAAGAGAAGCCTTAGCCTTTGCTTCTACATCACTTCCGGCACTGGATAGTGTTGTGATACAAAGAGCCGAAACCATAAGGACTGCGATTACTTTTCTACTTGCTATTTGCATAATTGCCTCCTTAAATTAAATTCTAAATTGATTAAAATATTATTTTAATTATAGCCCTATCTGTAAGATTATTCTATGATATATTTGGTACTTAAATTGAATTTTCTAGTATCTGTTTTCCTTTTATAACAAAAAAAAAAATCCACAGGTAACATTCCTGTGGTTGAAGAACTTCCGTCCTTCGCCTTTTCTTCTTCTGTTACCTCTTTTTCAGTACCTTTGTAGACAATATTAACGCATATTTGATAGAAGCACCCGATATTTTTTTATCGAAAATAGAAAAAAAACCATTAGTAGTGTTTTCGAATGTAGTTTTTGGGAGTATGCCGAATGATGGAGGACTTTTAAGTGACTATTCTTTTTTGGAAAACAAAGAAGAAATAGTTAAGAAATATCCTCTTGCAAGAAGCATGTTTAAACCATTTATTGGAGCAAAAAAGAATTATTACATAATAAAAAGAAAGGTATTGTCTTTGGTTAAAGGATATTTCACCTAACGAAGTCAAAAAGTTCCACCCGTTATGGATGCGGTCTTGAAAGTGAAGTTGCTTCGTGAAAATAGTAATCGTGAAGCTACTAAAAAACTTGCTGAATATCCGATGCTTATTTGGGGAAGTTCGACAACCGGAGGATACATATATCATTATTCCAAGACATTCATCGCAGAATCGCAGATACATACCTTTAGGATTTATGTCGCCGGATGTGATTTGTGGAGATTCAAATCTTCTTATGTCGAATGCTACCTTGTATGATTTTGGAATAATGACAGAGTTGTCATGCAAGCATATGGGTTTAATGTGAAAAACAATGACAGAGAGCGAGTGTGTGGCTGAACTTATGAAGATGTGTCAGGCGATGACGGAAGGTAGAAAGCAAAAAAATGAACGCATCTGTGAATAAAGAATTATTAACAATTCTTTTTAGGTGCAGGAGCCATGCTGGATGCAACAGATAATGAGTTATCATGTGAGAAAATCACGAATAAAGTTATAGCAACTAAACGACCAGATTTAATGATTGAATGGGATTTTTGAACTTAACGACATTGAGCCTAGTAAAATCAGTCCAAACAAAGTTCAAAAAAGGCAAATTGATTTGCCCAAAAAAGAACATCTGTATAAAGCATCTATAACAAAACGAAATCATGGACGGAAATGTAATCATTGCAATTGCTCATGGTTGGCAGGGATAAATCAACGTGTTCGGGGGAAGATATGCATGTCCAAAATGTAAGAAGACTAATTCGAAAAATGTTAATAATTTAGACTGAATTTGCAGAATTATTTTTTTATCAAACCCCACTTGCATTCTTTCTACAAGAGTGTTATTATGATTATACAAAGAAAGCACCCATTCCAAAGTGGATGCTCCAAGTTTATAGCAATATTGTCCTTATGGACACTGCCTATCCTGTGGGTCAGACAGGATAGGCATTTTTTATTTTTGCTTTGTTCCTATTTCTCTTATCGAGAAAGGCAAGCCGGTGTACATAAACTTGGGAGGCTACCACCCTGTCATGGGTACTTTCCGTAAATATATTTTAACACGTGTCAAGTTGAATAACAACTATTAAATAACTTCTTTTATTCCTTGTTACTACATATCTTATTTCCAAAACCATACTGTTTTTTAATTCAAATACCAAGCTATACTGTTACTATTGACAGTATTCGTTGTAATATAGCAGACAAGGTTGATAAATCAATTTTTTCAGATTAGGAAATGAACGTTTTTGCGGAAATTCCTCTATACGTGCGATGAGATAAAAATTGCTGAAACCAGTTATAGGAACTGCAATAATGCACCCATGCAACGCTAATCATATTTCCAAGCCAAAAGCGTTGCATTCCTTCTTAATCTTTCGCGTCCAAATGCAACGTTAAAGCCCTAGCATACCGAAAAAGAGTTGTTTAGACACATTGATTTACCACAAAAAGCTGTAAAACAAGCTAAAATTGCAACCTCTTTTTAGACAATTTGGTAAAAAGCGTTGTTTTGCAAACTTAACGATGGACACGTTGTTCTCTCCTTTTCCGAATTTGTGCCTTCACTTCATCGATGGAACTTTCTCGACCTTCTTGCATCGCCGTATATCCCTGACCAAGTAAAGAATATAATTCTAACGTGGCTTCGTCAAGTTTCTCTATTTTCTCCAGCCCCCTAAAAAACATTTCTTAACTCAGTTATTTTTTCCATGGCTTCATCCAATGGAAGTTCTCTCCCAGCCTCCATGTCCGCAATACCATAATTTAATTCGCTTTTCAGCTTATTGTCTTTATCAAAATTGTCTTGCAGCCGTTTACTTGTTTCATTTTTTCATATAGCACACCACTTTCTAAAATTATCCATTGTCACACATCACAATTCTCTTTTATGTGAAATTATATGTTCTATCAAAAAAAAAAAATACTTGATATATTTCCTTACCAGTGATATTATAACTATATTGGAAGGCACCCACTCCAAAGTGGATGCTCCTTCACAAAGGTTAAATGCCCTTACGGACACCACCCATCCTGTGGGTCAGGCAGGATAGGCATTTTATTTTCGCTTTGTCTTTCTCTTGTTGAGAAAGGCAAAGCAACGCTATAACAAGACTACCAAAGGCACATAACAATGTTAGTATACCGATGAAAATTGAAATGATTTCAAAAGCTGTCATAAGCGCCACCGTCTTCGCCCTGCTACGGTCCGTGCTATGTATTCCAGCAAGCCGGTGTACATAAACTTAGGAGTCTACCACCCTGTCATGGGTACTTTTGGCAAATATATTATAGCACACGTCCTCCCAAACAACAATCATTGAATAAATTTCTTTTATTCCTTGTTACTACATATCTTATTTTCAAAACCATACTGTTTTTTTTTTATTCAAATGCCAAACTATACTGTTACTATTGACATTATTCATTGTAATACACCAGACAAAGTTGATAAATTGATTTTTGTAGATTAAAAAAAAGAAATCTTTTCGTGAAAATTTCTATACGTCCGATGAGATAAAAAATTGCTGGAACCAGTTATAGAAACTGCAATAATGCACACACACAACGCTAATCTTATTTCAAGCCAAAAGCGTTGCATTCCTTCTTATCCTTTCTCGCCGAAATGCAACGTTAAAGCCCTAGCATACCGAAAAGAGTTGTTTAGACACATTGATTTGTCAAAAAAAAAGCTGTAAAACAAGCTAAAATTGCAACCTCTTTTTAGACAATTTTAAAAAACGTTGTTTTGCAAAAAAATCCCATCCCCCTTACGCCAACAACAAAACAAAAAAGCAGTTATCAAAAAGCTGCCACATCAAAAAGGACATCATTAATATTAATCCACCAAAAAACAACCACTACTGCCTTTTTCAATTCCTTTGCAAAAAACAAAATTAGTCCAACAAGTACAAACAATAATTTCATATCCTATTTCCCCTCATTTTTTTCAAAGGTCATTATAACATATATTGGTAATCTATGAAAGAAAAAGCCCCCACTGCATTTTTTTAGTATACGCCCCTCTAGTATACGCCCCCTCGTCAAAATTGCTTTCCGTTTTTTTTATCTCAGCCAAAACTCCTCCCCTAATACATTACTCTTTACCGATTTCATATTTACGTTATTTAATTACGTTATTTTTTACACTGCTTTATTTTGCAATACCAAGTATAATATTATTTATGAATTTACCTAAGAAAGGGGTTTGACAATGAATGTATTAGACCGTATCGTGGAATTACGGCTGGAGCGTGGCTGGACCGAGTATCAACTATCCCAGCAGTCCGGCATTACACAATCAACGATTTCAGCCTGGTATCGTAAAAACACATTGCCGTCCATTCCCTCTTTGCAAAAAAAAAATATGTAACGCATTTAATATTTCGATGTCTGAATTTTTTATGGAGGAAGACACCACTTCTGTTCATTTGAATGAAACGAGGTTTCGCTTACTCCGCTATGCAGAGCGCTTAAATGGTACACAGTTAAGTTCTATGCTTAAATTTCTGGAATCCCTTTGACTTATATCATCAAAAAAAAGAAAGAGAGGTACTTTTATGCCATTTATTGATTCAAAATTACCGTATCGCTCACCCCGGAAAAAGAGGAAGCTATCAAAACAAAACTTGGTGAGGCTATCCAAATTTTAAACAAATCGGAAACGTATCTGATGGTTGGATTTGAAGATAATTACGATTTGTACATGGGCGGTTCGAAATTGGACAAGGGAGCATATGTTTCTGTCAGTCTGTTTGGTCAGGCATCTCCGTCTGCCTATTCAGAAATGACAAAAAAGTTATTTGCGACATTTTAAGTGAAGAGCTTTCCATCCCGGGAAATCAAGTTTATGTCACTTACCACGGTGTGAACGACTGGGGCTGGAACGGCAGCAATTTTTAAATGTATCACCAAGGGAAAAGCAGAGAATTCCATTTTGTGAACTCTCTGCTTTTTTTCTTTTAACCGTATTTGTTGGCAAGTAATTTGATGTACTTTTTTCTTTCTCGTACGAGGAATTTTTTATTTTCGCCGCCGGATAAATTCCCAATAAACGCCTTTTTTCCAATAACTTTCAGTTTTTTGTTTTTATGTCTATGTACCTCAGCTGCCTTGTACCGTAGAACGCCATTTTTCCCGATTGACTGTATGTTCGTGCCAATTAGAGCACGGCGAATTTTTCTGTTTTTATAAAAGCACGGTCAGCAATTGCTACGACATCAAAACGGATTCCTTTGGTCTCGCGGCATTTGTAAAATATTTTCGTACTGCCGCCCCCATTCAAGTCACAACCGGTATCCTGCCATCCCTTTTTCCTCATAACATTCTTTTGATAATATACTTTTACGTCGGAACAATTATAATCTGTGGTTGGAAAACATCCAAACAGTATTTCTCCCTAATTTGTCCCTGTCCAATTTGCAAGTGGTATATGAAGCATCTCTCCAACTATTAACATACTGTGTTTTACCAATTAAACCTCCAACTGTATCACCACCAGAAACCTTGCACTGTGATTCTGTTTTTTCCGTAATCTGACCACCCCCCACTTTTTTTCACTTTTCAAAAATTCTCAGCGCAATACGCCCCTCTTTACCAACAAGTCGTTTTGCGCCTCTCTTTTTTTTACGTTTTTCGCCCTTTATGCTGTTTTTAACTTCCTTTCAAGCGGGCGCAAGCCGCTTTACAATTGTAATAAAATATATTGACTTTTTTCTTCATTACATGCTAGTATATATACAAACAAGGGTGGGATCAAAAACCGTTCTCCTTGTTATTTCTATTTGATAAAAGGGGGCTTTGCTATTGGGAAGTAAAGATTTAGCAGAAAAAAAATTTATTACAATACAAAGATGTATTTTCCGACATCCTTAATGTAAATTTATTCGGAGGCAGACATTATATATCTGCGAACGAATTATCACGAGAACCCGGTGAACTGATTACCAAGTCCTCTTCTGACAACAAACTGAAACAACTGCAGATGGATGTACCGATGAAGTGTGACAAAAATATAACACCCGCTTCTTTGTCTGTCTGGAAAATCAGAGTGATATCAATAACATTATGCCCGTCCGCGACATGGGATATCAACATGCAAAATATATGGAACAGGTTAGGACAATCAAAGAGACAAATCGACAGCAACAGATGTATCCGTCCCCCATTACCAAGGGGATCCATGATACTCAAAAGCTGGATCCGGTTATTACGCTTGTTTTGAATTACAGTCAGAAAGAGTGGAAAAAGCCTAAGCAGTTACAGGATGTGCTTAACATCCCCGACGATATGCGTGAGGAATTTGAGCAGTGGATTTCACCCCATTCAATTGGCATTATCAACTTAGCCAATCAATCCGAGTCCACGATGCAGATGTATCACTCCGACTTTAAATACATCGTCCGGTATCTGTCATGCAAAATGACAAAGAAAAATTAGAATCTTTTTTCCGCACGACAGATTTTAAACTTGATCATCCGGAAGCCTTTTTAGACTGGCTTTTATTGCTGTCGCAAATGACGAACGTTACATAAAAGCAAAAAGCAGTTAATCGATAAACAAACGAAAAAAAGGAGGAAAAATCAATATGTGTGTATTATTAGATATGTATGAGGAACGTGGCGAAGCTCGCGGTATCCATGAAATTAACACCTTAAATCTCCGTTTACTAGACGACAAACCGTTTGGAAGACATGCAGCGTGCCATGGTAGATACTGACTATCAAAAAAGAACTTATGAAAGAATATGGCATTGGAAAATAAGCAATAAAATAGGACGCCCGAGCAAAAAGCTTTGGCCCCTGACATCCTTTTATATAACACAAGATATTTCATTTATGTATCTTACTTTCAAGCAGTTCTTTGACAAACTGGTTGTAATCCTGCATCGTGGTACAGTTTGGTGCATAATCGCTGAGCAGTCGTTTTTTCAACTGTGCTTCTTTTTGTTTTGACGCACTCGCGAATTGCCGTTGAAACAATTTAGTGCCAAGTTGTGTGGCAACTTCCTCGATTTCCTGACGCACATCTTTTTTTTTTCCAAATTGAGCGGCCGGCGTACTTCACAAGCAAAACCGGCAATCTGCAAATTGCGGTTTTGGCGCTTTTGAACAGCATGAATTGTATCGCTGAGTTTTGTTAGTCCCTGCAGTGCAAAGGCATCCGCCGTGACCGGGATAATTACTTCGTCCGCAGCAATCAGACAGTTATACAATACAATATCAAGAGATGGTGCTGTGTCAATTACGATGTAATCATAGCCGTCTAACGTTTCAAGCGCATCCTGCAAACGGTACATCCTTCCACATTTCCATCTAAAAGTTTTCCCGCCTAGCAATGGGTCCGAAGCTAACAATTCCGTTCTCCATGTGTTGCACAGCCTCATCAAGCGGCACGGGTCCTCATCAACCATGACATCATAAAGAGTTGCCGTATCCTCAATTGCTGCCTGATAGGTACTTGTGCTGTTCCCCTGTGGGTCCGCATCATTAATAAAGTTTTTCCTTTTTTGATTCAAAATCCCTGCTAATGTTGTAGCGGTTGTCGTCTTACCAATACCGCCCCTTTTGGTTTGCAATTACATAAACCGTTGCCATAGTTTTCTTCCTTTCCGACATTCTTGTCCCACATCCTTTTAGAATGCAATCTTTTCAATTTTCTGATTCACCATAATAAACCGCTTGTTCTTCCGGTTTCACGTAAATATCAAAGCTGTTCAATTTCCTCTTCTGCAACTCCTTTGTTAAAAAACATCATCGTGAATCAATTCCAACAAATGCTTTTTGTCGAACGTTCACGTCCTTCGTACTGAATCACCATACTTTTTCTTTGCACTGGCGAAACCGCCAATTTGTTTATTTGCTCTTTCCCACACTGCATCTTCGAGCCATACAATCACCTCCGTATTTTACTGTTCTTCCTCTTTTCGCTTTTACTGCGTTTTTATCATATGATTTACGGCAAACCCAAGTCCCATAAGGATCCAGAACAAAGGTGCCACACATACACTTGAATCATTTGCAAGACCAACTACCATGTAACCACTGGCACCACAAAAAAAATTGCCATTGCTGTTTTTTGAAGCCATGTCTTTTCTGCATTCATGCAATTCTTCCATGTTGCAATAACAAGCATCACGTACAAAGCAATCAATGCCAGACAGGCAAGCATACCGTCCTGCGTCCAAATCTGAAGATACATATTATGCGGTTTCGTAATAAGCTGCGCATTAAACTCAGAATTCACTTTTCCCACATAATCATTATTCGGAAATTCATATACAAAAATTATCCGCACCAACACCAATCAAGGCCGTTGATTTAAGCATTGAAATGTACGTGACCAAATATAACCACGGCGGGTCGCAAAAATCGTAATTATTTTCAAAAACCAATCGAATCCACTTTTCTTAGTTTGTCCAATCGTCCCTGCGGATTATAATACAAAAGTTTATTATCTTTTTCACCAAATCCCACGTTTTTCCATCTGCACCAATTTCAAGACACGGAATCGTTGTTTTATCGACCTCAACAGCAGATGCCGAGAATTTAATCTAATTTTTTCATATCCTTTTTCTGCAATCGTCACAACATTATTATTTGTCGCAGTCTCCAGTGTGTTTTTCCTTTTTATCCTTCAAAGAAAAAGGAACCGATACTGTCAGTCGAAGTAATCTCTCCTACAACCGTCTTTCCGCTGCCGGTCACAATTTCAAACGAATTTTTCTTTTGTCTGAATGGACGAAATAGTATTCGTCGTTTTTCTCCCTCGCTGCCCGTAAACCGGTTTAAAATGCCGGGTTTTGCAACGAGCACGCAGACCACCGCAGCAATACACACAACAACCACCCCAACCGAAACAAGTAAATGCTTTTTCACATAAGGAAGCAGAAAAATGAGTGCTGCAACAACAGCTCCGGCAACACCAATCAGTCCGGTCAATGACTGTGAGCCATACAGCATAATCAACTGGCAAGCAGTAGATATCAGAGCCAGTACACGAAATGTCATTTTCTTTGCCGTAAAAAGCAAAAGAATCGTAATCGGTAAAACAACCGCCACATAAGAACCAACATAGTTCAGATTGTGAAGTGTAGAATATGCCATACCCCTTACCAAATGTCAATTTTATATTAAAACCACTTCTGCCAGCCAGTTCAGTCGTAACCAAAGGCACTTGCCCAGGCACTCTGAATCAATCCAGACCAAACGTTTGGAATGCACCGAGAATACCAACAACACAAGAGCCGGCAGTCAGTCCGTTAAGAAGCCACTCCACTACCTCTTCTTTCTTCACGTAACCATACACAAACAAAAAAAACAGATTACATAAATAAGAAGGACAAATACGCCCTCAAACTGCTCTCATAACCGCCTAAGAACGCATCCTCTGCATGCTCCGCTCCCATCGCCGAAAACAGCGAAAATAAGGCAAACACCGATGCCGGAATCAACGGAATCCACACATTTTTATCAAACAATCTGCCATTTTCACCAGTACAAAGCCAATATGCCAAAATAACCGTAACAATGGCACCCAGTATCATCAAAAAATGCGATTTATAATACAAAAAAGAAATCTGTCACCTGACCATTTGCCGATGACCATAATTGTTTACTCAATCCATTATCATAAATATGTGCATTGGTAATCAATGGAAGCACTGCCAGTATAAGCAAAATTGGCACAAAAAAAAACTTTTTCCCATATTCTTTTTGCTGCTTTTGTTGTTTCATTTTGCAATCTCCCTTTATTCCTCAATAAACCTCTTGATTTTTTTTCATCTTTTTCCTTTTGTCATGCGGTAACCATGCCAATAAGCCATTTCCAGTTTCCGCACATCACTTTCAAAAGCTGTTCAGCAAATGGTTCGGCTCGTAGAATCATCACTTTTCCTTCCTTCGCTAACGCCTCACACTCTTTCACTACAGCATTGTAGCGGTCCGGTCTCTCCATAATCACTCGTTTAATCTCCGGATATTTATGTCCTAGCATTCTGGCACCCATTTTATCATATTTGCCATAACGTTTCACAAAACCGCGTGGCTGCGTAAGCACAACAATTAATTTGTCACAACCGTCATCTAACGCTTTTTTAAACGGAATCGGGTCAACCAGCCCGCCATCGTAATACTTCTGTCCGTCCAAATCAATCGCTGGGAAAAACATTGGCAATGCACAGGTTGCACGAAGCATTGTAAATTTCTCATCCATATCCATTGCGTTTTTATACTCAATCTGTCCGGTTTTTGCATTTGTCACACCAACCAGACAAGTTCCCTCATATGAACGAAAGGTGTCCCAATCAAATGGAATTAAGTGGTCCGAATTTCTCCAAAAACAAAATCCAGTCCGAAAATACTTTTATTTTTTTTCCAGTTGCTCCGGCTCATATATCGCTTATCATTACGGTATTTCTGCATAATTTCCAAATTTCTCTGTGGTTGTTTAGAAATATACGAAACCCCATCCGCAATTCCAGCGGAAACACCAATACAGTAAGGCAGTAATATATTCTCCGACAACAGTGCATCCATCACACCGCAGCTAAAAATCGGTCGAAATGTCCCACCTTCAAAAACAATCCCTGTCATATGCATGCTCCTTTCACGCCATTTACTCTATTTTATCACAGATAAAGAGACGCCGCAACCAAAGAGCGGCATGTCTGCGTATAAAATAAAAATAGCAAAAGAAGTTCCATTCGTTTATATCGAACAAACTTCTTTTGCCATCTTTAGCTATTTTATTGTAACAGCCCTGCTTTTTCAACAATCCATTTTCAAATCTTACTCAGCGTTATTGTATTTCACACCTGTCATAAGCTTTTTTGCCTTTAATAGCAAACAATTCAGATACACTAACAACCTGATATCCTTTGTCTTTGCACTGCTCCAAAATTTCCGGAACTGCCTCTGCTGTCTTATCATGAACGGAATGCATGTTAATGATACCGCCATCTTTTAAAGTTATTGATTACATTGTTTACCAAATCATCTTTCGTTGTTTTATCCTGATAATCCTGACTCCAAATCGATACATCGATAAACGGTTTCTCGATTACTGCATACATCGCCTGACTATAAGCAACGTTTGGCGCACGGAACAAGAAGTGTTTGTATCCGGTGATTTCAGAAAGAAGTGCATCTGTCTTAGCAATCTTCTCTTTGATTACCTCTGGTCCTACACTATTCAACCCATTGAATCATACGAATGATTTGCCACCTCAAATCCAGCCTCTTTTTCGCTGCAAGAACTTCATTTCTGGAATCCTCATCATGCTCAATATGAGCACCGATGTAGAAAGAATGTTGCATGAGCGCCTGCTGCAGTTAAAAGCTTTTGAATCTTCATACCATTATCAACAAATCCTGTATAACCTCCCGGGCCATCATCAAATGACAAAGCAACAACCGGTTTTTCAGGGTCAATGTTTTTGTCAATCAATTCTGATCAAGACCATCGTATTTGAACTCAGAAGATTCAAATTCCGGTGCTACTGTTGGTTTTGGTGTTGGTTTGCTTGCTCCTGCTGCCGGATAAGTAGCTCCTGCTCTGGCAACAAATACAATGCTTGTAATCTTAACGGATTTCAACGTTTCCGGCCAACCATAACTAGCAGCCGCATCCATCGGCTGGATGTTCAATCCAACGGCAGGACCTGTTACTTTCTCATCAAATGCTACCGATACGGATGTAGCACCCGCTGCCATGTTATAATTAAATGCTACACCATCATCAAAACCTGTCAACTGCTCTGTTGTACCTGCTACAGCAATTTTACCAGCTGTTAATTTGGAAGTGTCTTCACCTTCAAAAGTAAGTTCATAGCCAATTTTTACTTCCTTAAAATAAGCCAAATCAAAGCGTGCATCCAACTGGCTGCTAAAATTAATCGTTGCCGGTGAAGAACTGAATTCGGTATCGCCAACTTTTGTCATATCAATTGTAATGTCTTTTACTGCCTCGCCCTGTTCCGGAGTAGCGGTTGGTGTCGGTACTACAGCTGTTGGTGTTGCTGTCGGTGCCGTACTTGGTTTATTCGTGTTTGGTGCAGTAGTAATTGCCGGTGCTTTTTGTAACTGCCGGCTTTTGCCTTAACAGTAACTTTGCAGGTCTTTTTTCTTTCCAACCTTTGCTAATACGACTGCCTTTCCGGCTTTCTTTCCTTTTTTACTACGACACTTGTTTTCTTTTTCTTCGAAAGACTAACAACCTTTTGCCTGACTTAATGGACCAAACTGCTTTCTTTCCATTCTTCAGTCTTAATCGTCTTTTTTCTGTCCAACCGAAATGCTTACTTTCTTTGTGCTAAGTTTCGGTGCCTTTTTCTTTGCTGCTGCCGGTGAAGATGGCATTGACACGCCAAGAAGCAATGCTGCCGTCATCACATAACTCATTGTTTTACAAAACTGTTTTTCAACCTTGTGTCCTCCAATCATTTTTGTTTTTGAAACCGCCCCCGTAAACAAACCCTGTTTCGTATACGATCCCTCTTTGAGATTATTGTAACACCAAGGTATAACTTTGTAAATATATTCCATACGATATTATAATATTTTACTTATAGCAATTTTTAATAAAAGTATAAGGTTACGCTTATACTTTTATTCATCTTCATACATTCGGAATAATGTTTTTAAGATATTCTGGTACTCTTTTCTGCTTTTTCCTTCGTCCTCCAACTGCTTTAATTCCTGAATCGGCTCACGAATCAAGCGCAGCAAAAAGAAGCATGAAGCACCTTTTTTTCAATAATTTCTGCTCTCTGTGATTCAGAGAAATTTTTCGATTTAAATATTCATAACTGTCCGTCTCAATCTGTGAACACCGTTTCTGCAGCGTCTCAATCGTGCCATCCACACGGCTCAATAAAAAGCCATTCCATCGTCTCCTGCACCTTTTCCTCAATAACCTGTTCACAGTCTGCCGCCAGTTTTTTCCCGCTCATTCTGATTTTTTTCGGTAATTTTCTGCAGCGTATCCATATCAATCAACTGCCCCGGAACTTCTTGTAACCGGCTGTCAATATCCCCTCGGTGATGCCAAATCAAAAACTGCATTTGTGTGGACACCCGTCTCTTTCCATTTATCGTACAAAACAACCAGATGCGGCGATGACGTTGCTGATACAACCGTTTCACACCGTTTCATCGCATCATAACGCTCATGATAATCCACCACTGTCAAATTTTCATGTACCGCTAACAATTCTTTTGCGTGCGCAAACGTCCGGCTGCACAGATAAATCTTTTTTGCTCCGTATTCAAACAAATATGTCAAAGCAAGTGCCGCCGTTTTTCCGCTTCCAATCACAAGAATATTTTTCCCGCTAACACCACCGGCACGGTGCAGCTCTTTCACGCCAATATAACTGACTGACAACGGCTTTTCGCTGATGCGGTAATTGTCTTAATCCACTTGGCACACGTCACTGCATCCCTTACAATGCGCTCCAATTCTTTTTGCCGCTGTGCCCCATGGTCCTGGCAAAATCCATCGCCTCAACAACCTGCCCTAAAAATCTGGTCTTCACCTACGACTAACCATTCCCAAGCCTGCCGCCACGCGGAACAAATAAGAAACCGCCTCACTGCCCTTTTTTTCTTGGCACAGCAATCCCCAAACGAAACATTCGGGAAAATGTCCTGGTAGCAGGACTGCACCTGCTCCCCCCGTCACCGCATCCGAATGAGAAAATAGAAAATCTCGCTGCGGTTGCAGGTCGAGACAATCACACACTGTTTTAAGCCAATGACAGAAAAGCCGCTCCCCATAATTCAATTTTTTTGAGTCGGGTAACGCCACCTGCCGCGCAGGGCAGTGGTGCTTTTATAGCAAATTCCAACATAGCCAAAATCATGGTTACTGCTCCTTTTGTTCTTCCTTAAGCCACCGAGCTACATCAAGCGCATGATAAGTAATAATCATTTTTGCACCGGCACGCTTAAATCCAATCATGTGCTCCATCACAATTCGTTTTCATCAATCCAGCCTTTTGCGCAGCTGCTTTCACCATCGCATATTCTCCGCTGACGTTAGACGCCACAATCGGAATATTATAATGAATGGAAATATCTTTTTAGCACATCTAGATATGCCATCGCCGGTTTTTGCAATAATTAAATCAGCACCTTTTTTTTTGATGTCCTGCTCCACTTCCTGCAGAGCTTTTCTCCATTTGCCGGGTCCATCTGATAACTTTTACGGTCACCAAATCCGGTGCCGAATGTGCGGCATCACGGAATGGCCATAATATGCCGACGCAAATTTGCACTGTAGGACATAATCGGCGTATTATATAGCGCCTTCTTCATCAAACCTTGCGGGTTACACGTTTATCCATCATATCACTCGGTGCAATGATATTACCTGCCTTTGCATACACAACAGATGCCTTTGACAAAAACGGAAGCGTCTCATCATTTAAAACTTCCCCATCGCAAATCAGACCGCAGTGTCCATGTGATGTGTATTCACACAGGCAGACATCCGCAACAACAACAAGTTCTTTGTAATTTTTCTTAATATAGCGAATCGCCTGTGGCACGATTCCGTCTTCGGCATACGCACCACTTCCCTGCTCATCTTTGTTGTGCCGGAATACCAAACAATAAAACTGCCGGAATCCCTGCCTCACGCACTCGGTCAAGTTCTTCATGAAGTCTGTCAATCGAATACTGGCAGATGCCCGGCATCGACTCTACCGGTTCACAAATATTTTTTCTCCTTCTATTACAAAAATCGGATAAATCAATTCGTCCACCCGGACATGATTTTCCCCACCATATCTCACTCGTTCGTTCATCCGCAGTCTTCTCGTTCGTTCCATTTTAATGCACCTTCCTTTTTCGTATCCAATTACCTGTTTAATAAGATAGCATAAACCAGCGAAACATCTTTTTGTTTCGTTTATAAATCTTTTTTATACTGAGAGTGCGGCAAAGGGCATGGCACTGTCCCTGTTTTACCGTAACACTCACAATTTTCTTCTCGTACACAAGCCAGTCTGCAAAAGCCTCCGTGTTCTTCTGTACTCGAACTCTTTGGCATCATGCGGTAATGATTTCTCTTTTTATTTCTTGCTAACCTGTACTTGCTTTTTCATGCAGTGGCGACGATACATCAAAATCCAGTATAAAAAATACTGCCGGTCGAGATTCAACACCGTCTTTGGCGATATCCGCTTAATAAAAAGAAATTAATGCCTTCGTTTCCTTTTTCGCTCGCTGCCTTTTTCCTCTATATGTTGTGGCATCCGGTTTCCTTTTCTTCCCCTTCTTTTTTATCCTTTTTCTTATCTGCTGAAAAACCGGCAGGGAAATTATTGTTAATATTAACCCCTCTGGCATTATTTTTTCCACGTATTGAAATGCCCTATCTTCTGTATTTTCTTGCGAAGTTTTGCATTGCGGACTCCACCTTTGCCCCATACTGCGAAATTGTCCACCGTCCGGGTTATCCATCGGCAGAATATAAAGGCATGTCGAACGGAATCTTGCGCGGTGCTCACCATATTCCCGAAGAATTTCCTCGGTCTGTCGCATAATGACCTGTGTATTTTTTTCCACTCTCTGGCATGAATTGCCGCATCAATCACAAAAAAGTTTCTTTGCCGCAGAAGGATTTCCACACGCAGGCACCAGATTTCCCTGTTGTCATATGTCCTGCCAAGGCTCGACAGCCCTGTTTTTCGGGGTATTTGTGAGCAATCTTACGCAAATCTCCTGTCATCTCTGCATAGTCGTATTTCTTATCCTTTTCACTGACAATCCACGGCTCTTCTTTTACAACAATTTTAATCCTGCACTGGTTTTTATCCGAATCTTTTACCTTTACAAAAAGGTAAAGTCTACCCTTCTTTTTTCGCCGTAATTCGTCCGTTTTTATTGACACTTGCAATCTTTTTTTATTCTTTATTTCAAAAAGACAATTTTTTTTTGGCATAGTTAAAAGTAACTGTCGCTTTTTTCTTTTCCCATAACTTTATTTTGCTGCCGCTTTTTGCTTTCAATTTTTTCATTAAAATAAATGTAAATATAGCAGTTTTCGCCTGTCACTTTGGACGTCGCTTTTAAGAGCGTGTAATTTTTTTTGTTTTTTGTCTTACATTTTACCACACCGGAGGAAGAAACGGTAACTAACTTCTTTTTTTTACTTCTTTTTTCGAAGCACCTCCGTAAACCTCAAAAGTAGATGCCTGTGACATAACAAGTTTTACCGAATCGGTCGTATACGAGTAAAGGTGATATACCTTTTCCCCCTTCACTTTCCGATAATGAATCCCCTTCATGCCGCCTTTATAATACTTAGCGTGGGCGATACCAGTTCATATTTTTTTCACCGGCTTTGGGTTTCATTTGGCTGTGGCGCAGCTGTTGGCTGGCTCCTCTGTGGGCTCCGCAGTCGGTTCTACTGTCGGTTCAGGCGTTGGCTCTTCACTCCCTCCCGTCTGATTGTTCTTCTGTCTTGCCTGCAAATGGGCGGGGCTCCCGCTTATGAGGTCACATAAAATTAAGGTTACGACAAGCAATGCCGCTATTTTTTGCTTATGCGTCTGACTCATTTCCCTCATTTCCTTTCCATTAATCGTGATGTTTCACTTTTTACTGCAAGATAAAGGTGCCTCACAATGAGATAATCTTTTTGTACTTGTTTGTTATAACAGATAAACTTACGAATTTATTGCTTTTTGGCTACTTCTACCAAAGAAGCGAAACCTTCCGATCGACGTTATTTGATGGTTAAACCATATACTTGTTGTGGAAAGACCTATCATTCTAGCCGCGTTATCAGTTTTAGCAACCAAAGCCGTCTGAACTGCCCTTTTTCTGCTTCACCTGTATAGGATCGTCTCTTCCAACGCACGCATAACAGACTGTTTTTGCAGCAATACGTAACTGAACGAAGCAATTTGAG
>VOFK01004155.1_pt1 | contig 19294 bp, 30 predicted proteins | sample 5384121 | NCBI WGS metagenome assembly VOFK01 (sample SAMN12384730, study PRJNA508395) | human gut metagenome | isolation source: healthy gut J | host: Homo sapiens
ATGTTTTTTTAGCATTGATATCAGGATAAATATCTGTGTGTACTATGCTTACTTGTGGGCGGACTTGCAGGTACATGTCGCCTATTACTCCGTTCCAGTTACCTTGCGTGTGGTCTGAAATACTGTGTGAGTTTTCTCCCGGATCAATGTCTTTTATTCTGTTATCTATACGTAAAGTGAGTGTATGCTTGCCTGGAGTGAGTACATCGGATAAGTCATATTGATGGGGGAGTTCCGAGTGTGTTCTGCATGCCTATTTCTTTATCATCTACCCATAAACGTGTTTCCCAATGGCATCGTTCCAGAAAAAGAGAGATGTCTTGCTGGTTCCAGTCGGTTGGAATATTTACTTCTTTCCGATACCATGCTACACCTTTGTAGTATTTTACGGGTTGCCGCCAAAAAGGTATTTTGATGTTATCGGAGTTCCGATATTTTTGCATAATGTTCATTTTTAAAATAAGAGTCATCGTTGATGCTTCCTGTCCAAGGTGTGTTAATATTAATATCTTCTCCTAAGCCATTGGAAGTCATAGAACCGGGCAATAGAATGCTACCACCCAATTGGTAGAGTCTGTAGTAAATTGCCATTTGCCTGTCAGGTCAATTCGGTTTTCAGGTTGTGAACATGAAACTGTTAATAGGAATAAGAATAATAAAGAATTGATTTTCATCTATCTGATTGTTTATGGTACTTGGTTAATGATATATCAAATGTTGTCTCCTGCCGATATTTTTTATTATCTATCTGTGCGGAAAGGTGCTACAGGCAGTCCTTCTGCATTGAATACATTTCCTACAGTCGCATCATCGAAACAGTAACGGACAGCAATCGGCTGTTTTATTTTGGGTGAAGAAACTATCAGCCGGTTTTCTTTTGATACGTGCATTGGCAGGTACGAAGTTTCCGTCATTTCCGGCTATTGTTACTCCTCTGATTTTTTTGTCGGGACATACTAATTTCTTTTCTGTATGACTAAAAGAGAGGATAGCTTTTCCTTTTTCTATGGTCATTTGTGTGAAGAAAGGTGTTTCATAACCTTTTTTTAATGCTTTGTAAGTTCTGCCCAATACTAAATTAGCCAGTCTAAAACCAGCTTCGGCTTTTTGGGCAGGATGGATGTTGTCAGGGTCACCAATATCGGTAGTGGTTATCAGTCCTACATTGTCAACTCTATGTGCTACTTGTTCTTGTGCTTCACGTATCAATGCGGGACCGTTATTGGTAGAGTGGTAGTTGTATGGAGCTATTTGAACCATATAAAAAGGAAAATTCTTGCCGAAGCCTTTTCGCCAACTTGCAATCATTTTTTCCATGAGCAAATTGTATGATGACGGATTGTCTCTGTTTGATTCTCCTTGATACCAAATGGCTCCGGCAATGTCGTATGGCATTAACGGATGAATCATGCTGTTGTAAAGGACTCCCGGTGTTACCGGCCACCAGGGGTAAGGCTTGTTTATTACTGCTTCGGCAATGACTTTGTTGTTTATGACGGTGTCTCTCGGAGTCCATACTTCAGCGGGAGTTCCTCCCCATGCGGAAACAATTAATCCTATGGGTACATTGAGTTTCTGTTGCAAACGTTTGCCGAAAAAATAAGCTATGGCACTTCGCTTCTGCATTATTTCGGGGGTACATTGTTCCCATTGTGCATAGCAATCTTCTTGCGGAGATTTGCTTCCTTGTTTGCTCAGACTGAAGAAACGTATGTGGGGATGGTTAGCGTTGTCAATCTCTTCTTGCCGGTTATGGATTCCGTTGTTGGGACTCCATTCCATGTTTGACTGTCCACTACATAACCATACTTCGCCCAATAGGATATCTTTCAGTATTATTTTGTTTTCTTTTCTGTTGTCGGTGAATATTTGCAGGGTGTACGGACCTCCGTGCCCACAGGTAGGAATTTTTGTTCTCCAACGTCCGCAGTCATCTACAGAGGTTGAAATGGTATCATTGGGCATCCAACTTCCTACTAATTTGACCGTAGTGCTTGCTTCTCCCCATCCCCAAATAGAAACAGTACTTTTTCTGTTGGAGTACCATGTGGTCCGAGAATATGGCCGGTAAATGTATTGGGGTAGAAGTTTGCCCATTTGTAACTGCACTATAACACAATGCCAGAAAAATAGTTTTAATAGTTCTTTTCATTATATTGTATAGATTAAGGTGAATGAATATTCCTGATAGAGGAATAGACTTGCAAAAGAAATAATAATTGTTGTATAATCCCATAGATATTTTAGCTTAAATGATGGATTATATTTCTACTTTGGGGGGGGAGGAAATAAAAATCGGTCAGGATAATCACATCCTCCGAGGGGATTTACTTTTTACTTTAAAGGTTAGTATAAATTAGGTTAGGTCTTATACTTCTTATAGTGGAACATATTCTACAAACGCTTCCATGGCTTCATAGCATGCCAAACCTAGCTGGTCATACAATGCTGCTGTACCACGATTACGGTCTTCGCTACGTTGCCAGAACAGACGTTCGTCATTACCCAGGAACGGTGCACTTTCCATTTGAGACTGATGTTTCAAGATAGAGTTACGTTTAGCACGCAGTTCCTCAGGGCTGAACGGAACTGCCATTTCAATATTCTCTATTTCCCATTCTGCCCATGCGCCACGGTACATCCATGTGCGACAGTCTTTCAACCATTCTGCTCCAGCTTCCTTTTCAATATCGATGGCAGCAAGAACTGCATCAGTACATACGCGGTGAGTTCCGTGTGGGTCGGCCAAGTCACCGGCTACGAATATTTGGTGAGGCTTTACTTCGCGTAACAGCTTCAGTACAATTTCTACGTCAGCTTCACTGATAGGATTCTTTTCAATCTTACCGGTTTCGTAGAACGGCAGGTCGAGGAAGTGGCAACGGCTCAAAGGAACTTGATTGAAGGTACAAGCAGTACGGGCTTCACCACGACGAATCAGACCTTTAATGGTCAGGATGTCGCGTGTATCCATATCGCCTTCCTCCTTCTTTGCTGCAAGGAATTTCTTGATTTCAGCATACTTGTTCTTGATTGTCTCATTAGAGTTATCATCGAAAAGTTGATTGAAACCATTGATAAAATGCATGAAACGTACTACTTCTTCATCACCTACGGCGATATTTCCGGATGTTTCGTATGCAACGTGCACTTCATGACCTTGTTGAACCAAACGGCGTAAGGTTCCACCCATTGAGATGACGTCATCGTCAGGGTGCGGAGAGAAGATTACCACACGTTTGGGGAACGGTTTTGCACGTTCGGGGCGATAGGTATCGTCTGCATTCGGCTTGCCACCCGGCCATCCGGTGATGGTGTGCTGCAAATCATTGAAGATTTTAATGTTTACGTTGTAAGCAGAGCCATAGAGTGCCAGAAGTTCGCTTAATCCGTTTTCGTTATAGTCTTTGTTGGTAAGCTTCAGGATGGGTTTCTTTTGTCTTCAAGCATAACCATACGATGGCACTGCGAATCAATTTATCGTTCCATTCGCAGTTGGTTACCAACCATGGACGTTGAATGCGCGTTAAGTGGGAGGCTGCTGCCAGGTCAATGCAAACATTTGCATTGTTATGCAACTGTAAGTAAGAAGCGGGAAGTGTATCACTTACTTTATCTTCCACTGCTTTCTTGATAATATCGGCTTTGTCATCGCCCCATGCCAACAGATAAACCTTGCGAGCTGCCATGATAGTGGCAACGCCCATAGTGATGGAACAAGGAGGAAGATTGTCCACACCCAGATTGTGTGCGGCTTCGGCACGTGAAGTGGAGTCAATCAGAATCAGTCGGGTAGGTGAGCTGAGACTTGAGCCCGGTTCGTTCATGGCAATATTGCCTTCACGACCGATACCCATCAAAATGATATCCATACCGCCAAATGTCTGGATGCGTTGTTCATACAGGCGGCAGTATTCGATTACGGCTTCTTGAGGAATAGTGCCGTCAATCGTAAACACATTCTGCTTATCGATATCTATCTGGCCCAAAAACAGGTCATTGAGTTGTGCGAAACTGCTTCCTGCACCTTCGGCAGCCAAGGGATAGTATTCATATAAGTTGAAGATGACTACATTGCGGAAACTTAGTCCTTCGTCTTTATGCTTACGGACGAGTTCAGCGTATAGCGGACGCAATGAAGCACCAGTTCCTGCACCAATCACGCAGAATTTTCCTTCGCGCTGGCGCTCATGGATTTTGGCAGCTATTTCATCGGCTATGTGTTGCACTCCTTCGTCTACCGTTTCGTAGATGTCTGTCGGCACCTTCTCAAAACGAGTGAGTACGGAACGCTCCACTGCATTTTCGGGTTTATAATACTTCGGAGATACTCTGTTAAGAGAAATCTGCGAGCTTAGGTTTGTTCTCATAAATTACAAATTAGCTTTTTCGATGTCCTTAAAATACTTGTAGGTACCTACTTTCAGTTCATCTGTTGCTGCTTCATCACAAACAATGATGCCATGTTGATGCATTTGTAATGCGCTAATGGTCCACATTTGTGTGATACCGCCTTCGACAGCATGCTGTAATGCGCGAGCTTTGTTGTGACCGTTGCAGATAATCAGCACTTCTTTGGCTGAAAGAACAGTTCCTACACCTACTGTTAACGCAGTTTTGGGAACTTTGTTCACATCATTGTCGAAAAAGCGTGAGTTTGCAATGATAGTATCGGTGGTCAGGGTTTTGATACGGGTGCGAGAAGACAGGGAAGAACCCGGTTCGTTGAAAGCGATATGGCCGTCAGGACCGATACCTCCCATAAACAAATCAATACCACCTATTTCGGCAATCTGCTTTTCGTAGTTTGCACATTCAGCTTCCAGATCTGTTGCGTTTCCGTTCAGGATATGTACATTTTCTTTCTTGATATCAATATGGTTGAAGAAATTCTTCCACATGAATGTGTGGTAGCTTTCAGGATGGTCTTCGGGTAAACCGACATATTCGTCCATGTTGAAAGTAACAACGTTCTGGAAAGATACTTTTCCTTGTTTGTTCAGCTCGATCAGCGCTTTGTACATACCTAGTGGCGATGAACCGGTAGGACAACCCAGTACGAATGGTTTTTCGGGAGTGGGGTTTGCTGCATTAATTTTACTTGCTACATAGTTTGCTGCCCATTGTGACAGTTTTTGATAATCAGGTTCGATAATTACTCTCATGGTTCTTTTTTTTAAGTTTTAAGTTAACTATTCGTTTTTTCTATTTATTGTCTGTTTTAGGGATGAACTGTTCACCCAAGTTGCAATATTACTGAAAATTGGGGACATTCCCTTCAATAAATGAGTTTTTTCTTTCTGAGAAAGTGATTTTCTTTTGTTTTATTAGCATTCTCTTTCGTTTTTTATAAAAAATAACAAAAAAATGGTTCGTCTAAAATGAAAAAAAGAGATGAGGGTAGGAGGAGTGCCTTTTTTATTTATAGGAAAGAAATAAAGAGTTATGTAGGTTGTAGCCGGTATTGATATATAAATCATTTAGTAATAGAGTTTGATAAGTGAATTTATTTATTAAATAAAGCTTATTTAATAATCTCCTAATTTATGGGTACGTAAACGGTGTTGACGAATAATTCTTATGAATTAGAAATAATTGACAGAAAGATATAATATATTAGGTTCTATAAAAACTTTTTGCAAAATTCTCTCTTTATGAAATATGATTTCATAAAAAAATAACTATATTTGTGAGCATTAACGGAATATTTTAGTATGGGTGATAAGTTGTTGAAAGAGATAGAGAAAGGCTCTAAGTTGGCTGTGATGAAGAAACGTATCATCACACATTATATTTATAATGGTAGTTCTACCATTACTGATTTGGCAAAAGAAATGGATTTGAGTGTGCCTACTGTCACAAAGTTCATTGATGAAATGTGTGAGGATGGGTACATTAATGACTATGGAAAGTTGGAAACCAGTGGAGGCAGACATCCTAGTCTGTATGGATTGAATGCAGAGTCCGGGGCTATTTTGTCGGAGTAGAGGTGCGGCAGTTTTCTATTCATTTGGGGTTAATAAACTTTTAAAGGTGACGTGATGCAATTAAAGATGAATGTACCTTTTAGGGCAAAGAATACTCCCTGAGTGTTTGGATGAGTTGTGCAAGATAATCAAACAATTCCTTCAGAAACTTCCGATAGAGCAGGATAAAGTTTTGAATATTAATGTAAACCTTTCGGGACGTGTAAATCCTGATTTGGGGTACAGCTATAGTATCTTTAATTTTGATGAGCGTCCACTTTCGGATATTATTTTCTGAAAAATTGGGCGGTTTCCGGTGTCGATTGATAATGATACGCGTGCAATGATATATGGTGAGTATATGCAAGGTGCGGTGAAAGGTGAAAAGAATATCATCCTCATTAACGTTAGTTGGGGATTGGGTATGGGTATTATCATTGATGGAAAGCTTTATAAAGGAAAATCCGGTTTCTCCGGTGAATTCGGACATAATTACGGATATGAAAATGAGATTATCTGTCATTGTGGCAAGAAAGGATGTATAGAGACTGAAGTTTCGGGTTCTGCCTTGCAGCGGATTTTATTGGAGCATATTAAGAATGGAGAGACTTCTATTATTTCAAATAGCAGGAAGAATATTGAAGAAATAACGCTTGATGATATTATTGCTGCTGTGAATAAAGAAGATTTGCTTTGTATTGAGTTGGTAGAAGAAATTGGTGTGAAGCTGGGAAGGCATGTTGCCGGATTGATTAATATATTTAATCCTGAATTGGTGATTATCGGTGGTGATCTTTCTCGTACAGGAGATTATCTGATACAGCCTATTACAACGGCTATCCGCAAGTATACGCTCAATTTGATGAACCGTGATTCTGTGATTGTGGAATCTAAATTGAAAAGAGAGAGCCGGTATTATCGGTGCATGTATGCTTTCCAGAAGTAAATTGTTTGAATCTTAGCCTTTTTCGGGCAAATTATTGTTTTGATGTCGAAACATTAATAATGTAATTATTTTGTTTTGTCATTCTGAATTTTGCGAAGAATCTGTAAACATAAAGTAGATGTAAACAGATTCTTCAATTTGTTGGGGATGACAAAGTGATAGGTTATTTTAGCCTTGACACACTACATGGCGATAATGAGAGATTGCCTCTTTCTATTTATTTTTCAACTCTTGTTTCAATATTTCCCAATTCTCATTGAATGCAGGCATGGAAGGAAATAGTAGGTTTGCTCCTTCATCCCATAGCACTTGGTCGGGCAGAGGACCGGTGTTTACCGCAATCGTAAAGATGCCCGCAGCTACTCCGGCTTGTACTCCTAATGGTGCATTTTCTATAACGAGTGCTTCATTGGGTTGAAGGTGAGCTTTCTTTAAAGCCATTAAGTAGGGCTCGGGGTTGGGCTTACCATATTTTACATCGAAAGCAGTGACCATCAGTTCCTTTTTAAATATGCCGGGAAATTATGGTTTAATCTGTCTAATAGAGAAGTTTGTCCCGAACCGGTTACTACCATCGGAATGAGACCTTCTTCTTTGATTTTTGTCAGAACTTCATAAGCTCCGGGCATTCTTTCTGCCATAGGGCATTTATTAAACTCTTCAGTTTTTGCCTGATAGATTGCTTTTATTTCTTCTTCTGTTGCGTCATGTCCGCGTTCACGACGGCTTACAATGTTTATCGTTTGAGGCTCCCTGTGCGACCTTCGTGCATGTAGGCTTCATCGCGGCTGAGTCCGAAACCGAAGCGGAGCATCACTTTGTGCCATGATTCGGCATGGTTGGGCATGGAGTTGAATAATACGCCGTCCATATCAAATAATACGGCTTTCAGATTGATGGTATTATATCCGTGAGATTGGAGGTAATTGTTTATTGCTTCTTGAAACATTATTTTATAGTATCATAATGAAGCACGGATTACACAGATTCACAGTTTTAATGAAACTGCATGTATCCGTGAAATCCGTGCCTGAATAAAAAATCTTATAGATTATAATCTAGCTTGGATTGCTTTAGATTCTTCTTCGTATCCCGGTTTGTTTAATAGAGCGAACATATTCTTTTTGTATGCTTCCACACCCGGTTGGTTGAAAGGATTAACGCCAAGAATATAGCCACTGATACCGCAAACCGATTTCAAAGAAGTAAATAATTTCTCCCAAATAGAATTCGTTCAGTTCAGGAACAATCAGACGCATATTAGGCACGCCACCGTCTACGTGTGCCAATTGCGTACCCAGCTCTGCCATCTTGTTTACTTCATCTACACGTTTTCCGGCCAGGAAGTTTAGTCCGTCAAGGTTTGCTTCATCCGAAGGAACTTCAAGTTTATGATTCGGCTTCTCAACAGAGATTACTGTCTCGAAGATTGTGCGTTCGCCTTCCTGAATCCATTGTCCCATGGAGTGGAGGTCTGTTGTGAAATCAACAGAAGCGGGGGAAGATACCTTTGTTTTTCCTTACCTTCAGATTCTCCTCCATACAATTGTTTCCACCATTCTGATACATAATGCAATTTAGGTTGGAAATTCACTAGAATTTCAATCTTCTTGCCGTCTTGTTATAAAAAAGTTACATGAGTTGCTGCATAAACAGCAGCAGGATTTTCTGCAAAAAGGTGTGTCGGGATTGCTGCAAAGAGCTTCCATTGTACGTGCGCCTTCCACTAATTTAATAATGTCATATCCGGCTACTGCGATAGGTAATAAACCTACGGGAGTCAATACTGAGAAACGACCGCCTACATTATCCGGAATAATGAATGATTTATAACCTTCTTTGTCGGCAGTTACGCGTGCAGCTCCTTTCTTGGCATCGGTAATGGCTACAATTACTTTCTTTGCCATTTCTTTACCGCGTTGGTCTTCGCATTGCTTTTTTCAGCAGACGGAAAGCCAAAGCTGTTTCTGTAGTAGTACCTGATTTGGAGATATTAATTACACCGAATTTCTTGTCTTTCAAGAACTCTGTCAGTTCAAACAAGTAATCTTCACCGATATTATGTCCTGCGTAAATGATAGTCGGAGCATTTTTCTTTTCCTGCAACCATTGGAAGCTGTTGGATAAAGCTTCAATAATGGCGCGTGCACCAAGATAACTACCACCGATGCCGGCAACGATGACTACTTCACAGTTTTCGCGAAGTACCTGAGCAGTCTCTTTGCAAATCAGTCAAGTGTTCAGCAGTAATTGATGAAGGCAAGTGTAGCCAGCCTAAGAAATCATTACCTTTACCTGTACCGTTTTCCAGAGTTTCAATACAGGCTTTTACCTGAGGTGCATAAGCAGCGATCGTTTCTTTTGAAACAAATCCGGCTACTTTGTCGATGTTTAAACTAATATTCTTCATTGTATCTGAATTTTATCTGAATGAATCAGTTAATAATTTTATCTCAATCATGGGCGAGATGCGCTCATACAATATATTATAAACGGCATCTACGATGGGCATGTTCACGTGCAAATGTTTATTTAGCTCCTTAATACATTTTGTACCGTAGTACCCTTCCGCTATCATTTCCATCTCTATTTGTGCGCTTTTTACAGAATATCCCTTACCAATCATTGTACCGAACACACGGTTTCGGCTGAAATTGGAATAAGAAGTAACAAGCAAGTCTCCCAAATAGGCAGAATCATCGATAGAACGTTCTACGGGATGTACGGTGTTAAGGAAGCGATTCATTTCCTGTATGGCATTCGAAATCAATACTGCCTGAAAGTTATCGCCATATTTCAAACCACTGCAAATACCGGCAGCGATAGCATAAATATTCTTCAAGACAGAGGCGTATTCGATACCTGCCACATCGGGGCTTACTGAAGTCTTGATATAATGTCCGGCCAATTGGCGGGCAAAAATTTTGGCTTTGTCAATATCCTTACAACCGATAGTCAGGTAAGAAAGACGCTCCAAAGCGACTTCTTCTGCATGGCAAGGCCCTGCGATAACGGCAATATTATCTTCGGGAACACCATATACTTTGTTAAAATAGTCGGAAACAATCAGGTTTTCATCAGGGACGATACCTTTAATAGCTGTGACGATGAACTTGTCCTTTATTTTGGTTTTCAGCTTTTTGAGGTGGCTTTTCAGATAAGGAGAAGGAGTCACAAATATCAGGGTATCCGATTCCTTGACTATCTTGTTTATATCCGACGAAAAGTTAATGCGCTTGATATCAAAACGCACACTAGTCAGATAAGCCGGATTATGGCCGAGACGTTTAAACTCTTCAATTCGGTCGTCACGACGCATATACCAGTTGATTGATTCAGACTGAGCCAAGACTATCTTTGCAATAGCCGTGGCCCAGCTGCCACCACCCATTATTGCTATTTTACCGGGCAATTTCATGTTTTGTCAATTAGATTTTGCTAATCCATCCGGCTACTTCATCTACCGTAGGATTGGTCAATTCCAATTTATATTTTTTATTTATGCCACAAATGTCTTGGTGTAACTTCTGTGGGTTTACATCTTTCATATCACTCACTAAATTGTAACCGGCTTTTTGAATAGCGGGAACCCACTCTTCTGCAATACCCAGTTCCATGAACTTGGCTGCCGAGTCTTTCGGAGTAATCTTTTCAGGACGCATTTGCGGGAAGAATAATACTTCCTGAATATAAGGCTTACCTGTCATCAGCATCACCAATCGGTCGATACCGATACCGATACCTGAAGTGGGAGGCATACCATATTGTAATGCACGCAAGAAATCCTGATCAATAATCATTGCTTCGTCATCACCCTTGTCGGCCAGCTTCATTTGTTCTTTGAAACGTTCTTCCTGGTCAATCGGGTCGTTCAGCTCAGAATAGGCATTCGCCAATTCTTTACCGTTTACCATCAATTCGAAACGTTCTGTCAGTCCCGGTTTAGAACGATGCATTTTAGTCAGCGGTGACATTTCCACCGGATAGTCAGTGATGAAAGTGGGTTGGATATAGGTACCTTCGCAAAACTCTCCGAAGATCTCATCTATCAGTTTTCCTTTACCCATTGTTTCATCTATCTCTTCCATTTTCAGCTCTTTACAAACCTGACGTATTTCCTCTTCGGTCTTATCATTGAGGTCATAGCCGGTCTTTTTTCCTTAATAGCCTCCAAGATAGGCAAGCGGCGGTAAGGAGCTTTAAAACTGATTGTTTTTCCGTCAATAATACTATCTGTGCTTCCGTTTACAGCAATACAGATGCGTTCCAATAATTTTTCTGTGAAACTCATCATCCAATTGTAATCCTTGTACTGAACATAAAGTTCCATGCAGGTAAACTCAGGATTATGGTTCTTGTCCATACCTTCATTACGGAAGTTCTTACCGATTTCGTATACACCTTCAAAACCACCTACGATGAGTCGTTTCAGATAAAGCTCTGTTGCAATACGCAGATAGAGATCCATATCCAATGAATTATGGTGCGTAATAAACGGACGTGCACTTGCTCCACCGGGAATGGATTGGAGGATAGGAGTTTCCACTTCTGTGTAACCGGCTTCGTCTAAAGCTGCACGCAGTGTTTTAACCACAATGGCACGTTTTTCAAAGGTTTCTTTTACACCTTCGTTGACAATCAGGTCAACATAACGTTGACGATAACGCAATTCCGGGTCTTCGAACTTGTCGTATGCTACACCATCCTTATATTTTACGATAGGCAACGGTTTCAGGGACTTAGATAGTACGGTCAGCTTTTTGGCATGGATACTGATTTCACCCATTTGTGTTTTGAAGACATATCCTTCGATACCTATGAAGTCACCAAGGTCCAGCAGACGTTTGAATACTATATTGTATAAATCCTTATTTTCATCTGGGCAGATATCATCGCGGGTGATATATATCTGAATACGGCCTTTTGAGTCTTGTAATTCGATAAATGATGCTTTACCCATCACACGGCGGCTCATCATACGTCCGGCTACCGATACTTTGCGGGGCTCTGTTTCATCTTCTTTGAACTCGGCTTTTATATCTGTAGAAAATGCGTTGGTTACATACTCAGCTGCGGGATATGGATCAATGCCCATAGCGCGCATTTCATTCAGACTGTTCCGTCTGATAATCTCCTGTTCACTTAGTTCTAATACGTTCATCCTGTTAAAACATTAACTCAATTTGGAGGCAAAAATACGAAAGATTTTGCAAAGTACCTCATTTAGACTTATTTTTATTTCGATAAGCTTCCATCTTGTGCCAGCTCGCATACCATGGAAATCATAAATAACAGACTGATGGCTCCACAAACAACAAGGAGAGTAATGTTGACTAGGCGTGCTTTTAAATGGGTTGCAGTGTGCAGATTGGCTGCTATGTATTCTTTAAAGAAAAGGTATAATCCGGTACGGCTGAACTTGCCAGCAAGAAATCTTCGGGAATCTGGAAGAAATAAGTTTTGGTAAAACCGATAAGCGCCCAATGGCATAAGAATAAGATGAGGGAAAAGATTGACTCGTTGTGAAAAAGCCAATAACAGTCCGATGGTGAATACTGCTACCGAACATGGCATGACAGGAGAAGTCATCATGGGGAAATCCATGCCGCGGGCTACAGAAAACAAGGGGGGTTAAGCTAAAGGGAGGAAACATAATAGAACAGCTAGTTTCTTATGTTTGTGATTCAACTCGAAGGGAGTGTAATCTACTATTAAATCGTAAATCCAGAAGACGCACATTATTCCCCAAAAAAGAGCTAATGCATTGCTGTAGCTGCGCGGATCGCAATAAATATGATAATAAACTACGGCTACCCATGCATTGATAAAAATAAGATAGAGTTTCATCCCCTTTTTCTTTGCAGGGGTGGGATGGTGGAATAATGAATAGGTAAGCCATAAGCCGACAAGGGTGATAATTAGTTGGTAAATCCATGTTCCGGCATTGTATTGAGCGATTGTTTCCCAAAAAATATTCATCTCGTATGTGGTTATTGGTTAAATTCGGGCGGCAAAATTACAAAAAAAACGATTGAATAGTCTATCTTTGTGGCAAATTATAAATGGAGAATACAATGAAAAAGCTGATGAGTTTAATGATGTTGGTTTGCGCATGTCTGCTCAGCCAACCGATGCAGGCACAGAAGAAGGAGGTAACTCCTGATGATGCCGGTTATATAGTAAAAGTAGGTGATATGGCCCCTGATTTCGAAATGGAGCTGACAAACGGGCAAAAGGTGAAATTATCCGATTTACGGGGTAAAGTGGTTATGCTTCAGTTTACGGCAAGTTGGTGTGGTGTTTGTCGTAAGGAAATGCCTTTTATCGAAAAGGATATTTGGCAAAAGCACAAAGATAATGAAGCGTTTGCTCTTTATGGGGTAGATCGCGATGAGCCGCTTGATAAAGTAGTGGCTTTTGCCAAGCAGACGGGCGTGACCTATCCTTTGGGGCTTGATCCGGGAGCGGATATTTTTGCAAAATATGCAGACCGTAAAGCCGGTATTACTCGTAATGTGTTGATTGATAAGGCCGGGAAGATTGTGATGTTGACTCGTCTTTATAATACAGAAGAGTTTGCTTCGCTATGTAAAAAGATAGATGAAATGTTGGCTGAAAAGTAATAAAGAATGAGATTTATAATAGTACTGATTACTTCATTATTTGTTTTATCCCTTTCATCGTTTGCACAGAATAAAAAGCCCCGTACCGGTAAGGAATCTCTTTTTGGCAAGAAACTGGCCACTTATCAAATTACTTCTAACGAACTTAGCGGGGCTTGTTTTTATTTGGTGAGTGGGCATGGAGGTCCCGACCCGGGAGCAATAGGTATTTATCAGGGACGTCAGTTGCATGAGGATGAATATGCGTATGATATCATTCTTCGTTTGGCACGTGAACTGCTGACACGGGGGGCAAAAGTGCACATTATTATCCGAGATAAGAAGGATGGTATCCGTGACGGTCACATTTTGTCGAACAGTAAGCGGGAAACTTGTATGGGAGATCCCATTCCTTTGAATCAGGTGGAACGGTTGAAACAACGTTGCAAGTGGGTTGACAAGCTGTTTAAGAAAGATAAGAGTAATTACAAGCGGGCAATCTTTATTCATGTGGATAGCAGAAGCAAAGGAAAGCAAACGGATGTATTCTTTTATCATGCACCGGGTAGCAGTAAAGGCAAACGTTTGGCGAATAATTTGCATCGCACCTTTGATAAGAAATACGACAAGCACCAGCCGAACCGGGGATTTACCGGGACGGTAAGCGGACGTAACCTTTATGTATTACGCAACACGCAGCCAGTGGCGGTGTTTTTGGAACTTGGAAATATCCAAAACAAGCGTGACCAACAAAGACTGGTGTTGCAGAATAATCGTCAGGCACTGGCTAAATGGATAGCAGAAGGTATAGTGACCGATTAAAATAAAAAAGGGAAGTAATTACTTCCCCTTTTTTTTATATTCGATAAGAAAAATTTGTTAAACTAAAGATGCAATATTGCCTGTGTCCGACAAATTTGTATATTTGAATCTTATATATCTGATCTATCGATTGAAAAACTAAACACAAACAATTATGAGTAGTAATATCTTCTTAATTATCGCTCTTATCACAACCGGAATCTTTGTGATACAATTTATTCTTTCTATTTTTTTCGGGGACATTGATACGGAGATAGACGTAGACGCTGATATCAGTAGTGTAGTGTCTTTTAAAGGACTTACCCATTTTGGTATTGGCTTTGGCTGGTACATGTATCTGGCAGGACATACGGATGTAGCCAATTACATCATAGGAATATTAATAGGTCTTTTTCTTTGTGTTGGCTGTTTGGTTTCTTTATAAGAAAGCTTATCGGTTACAACAAGTAAACCGCAGCGAAAAAACAGACCAATTGGTAGGAAGGGAAAGTACCATTTATTTTAAACACGGTGATGGAAAATATACTGTCCAGATGAAACGCGATGGCGCTATTCGTGAGATAGATGTGGTTTCGGAAAGTGGAAAGACTTTATCAAACCGGAGACAGGACCATCATTACGGCTTACAAAGATGGCATATTATATATTCAATAGTTGAAACTTTTAAAGAAATAATCTATGACACAAGAAATGATGATTATGGCTGTTATATTGGTAGCAGTCATTTTGCTTACTTTTTATCGGTATTCTTTCTCGTTACCGTAAGTGTAAAAGTGACGAAGTACTCGTTGTATATGGTAAGACCGGCAATGATAAGAAGTCGGCGAAACTGTATCATGGTGGCGCTGCTTTTGTTTGGCCTATTATACAGGGCTATGAATTCCTGTCTATGAAGCCGATGCAGATAGACTGTAAGTTGACCGGTCTTGCCTTGTCTGCACAGAATATTCGTGTGGATGTACCCACCACCATCACCGTAGCCATCAGTACAGACCCCGAAGTGATGCAAAATGCAGCCGAACGTATGTTGGGATTGACAATGGATGACAAACAAAACCTGATTACCGATGTCGTTTACGGGCAGATGCGTTTGGTTATTGCCGATATGACTATAGAGGAGCTGAACTCGGATCGTGATAAATTTCTTTCAAAGGTAAAGGATAATATCGATACGGAACTTCGTAAGTTCGGACTTTATCTGATGAATATCAATATCAGCGATATTCGTGATGCCGCCAATTATATTGTCAATTTAGGTAAGGAAGCCGAGAGCAAAGCGCAGAATGAAGCGCAGGCAAATATTGAGGAACAGGAGAAATTGGGTGCAATCAAAATAGCCAATCAGATTAAGGAACGTGAAACAAAGGTTGCCGAGACTCGTAAAGATCAAGATATTGCGATTGCCGAAACTAAAAAGCAGCAGGAAATATCGGTTGCCAATGCTGATAAAGACCGTATCTCTCAGGTAGCCATTGCCAATGCTGAAAAAGAGTCTCAGGTGGCAAAAGCTGAAGCCGAAAAGAATATTCGTATCGAACAGGCCAATACTGAAAAGGAAAGTCGCATTGCCGAGTTGAATTCGGATATGGAAATTAAACAGGCGGAAGCTGCCAAAAAAGCGGCTATCGGACGAAATGAAGCACAAAAGGCCATTGCACAATCTGATGCTGAACTGGCAGTGACGCAAGCTAATGCCGATAAACAGGCAGGTGAAGCGGCTGCCCGTTCGGAAGCTGCCGTGCAGACTGCCCGGGAAATCGCTCAAAAAGAAGTGGAAGAAGCAAAGGCGCGTAAAGTAGAATCTTCATTGAAAGCTGATAAAATTGTTCCTGCCGAAATAGCCAAGCAGGAAGCTGTTTTGCAGGCAGATGCCGTTGCAGAAAAGATTACCCGCGAGGCAGAGGCGCGGGCGAAGGCTTTGCTGGCTCAGGCACAGGCTGAAGCCCAGGCTATCAAGATGAAATTGGAAGCAGAAGCGGATGGTAAGAAGAAATCATTGCTTGCCGAGGCCGAAGGTTTCGAGGCTATGGTGAAGGCTGCCGAATCGAATCCGGCAATCGCCATTCAGTATAAGATGGTAGACCAGTGGAAGGAAATTGCCGGTGAACAGGTGAAAGCATTCGAACATATCAATTTAGGTAATATCACAGTGTTTGACGGAGGCAACGGTGGAACAAGTAATTTCTTGAATACGTTGGTAAAGACAGTAGCTCCGAGTCTTGGGGTACTTGATAAATTGCCTATTGGAGAGACTGTAAAGGGAATCATTAATCCGGAAGAAAAGAAAGAAGAGAAGACGGAAGGTAAGGAAAAATAATTCCAACGTTTACAGTCTTGGGAGTAATAAATGTACAAGGCAAACTGTTTTAGGATTGTGTCAAAACGTGGATAATGCTGTCGTTTCGTTCGCAGGGGCGAGGTTCGCTCGCCCGAAAACAGTTTGCTTTGTGTCTTCGGGCAGGCGAACCCTGCCCCTGCAGCCAACAATCGGATAGGCCATTTGAGTTTTGAATACTCCTAACTTGCAAAATAGCAGTATGATCAAAGAGTTGAAAGATAGATACTTTTTTATTCTTTCATGCGGATTAATACATTGGATACGATGGCCGTCACTCCGCCTGTAGTAATCCCGGAAGAGAAAATATTTTTTATTGTTTTCGGGAAAGTGGCACAGGATGTCGGGAACCATCTCCACACTTAGTCCCAAAGAAAAACTGAGTGCCATCACTAATGTGGCTTTGCGATTGATTTTCTGTGCGGCAATAATGCGGATACCTGCCGAGGCAACTGTACCGAACATTAGCAAGGTAGCGCCTCCCAATACCGGTTCAGGCATCAAAGAGAAAATCAATCCTACACCGGGGAATAACCCCTTAATAGAATCAGACAACCGGCAATGTAATAACCTACATAACGACTGGCAACTCCTGTCAATTGTATCATTCCATTATTTTGGGCAAATACGGAATTGGGAAAAGAATTAAGAACCCCCGCCAGCATAGAATTAAATCCATCGGCAAGAATACCTCCCGAGGCACGTTTGATAAATGTTTTTCCTTCTACCGGTTCTCCCGAAATCAGTGAATTGGCTGTGATGTCTCCATAAGCTTCAATTGCTGTGATGAGGAATACCAATCCCAAGGCAATGAATGCAGAGAAGTCAAAATCCAATCCATACTTGAAAGGTAGGGGGATATTGACTCCTCCGAAGCTTTGTACGGCAGAGAAATCGACTTTTCCAATGCACCAGGCAACTGCATAACCTATCATCAAGCCGATGACAATGGAACTCATGCGTAAGTAGCGATTGGAACTTCGATTGAAGAATATGATAAGAACAAGTACCAACAGTGCCAGCCCTAAATTCTCAAAACTGCCGAACGTACCGTTACCTTGGGCAGCAACACCTCCTCCGCATGCGGTTATACCTACTTTAATCAGACTCATTCCAATCAGGGTCACTACGATTCCCGATACCAAAGGGGTGATTACTTTACGGGTATATTTCAAGATACGGCTGATGACCATTTCTACAGAAGAAGCAGCAATGCAAGTTCCAAAAATCAATGGGAGCCCTCCCAGCATACCGGCTTTGAAATAATGGGACCGATAAAAGAAAAGCTGGTTCCTTGAATGCATAACAATCCTGTTCCGATACTCCCAATGCGTTTGCATTGGATGAAGGTAGAGATGCCTGAGGCGAACAATGCCATGGATACCAGGAAACTTGTGGTTTCCAAATCCAGTTTCAATGCTCCTGCAATAATAAGAGGCGGAGTGATGATGGCTACAAAAATGGCTAATAAATGTTGTATGGCCGCAAAGATAGCTTCTCGTACAGGAGGACGGTCATTCAGTCCGTAAATCAGCCCTGTTGTATGAGTTGAGGTTGCTTTTTTCCTCCATACGATTATCTTATTTTGATTTCACAATTGTCCAGACTGTCAATGATAGCCAGCGATTCAATGCGTATGCCTGCGTTGCGTAAGTAATCACCACCGTGTTGGAATGACTTCTCGATGATAAAGCCCATACCGGCAAGTTCTTTCCCTGCTTTCTCTACCAGGTCGATAATACCTTTGGCGGCATTGCCATTGGCAAGAAAGTAATCAATGAAAAGAACACGGTCTCCTTTTTGGAGAAAGTCCTTACTTACACAAACGTCGTAAGAACGGTCTTTGGTAAAAGAATATACACTGGTGGTGAGCATGTTTTCCATGGTAACGGGTTTTTTCTTCTTTGCGAAGACCACAGGAAGCTCAAGCAGGTATCCCACCATGATGGCGGGTGCGATTCCGCTGGCCTCGATTGTCATTACTTTATTGATATTGGTCGAGGCAAAACGACGTACAAATTCCACTGCTATGGATTTCATTAAAATGGGTCCATCTGGTGGTTGATAAAGTTATCTACTTTTAGGATGCCTCCTTCAAAACATTTGCCATCTCGTAAGATTCGTTCTTTTAATGCTTTCATTGGTTGTGTGATTTTTTGATAATGGCGGCAAAATTACAAATTTTATTGGGAAGAGGAAGGGAGAAGGCGGTTAATGTTTATGATATATCGAGAATATGAAATATGAGCGGGAGGCAGGTCGGTATCCGATGTAACTGCCGGTGCCTGAGAGGAGGAATGTTTCCGCCCAAGTACTAAAGCAAGTTACTTTGGGCGGATTCGGTTTATTTCTACAGCGAAACGATAACAAGAGTTGTTTTTGATATACTCTCTTGTGTTACCATTGGTTGTAATGTATATTTTCCTGTTTGAATTTATCTTTTGGCTTCCTCATTGCGTTGAGGATAACCGATGGGAATTAAGTTGAAAGGTACGATATGTTCGGGCAATGACAGAACCTTTGCGTACGTTCTCTATACGTTGTTCTTCAGGGATAGATGGCTGTCCATACAGCCCCTAACCAACTCGGCTGCCAGCAACAGATTTTTCGGAGGCTGCAGAAC